>Ga0164293_10002037_pt1 | contig 17101 bp, 16 predicted proteins | sample GEODES118metaG_FD_111487 | JGI IMG/M metagenome (GOLD analysis project Ga0164293, IMG submission 111487) | Eutrophic lake water microbial communities from Lake Mendota, Wisconsin, USA - GEODES118 metaG | ecosystem: Environmental > Aquatic > Freshwater > Lake | place: USA: Lake Mendota...
GCATCGGCGGTCACATTGGGCCGGCTTTCATAAATGATCCCCAACACGCCGACGGGTACGCGCACGCGCTCCATCACTAAGCCGTTGGGCCGTTCGCTACGGTCGATGATTTTTCCAACGGGATCATCCAGCGTGGCGACCTGTTCAACCGCCGACGCTATGGCTGCGACGCGCGCGACATCCAGCTTCAGCCGGTCCAGCATAGCCGGCGAAATGCCAGCCGCGACCGCAGCATCGACATCCTGCGCATTGGCCGCGAGAATATCTTCCATGCGATCGCGTAATGCCTGCGCCGCGCCGATGAGCGCAGCCGCCTTCACTGCGTCATCCACCCCCGCCATATGCCGCGCTGCGGTGCGCGCCTTGGCCGTAAGCTCGGTCATCAAAAGGTTGCTGCTTGTCATTGCCGGATACTCGTAGAGAAATGGTGCCAAAAGGGAAAGCGGTCGTCCCTATTTCGCCTGCATCGCATAGAGAACAAATGCGAATCGACCCTATATATCTGAATTTACGTATTTTTACGTGGTTAGCTTAAATGATGTACACCGATTCGGGCCTATCCGGAGGCGCAATTGATGGGGTTTTCCACAGCTCATCGCACGACTCAACCGACTCGTCACGAGTCGGCTGTCGACGATTCGCCGGGGTCCATCTCCTCTGTTAGACGCGGACATTCAATATAACGGGGTAAGTCGTGTCGCTTAAAATCAGAATGTCTGGTTGGAAAAACCGGATAGCTGGATGGTTCATTGACCGCGAATTTTTCATGCGGGCCAATGGCCAAGTCCGGTTTTTGAAAATATCGGCGCAATTGCAACGCCGCACGGCTTTTACCTTGGCGTCGGTCGTCGCTGTTTGGGTATTGGTCACTTTTGGCATGGCCATCAATCAAATGACCGTCACCGCACAGCGGGTGGCGCTGAGCGCGCAAGAGGCAAAGGTGGAATCCGCCGAAGAACGCGTCGCCAGATACCGTGGCTCTATCGACGAAGTCACCAAGGATCTGGAACGTAGGCAGGAAGTGCTGGAAAGTCTGGGCGACCAGTATATGGGCGATTTACCGGAGGCCGAAGAGCAAGCGCCCTCTGGCACAGCCGACTCGCGCGAAGAAGAAAAGGCCGTGAAGACCATTAGCGCGTCGGTCCCCGAAGCCGCAGGTCTGGCCCGTGTCGAGGCCCGGCAAATTCGTTTCGCCGAAAAAATGACGAAGGTGGCGCAGGCCCGGACCTTGAAGGCCGAAGCCGCCATCCGCCAATTCGGCCTCAACCCCGCAGTCTTGGCCCGCCAAGCCCGCAATGCGCAGGGTGGTCTGTACGAACCCTTTTTCGGCGCAGGTAAAAAGGAGGTTCGCGACCCACGCTTCCTGAAACTCGCCGTTGCGCTTAGCCGCATGGACGCGATGGAACGTGCTCTGGCTGCAATCCCCACTGCAATGCCGGCCGCCTCGATGATGCTGTCGAGCGGCTTTGGCTATCGCAGCGACCCTTTCACGGGCGGCGGCGCTATGCACGCTGGCCTGGATTTTAAAGGCCCTGTTGGGACGCCCATTCTTGCCGCAGCCGAAGGCAAGGTCGTGTTGGCCGGCTTTCATGGCGGCTATGGGAATATGATTGAAATTAGACATGCCAATGGCTTGGTTACGCGCTATGCACATTTATCGGGCTTAAATGTCCGAAGCGGTCAGATGGTTGAACGGGGGGTTCAAATCGGACGGATGGGGAGCACGGGTCGGTCGACCGGTAGCCATCTGCATTTCGAGGTACGCCAAAACGGTCAGGCGATTAACCCGCGTAAGTTTTTGGAGGTAAATCCAGATGTTCTCAAGGTCCAAACAGTCGCCGGAAACCGAGCCGACTCTGCCACAAAGGAATAATATGAGCGTGCGCAACACTTCAGGTCATACATTCTCAATCATTGCATCCGACGTCGAAATCGTCGGCAATCTGTCGGCGCGAGTCGATCTTCATATCGACGGCAAAGTGCAAGGTGACGTCACCTGCGGCAATTTGGTGCAGGGCGAAGGCAGCATTATCGTGGGTAAAGTGATCGCCGAATCGGCGAAGCTTTCAGGCCATGTCGAAGGCTCGATTGAAGCCAACGACCTCGTCATCGAATCCTCAGCCCGTGTCAAAGGCGACGTGCTTTACAGCAACCTGACCATCGCACCCGGCGGCCAGATTGAAGGCAAATTCGCCCATAAGTCCACAGCTAAGCCAAGCATTGCCGCTGCACCTGCGAAAGTCGGCAAGGATAGCGATGCCTTAATCTTCACCGCAGAAGCCAAAGTCGCTTAAAAGGCGTTAGCCCGCCGTCATCTTAGCACCCGTATCGTCACCCTGAACTCGTTTCAGGGTCCATTTATCCATTCTAGCTCTGGGCGTGCTGCACGATGGACCCTGAAACAAGTTCAGGGTGACGTCGTGGGTAGTTCAGAGTGACGTTGTGGATAGTTCAGCGAGACGGCGTTGAGACCAACAGCATAATTTCCAACACGCGTAACAATATTTCCTACAAAATCCGCGCGCGTTTGTACGCATGGGAAAAAAGGGACGGCCGACGCGGAAGCGCTGGTGCTGCTTCCGGCTGATGGTGTTTGTTGATTAAGGCTCGTTTGTTCCATCAGTCTAATTCCAGGAGCCGCCTTTATCTTGACTGGGCTGCTTCCTTGGGGGTGTAGGTTCCTAAAGACCCCAAGGCCGTCCATCACGAACGGGGCGGATAACGCCGCCACACCCAGCCGCTTGTGCGCTGTTCAGAGCTTGATGCAACAGGCCCTTTTGAGAGGCTGAAGCAAGCACCCTATCGCGCCGGCCGTGCTAGCGCATTTCGGCGCCAGCGTTCCCATCATCCCGACCCACGTTCTAGACCGCAGCCTGCATGATGCGAATCAAATAACCTATTTGGTTATTTGTAGGGGATTGGGTAGATGACAAAGCAACTTGAACCTGATAGACTAACTAGTCGTGACAGGCCGGTGGTTGAAATTACTGACGAGATGAAAGCCGCTGGCGTTCTTGAGCTAGCTTTTTGGTTAGACGGCGCTTCTGTTGGGTACTCTCAGATGTGGTGCGAGCAAATTGTAATTTCGGTCTTCGAGACAATGGCCTTGGAAAATCATTCCAGAGACCGATGTAAACCGCTTCGAGATAATGCGTAATTGCAAATAAATCGCCACGCATAACACGCCAATGTTTGGCTAAAGGAGACTTTTCGAGACGCTCACTGGAAGACCTTTTCGAAGACATCGCAGGAATGATTTCGGGAAATCCAGAAATTATTTCTACGTGAGCCGCGTCATTGCGGTGGGTAGATAGGTTGTTGAGTGCGGCAATCGCCCATAGGATGCCCGTTCTGTATGAATTGGTTGGCTTTGGAAATCGGGCCTTTACAGCAGCTTCCAGCATAGCTCTCTGGCCATTATCGCTTTGTACGGAGTGCCAAAGACCATGTGCCAACTCTATCTCAAATCGCCCGCAAGCAACCGTCATAAAGACATGGAAGAGTGCGCCATGAGCCTGGTTGGATGCGTGTACAATTTCACCAACATGCTTTATATGGAGCTTTTCGGCATTTGTTCGTTTCCGAGGCGCGCTACGCAAAGCAGGAAAGCGGGTGCTTGCCGTTATGACAGTGCTAACATTCCGAGAGACTTTTCCCATGAACAATCCCGATCAACAGCAAGAAAACGAAGTGTTGAAACGAATGCTCAACACGCCGCATATTCCTCACAAACCGAACAAAGAGTCGAGTCAGAAACCGAAGCCTAAGACCTAGACTTCCATCTTTGGTCACGCGGACGCTTGCCAGCCTTGGCTTTAGGCGTGTGCGAAGTCAGTCCGCCGATAGGTGACGCGCTTGCCAGCGATACCTAGCAGGGCAGTGTCCGCGCGCTCTGCATCTTCAACGCCGTTGGCACTGCGATTCGTGTAGCGGAAATCGAACTCTGCAAGGTAGCGGTGCAAATGCTGTTCGCCGCAATGCTGATAAACGCCCTTCATGCCGCGCTTGAAGATTGAGAAAAAGCCTTCAATCGTATTGGTGTGAATGTCGCCACGCACATATTCGTTGCCGCCGTGCAGAACGCGGTCATGGGCTGCGAACTCTTTACCGACAGCCCAATAGTGACGGGCTTCATCGGTTGTTAGCTTGGTTTCGCGGTCGATATTGGCGCGCACGATATTGGCAACGTCACCAACGCTTTTGCTGTCAGACACGAATGAACGCGCAATGCCGGTTTCACGGTCTACCAGCGAAACAACGCGCATCTTATGACGGAAACCACCGCGAGGGGCATCTTGACCCTTCACGCGACCGATATAGGTTTCATCGGCTTCAACGCGGCCACCCGTTCCGCCCATTGGTGGCGTTTCAACGGGGCGCATAGCTTCTCTTATACGCATGGTCATAAACCACGCTGTTTTGTAGGTCACGCCAAGCATACGGTGCAATTGATGCGCGCTCATGCCCTTCTTGGACGAACAAAGCAGATGGTTAGCCAGCAACCACTTGTGCAGTGGAACCTTGCTGCTTTCAAACACGGTGCCAACGGTCACGCTGTATTGCTTGCGGCAATCGTTGCACTGGACGACGCCGTTGCGGATCGCACCTTCGGGATGCGCCTTTGTAGGGCGACCGCGCTGCGCTGGCAGACGGGTAGCGTTCAATGAACCACAATGCGGGCAGAACGGACCTTCGGGCCATTGCAGGCTTTCCAGATAGGTTCGTGCAGCATCTTCATTGGTGAAACGAGGGGCGGTGATGTTTTCCATGCACAATCAATGCCCTGTCAGCACTGCTTTGTCAAGTATATAATCGCCTATTTGTAGGAAAGTTGTTTTTTAAGTTCCGCATCGTCGTCCTGAACCAACTATCGTCATCCTGAACTTGTTTCAGGATCCATTTATCCGTTCAAGCTCCGGGCTCGCTACACGATGGACCCTGAAACAAGTTCAGGGTGACGAAGTGGAGGAGGGGCAGGATGACGACGTGGGAGGGGCGGCCTTACACAAGCGCGCATCCCATAAAAAAGGCCCGAACCATAAATGGTCCGGGCCATGAGTTGGATGTTCGCGGGAGGAACATTGGGAGGGGGCGGGGCGTAAAAGGAGAGGAGAGAGCGCCCCGCCGCCAAATCGAAATTTTAGGTTGGTCGTGCGGACGAAGCGAAAAACCGGTTCCCACTTTTTCTGCCGCACGCCCGATCAATAATTATAAGCACGCTCACCATGTTCGGTAAGGTCGAGGCCTTCGCGTTCGGCGTCTTCGGTTGGACGCAAGCCCGTGGTGAGTTTCAGTCCGTAGAACAGGATCGCCGAGACAATGCCCGTCCACACAATGGTCGTACCCACAGCCCAAAGTTGCGTCATCACTTGGCCAGCCATGTCATATTCGCCGGGGATCGCCGGGAACACCGTATAGTCGATCCAGCCCTGACCGCCCAAAGCGGGGTCAGCGACGACGCCAGTGGCAATCGCGCCGACAATGCCGCCAACACCATGCACGCCAAAGACGTCGAGCGTGTCGTCATATTTCAGCTTGTTCTTTACATAAGCGACGAAGACATAACACAGGCCCGATGCGGCAAAGCCGAGAAGGATTGAGGTCATTGGCGCTGCAAATCCGCTGGCAGGGGTAATGGCGACAAGGCCCGCAACTGCGCCAGTAACCGCACCCAGCAATGAAGGCTTACCATGGTGGAATTGTTCAATCAGGCACCATGCCACCGCGGCAGCAGCCGTGGCGACAAAGGTGTTGATGAACGCCAGAGCCGCCAAGCCATTGGCTTCCAAATTGGAACCGGCGTTGAAGCCGAACCAGCCCACCCAGAGAAGCGAGGCGCCAATCATCGTCATCGTCATCGAATGCGGTGGCGTGGCTTCCTTGCCATAGCCGACACGTTTGCCGACGATAAGACAGCCCACTAGCCCTGCGATGCCTGCGTTAATGTGCACGACAGTGCCACCGGCAAAATCCAGCGCGCCCCAGCCCCACAAGAGGCCCATGTCGGTCGGTGCGTCGACGAGGAAATCTGGCCCCGCCCAATACCAAACCATATGCGCGATGGGGAAATATGCGAAAGTCAGCCACAATATCGTGAAGATCATCAACGGCGTAAACTTGATCCGTTCGGCAAATGCCCCGACGATCAACGCCGGCGTAATGCAGGCAAAGGTCATCTGAAACACCACAAAGGCATATTCAGGAATGTAGACATTATTGCTGAAGGTCGCAGCGAAAGTGGTCGTATTGACCCCTTGCAGGAATAACTTCGAAAATCCGCCGATAAAGGCGTTGCCGCTGGTGAAGGACAGGCTGTAGCCGTAGGTCACCCAAACAAGTGCCGCGACCGATACGATCATGAAAACTTGCATCAACAGGCTCAGCATATTCTTTGTGCGGACAAGCCCACCATAGAATAAGGCCAATGCCGGAATAGACATTAACAATACCAAAGCGGAGCTAATCAGCATCCATGTGGTATCGCCTTTGTCGACCATGCCGGCCATTTGTTCGACCGTTGGTGCCTTGATAGGGCCGTCGGCTGCTTTCTCTACAGCCTCCTGCGCAAAGGCGGGCAAGGCTGCGAATAGCATCGCCCCCGCCGCGCCCAAAAATTTCAGTGTCTTTGACATTATCTGGTTCCCCTAGCTTGATATGGTCGCGTCAAAGCGCGGTTTCATTGGTGTCGCCGGTGCGGATGCGTAACGCGCCAGCAAGGTCGAATTCGAAAATTTTGCCATCGCCAATGGCGCCGGTTTCGGCGGCATGCTGAATGGCCTCAACCACCGCAGGCGCTTGATCAGACGCGCAGGCAATCTCGACCTTTACCTTTGGCACCATATTGGTTGCATATTCGGCGCCACGGTAGATTTCCGTCTGACCCTTTTGCCGGCCAAAGCCTTTGACCTCTGTCACAGTCATGCCAGACACGCCCAAAGCGGTTAACGCCTCGCGCACCGGGTCCAACTTGTGCGGTTTAATAATAGCAATAATATATTTCATGCACGCCCCCAATCATGGTATTGCAATGCAACATGCAAACACCGTGCCAGAAACGAAAATGCACCTAAATACGCCTATTACAGACGATAGAGGGCGCGCGTAAGACCACCGCAGCTTTTCAAATTGCCTAAAATTTAATCAGTCAATAATCACTGCCCAAATAATAGGCAATTAACCAATCTGAATCGATGCCCATAAGGGCAAATGGTCCGACGCCTGTTTGGACAAAGCCGAAATATGGCTGTCCGCAGCGGTGACGTGCACATCGTGGCTGACAATTATCCGGTCCAATCGCGCAACTGGGCGGGATGTGTGGAAGCTTTTGGGTGTCTGCACCAAGCGGTGATGGTGGAACGCAAGTTCGTTCAATGCACCTCTGTCAGACCATTGGTTGAAATCACCCATCATCACCGTGGGCATGTGCCGCGGGCGGGCATCAATAGCGGCCAATAAAGCCCGAATTTGCTTGCGCCGCCATAGCCCCGACAAATCCAAATGCGCGCCAATCACGCGCAAGCTGTGCCCGCTTACCGACAGTTCCGCCATCACCGCGCCGCGCGGTTCCAGCATCGGCATATCGATGGGCTGGGCATGGCGGACCTCAATATCCTTGCGCAATAATATCGCATTGCCGTGCCAGCCAATCGCCGCTGGACGGAAATTCAATGGCACGGGCACATAAGGCGTATCTGCCGCCAGCATCGCCAAGGGAAGCGCGGTGACTCGTGCGCCAAAACGGCGGTCGACCTCTTGCAACGCGACAATATCGGCATCGATTTCGTTCAGCACCGACAATATGCGTGCTGGATTGCGGCGTTGATCGAGCCCCACCGCCTTGCGAATATTATAAGTCGCAACCTTGAGTGCGTGGCTCATATATCGATCACAAGCTCAGCCCATATCGGCGCGCGCGCCGAATAAAAGCAGCGATCAACCAGCTGTTCCGCCTACCGTTAGCGCGCTAACCAAAGTCGTCGGTTGCCCAACGCCCGCAGGCACGCTTTGCCCCGCCTTGCCGCAGACGCCCACGCCTTCATCGAGCGCCATGTCATTGCCAAGGCCAATCACCTTGTTGAGCGCCGTTGGGCCATCGCCAATCAATGTCGCGCCCTTGATTGGGTCGCCCAGCTTGCCGTTCTTCACCAAATACGCCTCGGTGCAGCTAAACACGAATTTGCCCGAGACGATGTCGACTTGGCCGCCGCCAAAGCTTTTGGCGAAGATGCCGTTTTTGACGCGGCTCAAAAGTTCGGCAGGATCATCATTGCCGCCGCGCATGAAGGTGTTGGTCATGCGTGGCATGGGTGCATGGGCGAAGCTTTCGCGGCGACCATTGCCGGTGGGCTCCACACCCATCAGGCGCGCGTTCATCCGGTCCTGCATATAAGCGCGCAAGATCCCGTCTTCGATCAGGACATTTTCCTGAGTCGGCGTGCCTTCATCATCAATGGACAGCGACCCGCGCCGATTTTGCATCGTGCCATCGTCAACCACGGTGACGCCGGGCGCGGCCACGCGTTGCCCGATTTTTCCGGAGAAGGCGCTGCTGCCCTTGCGATTGAAGTCGCCTTCCAAGCCATGGCCGACTGCCTCATGCAGCAACACGCCGGGCCAACCAGGCCCAAGCAATACGGTCATTTCACCGGCGGGCGCCGCGACCGACCGCAAATTGGTCAACGCCTGCGCCAAGGCAACGTCAATCGCATGTTCCCATTCCTGTTCTTCGAATAACTTGTCGTACAGATAGCGCCCGCCAAAGCCGTAATTTCCGGTTTCGCGACGCTCGCCATCTTGCGCCACGATACCGACATTGAGGCGCACCAAGGGCCGGACATCGGTGGCGACGAAACCGTCGGCGCGGACGATTTCAACCACACTCCAGCTGCCCGACAGGCTGACGCTGACTTGTGCAACGCGCGGGTCGCGTGCGCGGGCGGCGGCGTCAATTTGCTGACACAAGGCAACCTTTTGCGCGAAGGGCACCAGTTCCAACGGGTTGCCATCGGTATATAAATGCCGGTTATTCTGGCGCGGTGGCGGTGCGGGTTGATCCTTAGCGGGATCGAGCAGCTTCAACGTCTCGCCTGCACGGCGGATCGCGGCCTCGCTCATATCATTGGCGTGGCTGAACCCGGTCATCTCGCCCGAAACGCCGCGCAAACCAAAGCCCGATCCGGTCGAATAATCGGCCATTTTAAGGCGCCCATCGTCGAAGCCGAAGCTCTCGGTCGCGCTATATTGCAGGTAGAGCTCGCCATCATCGCAGGCTTTCAAAGCATCGCGCGTAATGCGCTGCGCTGCATCGGGATCAAGCAAGCCGGGTTGGTAAAGATAGGCGCGTGGGTCTGTATAAGTCATGGCGCCTATATGGGCCGGTGCGGCAGCGGTTGAAAGGGTAATTTGTATATTTACCCGCCATTTCCTCCCCCCGTTGCCGACGCGCACCATCAGCCAATACGAAGGCAGGAATGACAAATCAGTTGCCAGCCCCTAAAGCCGCCCCATGACCACGCGATTCCAGTTTTCGATTTCCGCCACCGATGGCAAGGCCCGCACGGGCAGCATTCAGATGTTGCGCGGCGAAATTCGCACGCCCGCCTTCATGCCAGTGGGCACCGCCGCTACAGTCAAAGCCATGCGCCCTGCCGAAGTGCGGGCAACGGGGGCGGATATCATATTGGGCAATACCTATCATCTGATGCTGCGGCCTGGTGCGGAACGTGTTGCGCGATTGGGCGGCTTGCATCAGTTTTCGGGCTGGGACCGGCCGATCCTGACCGACAGTGGCGGCTATCAAGTGATGAGCCTGTCGGCCTTGCGCAAAATCACCGAAGAAGGCGTGGCGTTCCAAAGCCATTTGGATGGGTCGAAACATATGCTGTCGCCCGAACGCTCGATGGAAATCCAGCGCCTATTGGGTTCCGACATTGTCATGGCCTTTGACGAATGCCCTGCCAATGGCGTGTCACGCGACGAGGCGATTAAGTCGATGGAGCTGTCGATGCGCTGGGCGAAGCGTTCGCGTGATGGCTTTGACAGCGGCGGCGAACATGCGGCGCGCGCGGCTTTGTTCGGTATCCAGCAAGGATCCTTGGACGAAGAATTGCGTAAGCGGTCCGCCGATGCGCTCATCAACATTGGCTTTGACGGCTATGCCGTTGGTGGCCTTGCGGTGGGTGAAGGGCAAGAGGCGATGTTCGATTGCCTCGATTATGCGCCTGACCAATTGCCCGCCGACCGGCCACGTTATTTAATGGGCGTGGGGAAGCCTGACGATTTGGTCGGCGCGGTGGAGCGCGGTATCGATATGTTCGATTGCGTTTTGCCCACACGGTCGGGCCGCAACGGCCAAGCGTTCACGCATCATGGCCCCATCAACATCCGCAATGCCAAATTTGCGGAGGACCAAGGCCCGATTGATGACCGCTGCACGTGCCCCGTATGCGCGACATGGACGCGGGCCTATGTCCACCATTTGATCCGTTCAGGTGAGATATTAGGTGCGATGCTGATGACGCAGCACAATCTGCATTTTTACCAGATGTTGATGGCCGACATGCGCGCGGCGATTGCGCAAAAGCGCTTTGCAGCCTTCGCACAAGATTTCCGGCGGGATTATCTGAAGACATGAGCGTGGCATCGATCAACGATGCACTCCAACGCGTGCAGGCCAACAGCCCGTTCTTGGTTGGCCTGATCGACCGCAATGCGGACCTTATGCCGCCGATCCAAGCCGGCAATTTTGACGAAGCGCTCCAAACCGCCCTTGCCCGCAGCGCGGAGTCGGTCGGCACGGCATTGCGGAAACAACGCCAAGGCGTTGCTTTGGTGACCGCCATTGCGGACTTAGCGGGTATCTGGAACCTCGGCCGCGTCACGCGCATTCTATCTGATTTTGCCGACCATGCCCTCGATCAAGCCATCGCCGCCGCGATTGAAGAACGCGTGCCGGGTGCACCCAACCAAGGCTTTGCCGTCATCGCATTGGGCAAGCATGGCGGGCAGGAGCTAAATTATTCGTCGGATATCGACCCGATATTCCTGTTCGACCCCAAAACTTTGCCCCACCGCGAACGCGATGATGTGGCGGAGGCGGCGGTGCGATATGGCCGGCGGGTGATTGAGCTGCTCTCCGCGCTGGACGGGGATGGCTATGTCTTTCGCGTCGACATGCGGCTGCGTCCATCGCCAGAGGTCAGCCCAATCGTTCTGCCGGTGGAGGCCGCTATCGGCTATTATGAATCGTCAGCCTTGGCTTGGGAGCAAGCCGCCTTCATCCGATCACGGGTCAGCGCAGGCGACCGCGCATTGGGCGATTATTTCCTGAACGCCATTCAGCCGTTCATCTGGCGCAAGTCGCTTGATTTCGGGCAGTTGAAAAACATCACCGCGATGACCGCACAAATCCGTGACCATTATGCCAAGGGGCAGAAAATGGGCCTCGGTTTTGACCTCAAGCGTGGCCATGGCGGCATAAGGGAATGCGAATTTTTCGCTCAAGCGCATCAGCTCATCCATGGCGGCCGCGACCCAGTTTTGCGGGTTGCCGACACATGCGCGGCGCTCGCAGCGCTAGCGGCTGCGGGACCAATCAGCGCGCAAGAGGCAGAGACCTTGTCCTTGGCCTATACGCAATTGCGGATGTTCGAACATCGCTTGCAAATGCACAGCGACCGGCAAACGCATGAAATACCCGCCAATCGCGAAACTGCCGATGCCGTCGCGCGATTGCATGGCCTCGCAGATGCCGACGCGTTGATTGCGGCAATTGCCCCAATCACGGCGCAAGTAGCGGCGATCTATGACCGCATGGTCGATGCAGGGGGCAGCGAAGGGCCGCGTATGGCGGACGAAGGTCTGCCGCTGGAAGAACAGCTCACCGACCTTGGTTATGCCGATCCTGCCGCGGTGATGCAGCGATTGGCCCGTTGGCGCAGCGGCAAAATCCGCGCGATCCGCAGCCCGTCGGCGCGGGATGCCTTTGAAGCGGTGTTGCCCGCAATCATGGCGGCGCTGGCGCAAGCGCCCGATTCGGACCGTGCCATTGCGCGCTTCGATAATATGATTGAGGCGATGCCCAGCGCGATAAACGTCTTCCGCTTGCTGGAGGCGCGCCCCGGTCTTGTGCAACTGGTCGCAGATATTTTGAGCTATGCGCCGACTTTGGCTGACGATCTGGGCCGTCAAAGCCGCTATCTCGATGCCTTGATCGACACCAGCGCCATGCATTTGCCCGGCGACGTGTCGGCATTGCAGGACGCGATGCAGCGCCGGATTGGAACCGCCGATTATCAATCCACGCTCGACATCGTTCGCGATTATGTAGGCGAAAAACGCTTTGCGCTCGGCGTGCAGTTAATTGAGGGCCGCAGCGACGCTTTGGCGATTGCGCGGGCGTATGCGCATTTGGCGGAAGCGGCGCTGGAGACGCTGACCGCGGCAACAGTCGCCGAATTTGAAAAGGCGCATGGCAAGATACAGGATGGCGAGCTGATCATTCTCGCTTTGGGCAGATTGGGTGGCGAGGCGTTGACGCACGCATCGGACTTGGATCTCATCCTGCTATTCACCGGTGATCATCTGGCGGAATCCGATGGACCGCGCGGATTGGGTGCGACGCAATATTTTAACCGTCTGGCGCAGCGGGTGATTGCGGCAATGTCCGTAGCCACGGCCTCAGGCGCTTTATATGAAATTGACACACGGCTTCGGCCATCGGGCGCAGACGGGCTATTATGCGCGTCGGTGAAGAGTTTTGACCAATATCAGCGCGTGAACGCCTGGACATGGGAGCATATGGCGCTCACACGGGCGCGCGTGCTTTTTGGATCAGAAAGCGCGCGCGCAGATGTTGCCGATATCATCCGCGATGTTTTGCATACACCACGCGACGTCGACACGCTGCGCCATGATATTGCGACAATGCGTAAGGATATGGCCGCGCATAAGCCGCCAAAGGGGGCGCTAGACGTTAAGCTGCTACCCGGCGGATTGGTGGATATGGAGTTCATCATTCACGCGCTGCAGTTGGAAACGCATGACGGCCTGCAACCGCAGCTTGGCCCAGCGATTGATGCGTTGGTGGCGGCCGGACATTTGCAAGCGGACTTTGCCAAGGCCTTTGCTTTAATGGCGCGGTTGTTGGTCATGGTGCGCCTGATTGCGCCCGACTGCGCCGCCCCGCCCGAGGCGGCACAAAAGCTGATTGCACATAGCTTAGGCTTTAACGATTGGGATGGGTTAACGCAGGCGCTTAGGGATTATCGCGGTGTTGTGATCGCCCAATGGCACAGTCTATTTGGTGCACGCGATTTTTGAAAAGGAACTAGAAATGACCGATATCAACGACACGCTGCCCAACGTGACCGTCGCCGATAGCGCTGGCAATGCGGTCAATCTGGCGGCGCTTTCTGGCCCGTTCGTGCTCTATTTCTACCCCAAAGCGGATACGCCCGGTTGCACCAATGAGGCGAAGGATTTTACGGAATTGGCCGCGGCATTTGCCGCGTTAAATTGCCCCGTTTACGGCATGTCAAAGGACAAACCCGCCAAGCTCGCCAAATTCGCAGCCAAATATGCGCTGAACGTCCATCTGCTGTCCGACGAATCGAGTGATGCGACCGAGCAAATGGGCGCTTGGGTCGAAAAATCAATGTATGGCAAATTGTATATGGGCATTGATCGGTCGACTTATCTCATCGGCAAGGACGGCAAAGTGGCGCAGATTTGGCGCAAGGTGAAGGTCAAGGACCATGCGGCCGAGGTTCTGGCTGCAGCAAAGGCACTCTAGGGCCGCGTGCCTGAAAGGCACATCGAAGTTGCAGCGGACATAGACCGAATCCTGTTCATCGCCTGCAGTTCAACCGAAATGCACCGCTACCGACGGCGGTAAAAACATCGGTAAACCGTCATTTTATCGCACGCTAAAGCCGCGATTCAACGACTCAACGCGTTTGAGCGGCGGCTTGTCCCGCGTTCAGGCCACGGAACTTGCATTCATTTGAGCCATCGGACACCACGCTTTTCATAAGAAGTGGGCAGGCTAACTGTCTTGGTCAATTTTCAGAGCTGCGCCAAAATCGGTGCGGGTCGCAACAACAAGGTAAAGACACACATGGTTCCCAGCGCTTTGGCTTCTTGCCAATCACTGATCCGGAAAGCTGCCTCTGCGATCGGCATCTTGGTGGCCGTTGCTGTGGCGACGCCTGCTCTTGCAAACTCTGCCGCCGCTTCATCCGACACTTTCCGCATTTCACCCGAAGATTTGAAGGCGAACCAAACCGCTTTGGGCGTTTCGGATCCTGAATTTCGCGCGCTGAACGACAGCTGGGGTCGTATCAACGGCGCCGTTAATAAGGTCGTCGTGGCCGTTCCGTCGATCAACCCTGTCGAGGCGATGAAATTCTCCAGCGGGTTCGGCTATCGTAACGCCCCCACACGCGGCGCAAGCCGTAATCACAAGGGCATTGATATTCCAGGTCCTGTGGGTACACCCATTTTTGCTACCGCAGACGGCACCATTGGCCGCGCCGGATGGGTTGGCGGCTATGGCAAATTTGTTGAAATCAACCACGGCAACGCGGTGCAGACACGCTATGGCCATTTGTCGGCGATGAACGTGATCGCCGGCCAGCGGATCCGCAAGGGTGACATCTTGGGCTATATGGGCTCAACGGGTCGCTCTACCGGAAGCCACCTGCATTATGAATTGCGCATCGCTGGTGAAGCGATCAACCCCATTGCTTTCCTTGCGCCGCGGCAGCCAGACCTGACCGGTGCAAAATCCTTGCTTGCCTCAAAAACTGCTGATAGCAATGCCATTGGCGGTCCTGCTGAAGGTGAGTAAGCGGACAGGCTAACGCATCACCTTTGGGAGAGGGTGTAATCTTGGGGGCTGGCATCGGATACTTTGCCGCCCCTTTTCTTTATCTATGGCATGGCCTACATAGGCTGCATGACCGACACTGAAGTCATTTCCATGACCCCCAACGCTGCGCGGCGCGTTGCCGAAATCGCGACCAAATTGGGCAAAAACCCAGTGCTGCGTCTGTCGGTGGAAGGCGGCGGCTGTTCCGGCTTTCAATATCGCTTCGGCTTGGCCGACTCAATTGAAGCCGACGATATACAGGCACAAGGCGAAGGCGCGTCATTGGTCGTGGATCCTATCAGCCTTGACCTCGTGCGCGGATCCGCCGTGGATTTCGTAGAATCGCTTGGCGGCAAGAGCTTCAAGGTGACCAACCCGCAAGCCCAAGCGGGTTGCGGGTGTGGATCCAGCTTTTCAGTTTAGGCGGGCGTGGCTGCATGCGTATTGCGACTTACAATATTAATGGCGTCAAGGCGCGTCTGCCCCGATTGCTCGAATGGCTAGAGGAAACGCAGCCCGACATTGCCTGCTTGCAAGAGGTAAAGTCGCAAGACGAAGGCTTCCCAATCGCGGACTTTGAACGCGCGGGCTATGGCGCGATCTGGCATGGACAAAAATCCTTCAATGGCGTCGCTATCCTCGCCAAGGGCGCGCAGCCATTAGAGGTGCAGCGCACTTTGCCTGGTGACCCGTTGGACGAACATGCGCGTTATTTGGAGGCCGATGTTTTCGGCGTCCGCGTCGCGAGCATTTATTTGCCCAATGGCAATCCGCAACCCGGCCCCAAATTCGACTATAAGCTCGCATGGATGCAGCGGCTATATGCCCGCGCGGCAGCATTGCTGGCGGCGGAAATTCCGGCTGTGTTGGCGGGCGATTATAATGTCATCCCGCACGCACATGATATTTGGGCGCCCGCGGCGATGTTGGATGATGCGCTGCGTCAGCCCGAAAGCATAGCGGCCTATCGCGCTTTGCTTGGCCAAGGCTGGACCGATGCGCTGGCAACGCATTATCCGCAAGGCGGGGTTTGGACCTTTTGGGATTTTCAGGCGGGCGCATGGCAACGTGACCATGGCTTTCGTATCGACCATCTCTTGTTAAGTCCCGCGATAGCCGACCGCCTGCAGAGCTGCGGCGTCGACAAGGGTCACCGCGGCCGCGAAAAGGCGAGTGATCATGCCCCGACATGGATAGAACTGGCGGACTAAAACAACACTTGTAGCAGTCGCTACATTTGTTATGAAGATGCTGCAATTTTGGGAGCCGAACCATGACCTTGTTCCGCCTTTTTCTCGTCACCATCATTCTGGTCGTCAACATCTACACCGCCGTCGTCATCGCCAATCATGGCATGGGATTATATCCGATATTTTTCGGCGACATTGCGGCGATGACCTGGCCGGGGCAGTTCAATCTCGACTTTTTGGGCTTCCTCTTAATGTCCGGTCTGTGGGTGGCGTGGCGGCACGCCTTTTCTGCGGGCGGGCTGATCTTGGGAATTGCGGCGTTCAACCTGGGCGCGCCCTTTTTGGCGGCCTATCTACTGATCGAAAGCGTTCGACATAAAGGCGATAGCGCCGCCATTTTATTGGGCAAAGCACGGGCCGAAAACCGCCGTTAAAGCGCCTTTGCGTTGACGTCATCCAGACCAATGCTTTTGAGAAACAGCATGCCTTCCATGCTGACCAGCAGGCGTGCGGCATCCACCTCTAGCTGCGCCGCGCTGTCTGCTTTCAACTGCATCTTGCCCCAGTCCAGAAAGCCACGGCCAATCTGTTCGCCAACGCCGCGATAAAAGGCATCCCCCATCGCCGCACGCGCCGCAACCTGAAGCCAGATGCGCATATAGGGCCATAAGGCGTCCTCAAACAAAAGCGCGGCCAGTTGGCGGCGCAGGTCATCCAATGGCAATGGATCGGAAGCGGTGAGTTGGGACATCAGCGCCACCAATCGCGCCGAAATCTGTTCCAACACGGCGGTGATAATCTCCGCCTTGTCGGTAAAATAATAGAGCAGCATCCGGTCGCTCGTCCCCGCCGCCTTGGCCAATGGACGCAGGCTCGCCGCCGACAATCCCTCTTTCAGGACATAATCGGTCAATCGCTGGATAATCTCCGCGCGGCGGGTGTCGTTTTTGGTCACACGACCAGCATAGCGCGTCAAAGACAAAGCTGGCAACTGGACAGCGTGCGCCAGTATCTCTATCGGCTGGGCATGCCAGAATCCAAA
>Ga0164293_10002038_pt1 | contig 17096 bp, 15 predicted proteins | sample GEODES118metaG_FD_111487 | JGI IMG/M metagenome (GOLD analysis project Ga0164293, IMG submission 111487) | Eutrophic lake water microbial communities from Lake Mendota, Wisconsin, USA - GEODES118 metaG | ecosystem: Environmental > Aquatic > Freshwater > Lake | place: USA: Lake Mendota...
AAAACTCCTGAAAGCGAACTCCCCAGGAACGAGCCGCCTGCCAGCGTCGAAGCGATGAAGCCTCTTCGAGAAAGCGATGAATTCGACATATTGAGCTCCAAAGTGAGTACCAGACTGAACTTTGAAATACTCTACCGCCCAAGAGATTCATTAACATTCCGTATTTGCGTACTTCGGTTACACTATATTGTCAGCCATGATTCACTTGGAATTCGCCAATGCGTCGCGTTGCTCTCCTGATTGAAACCTCACGCACTTACGGTCGTGACCTGCTGCGCGGTGTGAAACGCTATGCGCAGGAGCATGGGCCCTGGTCGTTGTTTGTGGAGATTAGAGACCTGGAAACCATGCCACCGGTTTGGCTAAGGAACTGGGACGGTGATGGAATTCTTACGCGATCAGGCAGCTCTGCGATCGCTGCGTCTGTTAAACGTGCGGGTGTGCCTGCTGTAGAATTGCGATCGACGCGCCGCGGTTCCACTTTCCCATTTGTCGGAGTGGATAACACGGTCGTTGCATCGATGGTTGCCGATCATTTTCTTGAGCGAGGCTTCCGTCACTTCGGCGTGTTTGCGCTCGATGCAGAGCCCTTCTTTATCGAACGCCGGCAGAGTTTTGTCGACTATCTGCAAGCACGCGGATACCTTTTGCCTCAGACCGTGTTCGCCGTTGGCAAACCCTTGATCCGAGGTGTAGATAATCAGTGTATTCTCCCACTGGCCAGATTCTTTGAGCGCTTCGATCAATTGTCCTACTCCCTCATCGACGGACATCATGCACTCGTTGACCTGCTGCATCCACTGAGAATGAGGCTGACCCGTTTTGGACATAACTACCTCGCCGCGATCGTTCTTTTCCCAAGCTTGACGATCAGCCAAATAGCTAGGCTTGCCGGATCTGGGACCGAGGATGTCGATCGGTAACGGTGATGGTTTGCCTGATAATTGTCCTTGATGTCTTTGTGCAGGCGTGGTTGGACCATGAATGGCTCCATAGCAAAGCCACAGATACCAGGGCTTATCCGACTGTTGTGCATGATTGCGAATGTAGTCACAAGCCCACCGAGTATAGTTGTCCGTGGGATAGCCCGTCACCGTTTGACGCTTGCCATTTATGTCAACAACTTGGTCTTTATAGTAACTATCAGCGTTGTCGGGATTGTCAGGACGATTCCAAACATATTGGTCATCCCAATCTCGTCCCCAACCGGCGTCTACTCCTGTATGCCACTTGCCTACTTGAGCCGTGCGATAGCCGTGTTGTCGAAAAGTCGAGGGCCAGAAAGGGCACAGCATGGGGTCATATGTACTACCTGGATAGGTACCTTCCTTGCGCATTGACTGTATCCCGTGAGGATGCAATCCTGTCAGCAAACTAGCACGCGAGGGCATACACCAAGACCCCATGTATCCGGCTGAGAATCGCACACCCTGGGCAGCCAGTCGATCGATGTTCGGCGTGGATGCCAGCGGGTAGGCTCGCTCATAACAACTGAGCGTTTTAGCGGAATGATCGTCAGCGAAGATTAACAGAATGTTCGGCCTGGGATTGTCTTTTCCTTGAACGCATTCAGTAAGCGACCAACCAAGAAGAGGCAAGCACATCCAACAACAAATAAAACTGCGAATCACGAGTGGATACTCCGAAGTGTTGACAATGGAATTGGTTTGTATACTCTGAGCCGACGATCGCCCTTGAGATGCGCCAAGGATGCTCCAGCAGACTGTTTCGTCAGCTTCTCTGTTTTGCGCGTCAAGTATTGTAGTGCCAGTATTTGTACGAAAGTATACTGGCATCGGGCATCCTCATGATTGTCCTTCGCATTTCCCAGCCAATAGCATTACCCAGCCAATGATGAGCACTAAAAATGAGTCAGGACGATCTCCAGCACCAGCGAGACTGGGATCATTGGATCAGTTTCGCGGTTATACGATTGCTGGGATGTTCTTGGTGAACTTCATCGGGTCTTTCTATGCTGCCCCATATTTATTGGGTCATCATCTGGTTTTTTGCAGTTACGCAGATACGATTATGCCGCAGTTTTTCTTCGCGGTTGGTTTTTCGATGCGTTTGAGCTGGAGTCGCCGGAGTCGAGACGAAGGTTTAGCGAAGGCCTACTTTCATGCAATTCAACGTTCTTTCGCTTTAGCCATTATAGCCATCCTTTGGTATAAAGGCTCGCCGTTTCTGCCGACAGGTATCACATTCGAATGGGATTCGTTTAAGTCGATCGGTCTTTGGGGTGCTGTATGGAAGCAGTTGAAAGTCGATTGGTTCCAGACCTTGCTGCACATCGCAGTAGCATCCGTTTGGGTACTGCCAGTCATTCGCGCCTCGATGAGACTCCGGTTAGCGTACTTAGTTTTCTCGGTAGTACTGCATGCAGTCTTGAGCTACTGGTTTTATTTCGCCTGGAATAATGGGGCTCCAAAAGGAATTGATGGCGGGCCTCTAGGATTCCTCACCTGGTCGGTTCCGCTCCTATGCGGAACATTGACTTATGATTCGGTTCAGGCTTATCGCAATGGTGAAACCACCGCGAGCAAAGTGTCCCAACGAATGCTGGTATGGTCTGCAGTATTGTGCTTGATCGGATGGGCACTTTCCTGTGGCACTCGATGGTATGATGTCGCGCCCGAGCAACTTGCTTTACAGCCCACTAAAACTCCTGTGTTGTCCTCGGACCCGGTATTGCCTCCGCGAGACGCGCTTTCGAAGTACTGGAATGACTTGACTTCGGGACAATGGGACAAGGTCCTGGCTGAGGCGCCTTTCGTCAGTCCCCCACATGCACGTGATCCACGCGACAACGACCCGCACGGTCGCACTGTTGACAATAGTTCGCGATATCGGCCATGGAACTATTGGATGATGAGTCAGCAAGTCGGCTCGCCGTCTTATCTCTTGTTTTGCTCCGGCATTAGTATTGCCATCTACCTCGTCTTCTTCCTGGTCTGTGATCTTTGGGGGTGGGAAATTGGTCTTTTCCGGACGTTGGGCGTGAACGCCTTGATCGGCTATTTCTTACATTCAATCGTCGAGGGGACGGTCAAGAGTTTCTTGCCTCGCGATATCAGTCGATTGGGTATGTGGATTGGTTTCGGTGTGTACTTCTTGCTCTGTTGGATGATGCTTCGCTCACTGGAGAAGAAGAAGATCTTCTTAAAGCTCTAGGCAATGTAGGGGGATTCGCCAGAATTCCCGAGGTAGCAATGGATTTCTGGCGAATCCCACCACTTTAAGATAATATGTGCCGCATTTTCTTGCCTCAAATTACCATTCCCAAAGACGTGACTATGCCCCAATTTTCGTGGATCGTAGAGCAATGTTGAGCATCGGGATAACAGGTTTTTGCGTTAAGCCACTGCGAGATTCAGGGGTTATGATGAGCATCGGACTGCTTGTCGTAACCACGCTAATACTGTGGCAAGTCGGCTGGACAAGACTTGTCGATACAGTGGAACAGCAACATGGTGTTGGAGGCTTTAACCGTTTCTTCATGCGAAGCTTGGATGGGAGTATGTGCTAGCCCAAGCGTTCGTCCAGATTGCCGCAACTTTGACATGGCAGACTACCATTTCTCGACTGCTGGCGGCCAAAGATACCAAGACTGGCAGAAGGATTTATATGGGGTCAAGTCTTTTTTTCGTCGGCCATTTTTAGATTCCGGGAATCTGGGGGATCGCAGCTCTAGCGATGATGCCTGCAGGAATGTTCTGTGATGCGATACCGGGAGCATCCGTAGATGCGACTATGAAACCCACACTTGAAGCGATGCCAGTCTACCTCGGGACTATTGTTCCAATTGGAATGATGGGATTGCTAGTGGCTGCGATGTTGGCTGCGGACATGTCGACCGATTCCTCCTACATGATCACTTGGTCGTCCGTGATTTACAATGATATTTTAGGACCGTTTCGCAAGCGAAAGCCGAGCGAAAAAATGGGGCTACTGATCAATCGAATGATTGTGGCGCTGATCGGTATTTTTCTCTTCTTCTACGGCTTGTTCTATAAGATTGAAGGTGGACTTTGGGACTACCTCACGACTACAGGGACGGTGTATCTGTCCAGTATGTCCGTGCTGCTGATCGCCTGCTGCTACTGGAAAGGTGCTAATAGCTGGGGAGCAACGGCTGCTATAGTTATTGGAGCGGCGTTTCCGATTGGCTATCTGATTCTGGAAAAGACAATTGACGGTGGTGCACAAGTCCTGAATGACAATTACTATTTCACACAGGATCGAGCCAAGATAGCATCGTTTGGACTGGCTGCGGTATTCATGGTAGTGTTTTCCATGCTGAAGCCGAAGCGTTCAACATCGTAGTGGGACTCGCCACAAATTCCTTCATGATAAGAATTAAGAAGCTATGGAAGCGTATCGCTGGATCTGGGGCATACTGACATTCTGAACATTTGCCTGGTGCGGACTTGTTACGGTCTATGTGGCCATCAAAGGCTTTGCCGATATTCGGTACATGCTTAGTAGCCTCGGTAAAGGCGCATCACCGATTTCCGCACCGCCTGGCGACGATTCTCCAGGTTAGAAAAAATTTTGAAACAACGAATTCTACGGAACAGAAGTTTAAGCTAAGAGTTTTAGGAAACACCATGGCCAAGATATATTCTGCCGGGGACTGGGCCGTTCAACTTGGGCCTGTCTATGCCGAATCTGCCTTTCACCATTCCGTGAAAGGCACCGAAATCTTCAACTACGGAAAGTGGCTCAAGGAAGCGCTTGAGTCGACTGGACAACACGAAGTCACGAGTGTTCCAAGCTGGGACTTCTATATGCTGAAGCCTGGAGAATACGAGACGATACTGGCCACTTATGACGCGGTGATCTTTTCAGATCTTGAGGCTCGTAATTTTCAGCTGGCTCCCGCGTTTTTCAAACGTGAGCAATTTGGAAAACAGTATCTTACGTTCCCGGATCGCATCCGTCTGACCATCGAAGCGGTTCAAGGGGGACTTGGAGTCATGTTCCTCGGTGGCTGGCAAAGCTTTAATGGCGACCATGGCATGGGAGGCTGGGGACGTTGTCGTCTGCGCGAATTACTTCCCGTGACATGCCTTGACTTCGAGGATCTGATCGAGAGCACTGAAGGATATGAAGCGGATGTCATTGTTCCCAATCACCCGATATTGCGTGGACTGGATTTCTCCAAACTGCCGCCCATCCTTGGATACAAGCAAGTGAAGTCCCGACCGGAGGGTGAGGTTCTTGCGCTGTGGAAGGGAACCAGTGATCCGTTGCTGGCCGTGTCTCAAATCGGAAAGGGGCGCTCTGTCGCGTATACGTCTGACCCGGCTCCGCACTGGGGTTGCAATTTTGTGTTTTGGGAACATTACAACCAGTTTTGGCTTAATGTAGCAGAATGGTTAGTAGGACTTCGATGAATCAGCCTGACTGGAATCCTCATGTCCGGAATTCTAGCGAATCCCATTGTTGGAGTGTGTCATACATGAAGCTAATCCTATTTGTTCTCACGCTACCGCTTTACTCGAACGTAACGCTGGCCGATCAGCCCATGGTTCTGTTGCGAGGCGAACGACCGACCGAATTGGCGCCCCATCGCCTGGGCAATGTTTATGCGCCAGAGGTCCATCGTCACGGAGGAAAGCTGTGGATGTGGTATGGTGGGCAAGGAGAGGATGGGCATGATCGAATTCATCTTGCTGAGTCGAAAGACGGTGAGGCTTGGCACAAGCAAGGCGTGGTCATCGACAACGGCTCCGCAAATCATGTCAACGATCCGAGCGTCGTACGCGTGAGTAATCTCTGGTGGATGTTTTACACCGTTGCCGCAAAAGGTGAACAAGACGAAATCGCGGCTGCCTCTTCTCAAGATGGTAAGAATTGGACGCTACACGGAGTGGTTCTGGGCGTGGGGCAGGGGAACACGTGGGATTCAAGGAAAGTCGGTCGTCCGGCAGTGATCTATGACGGTGGCAAGTTTCATATGTGGTACGACGGCCAGGCCTCATCCGTTGCAGTCGCATCGGGCGACGAGCTAAGCCGCCGAGTGAACAGCGAAGGTCGAGCTGTTGGCTATGCTAAGTCGGAGGATGGCTTGAATTGGGTAAGACAGGTCGCTCCTGTTTTTCATCACGGTGCGGGGGCGGTCCAGGTAGCAAAGCACCATCAGCGTTACATACTGGTCTTCGAATCGGGACGTGGTACGCGGTGGGCAAGCAGTATCAATACTTCCGACTGGCAGGACCAGGGCATGTTACTCAAGCTAAGTGGCGAAGCGAGCGACGCCTTCGGACACGTGACCCCATGCTTACAAGTGGATGGCAATACGACCAAGCTCTACTATGGTGCAGCAGCGCGGCAAACTTGGGATGGCAACTCGATCGCTGTCGCGACGGTTGTTTTTCCTTAAGAGATTCACTTCCGCATCCTCATCAACCGGGAGAGCCGGTGGAGCCTGATAACACAAATACGTGCCGCAGTAGGATCGCAGGTCTACCTCCTGAATTCATGCAACGTTTTCTAACCGTACTTTGGGATTCGGATGAATAAAGACTGGACCGTCGGCAAGAAAACAGGAAACACTGAATGACCAACTATGAACTTCGCTCATCAAGCATCCAGCAAAAGACAAGCATCCATCTTTGTAGTGGGATTCGCCAGAATGCCTTGCGACCTGGATTTCTGGTGAAATCCACTACGACTGATCGCGATCCGCTGGTCTTTATCTGGACGAGCCTTATCGTCACTTTGCTTTTCTGCGGCAATATCACATCACTCTGCGCTGCACAACAGCCACCCAATATCGTCTTGTTTCTGGTCGATGATCTAGGGTGGAGCGACTTGCATTGTTACGGTAGCCGTTTTTATGAAACACCCTACATCGATGACCTGGCGAAAAATGGTGTTCGATTCACTCAAGCCTACGCTGCTTGCCATGTGTGTTCTCCGACGCGAGCTAGCATCCTTACTGGCAAGTATCCAGCACGCTTGCACTTGACCGATTGGTTGCCGGGCCGAAAGGATCATCCGATTCACAAGTTGCTCGCCCCAACGTTCGAGCAACAACTACCGCATAAAGAGATCACGCTGGCAGAAGCGTTGAAGGAACACGGATATCGCACGGCGCATGTCGGCAAATGGCATCTAGGCGAAGAGCCATTCGGACCAACCTCGCAAGGATTTGATATCCAAATTCCCCGTTGGAACAAAGGTTGGCCAAAGACAGGCTTTCACTCACCGTTTGGTCTGGATGGGCTGGAAGACAAACCTGGGTATTATCTGACCGATCGTTTAACCGATGAGGCAGAGGAATTTATCGAGGCCAATCGAGACAAACCAATCTTTCTCTATTTGTCACACTTCGCCGTACATGATCCGATTCATGGTCGCGAAGATTGGGTGAAACATTACGAAGCGAATTTAAAGTCGATGGAATCCTCAGATGGTGCGAAGTATGTATTAGAGGGCAACCCTGATGATCCGTCCCCCTTGACCCGCAGTGAACTGACTGAGAAGCTGAACCAGCCGGAGTGGTCTGGGTACAAAGTGCTCCCCCAACGCACGGTCAAAATCAAGCAGCAACAAGACAACGTAGAGTTTGCTGCGATGGTCAGCGCCATGGATGAAAGCCTTGGGCGAATTGTGGCGAAACTCAAATCTATGCAATTGGATGAGAATACGATCATCGTTTTCTTTTCCGACAATGGAGGAATGTCGGCTGCCAACTTTGGGAACCCTAACCGTGTTGTTGGAAAGAATCAGCTTGATACAGCTTATTCGACTTCGAATCTTCCCTTGCGAGGTGCCAAGGGTTGGCTGTACGAAGGAGGCATTCGCGTACCGATGATTGTCAAGTTGCCTAAGGCATCGGTGAAAGATTTTGATTGTCACGAACCCGTCATTAGCAACGATCTTTATCCAACCATCCTGGAACTGGCGGGACTACCTGCACGTCCCGAGCAGCATTGCGATGGAGTCAGTCTCGCTGGGCTGCTGAACGGGACGAAACAAACACTGGATCGCGATGCGCTCTACTGGCACTTTCCGCATTACAGCAATCACGGCATGCAGAGCCCTGACGCGGCGATTCGATCCGGAGACTACAAGTTGCTGGAGTATTTCGAAAACGGAACAGCGCAGCTATTCAATCTGAAAGACGACATTGGCGAGCAGCATGACTTGTCGGATTCCGAGCCTCGAAAAGTCGCCGAACTCCAGCAAGCCCTTCATCGTTGGCAAGCAGACGTCGGTGCGCAGCGGATGGATGCGAAAGCGAATCGCTAGTGTACTGTAATGGGATTCGCCAGAATGCCTGGCGACCGGTATTTCTGGTGAAATCCATTACGCTTGAGTGCCGTGGATATAATGAATCGAAACGTCTCAATGTCGGTAAATGGGTCGTACTTTCTAGAATTCACCATTAAGGACTGTTCCGTCGTTGCGACACATCAGGCGCTGGTACAAGCCGAATTGGTCAACTGGTCCAACATCAAGTGCGCTGTAGACGGAGCGATGTTCAATCGTGTCGCTAATGAACCGTACTGAACCATCTGCAAGTGCAAAATTCGCTCCTCCTGTGTGCAAGCTTCCAAATCCTTGGTTACAACCTGGAGCTGTACTGAAGCCAGGGTTGGCGTCGGGACTTCCTGCATTGCCTGACGCTGGAAATGGAGCCCCAGCCGGTTGATTCAGTCTCACTCCAGCCCAAGAAACTACGAAGTAGACGCTGCTGTGTCCCAAGGTATTTCCACTACGAATACCGATCCAAGCACCAGATCGACGTATTAAGGTGTCCGCCTCGCCGATCGCCATAGTGTTGCTTGTGCCATCTGCAATGTCCGAGAATCGTATTCTAGTATTTCCCATAAACATGCCGCGACTATCTCTGGGGATGGAGCCACTGCCAGTGGGCGAGTGCTGCGGTGACAATACTCCAGCGCACCCTTTGTAATTGCTGCGCAATGTCATCCTTAGTGTTTCTTTCAAGTGCTTATTCATTCTTTCTACTGCAACTCGCTCAGCCTGAAGTGGCTGACATCGGTTATGGAACCACCGAGCTGAATAACAGGCTGTTCGAGTGCTGCATTTGTTCGCTGTTATCAACCCTTGTTGAATCGGGTATCTCCAACTAGATTCTACGACCTGAATTAGTGGTGGGTATTGGCAAGCAAAACTAATTTATGGGCGATTTCGCTACCGTCGCTTAGTAGAACAAAAGCATGACTTAGTGGGATTGGCGACAATACCTTGGCTCTTGGGACTTCTGACGAAGTCCACAACCCCAGACTCAAACCTTGAAGAAGCACTTTTGGGATTGGTAAATGAATAAGACAAGAGTTATCCCGGATATCGGTAAGACACGTGCCTTAGATATCCTACTGGTGCTTGGCTGGTACTACCAAGAGATGCATATGGGTGTCGCCCGCTATGCGCGTGAACATCATTGGCATGTGACCAGCGACTTTGATGAACCGGTTCCGCGGCGATGGAAGGGTGATGGAGTGATCACCTTGCTCGGATCCCACAACGATCATTGGAAGCATCTGCAGCAAATCGCGATACCCATCGTCGATCTGGCCGAGAGTCGACCAAAAATTGCGTTGCCAAGAGTCACGATGGACAATGAAGCCATCGCACACATGGCAGCTCAGTACTTTCTAGATAAGGGCTTCCGTGAGTTTGCTTTCGTGCATCGACGCGAGTTAGGCGTAAGCCAGCGTCGAAGAAAGTACTTTAAGCAGGCAGTAAATGACAAAGGCTACGACTGCCACCTACTTTCCTGGGAAGCAGAACGGGGCCGACGTGCCGATACGCGCGAGCAGCGACGGGCTTGGTTGGAGAAATGGCTAGTCGATTTGCCCAAGCCGCTGGCAGTATTGGCTCGTGATAACGAAGCAGTGGAAGTGCTCGAGGCTTGCTTGGCAGCCAACATCAACGTTCCCGATGAAGTGTCTGTTTTAGGAATTGATAATACTGAGACCATGTGCAATTGCTTGTATATCTCACTTTCCAGCATTGATCCCAATTTGGAGTTGGTCGGCTACGAAGGCGCTGCGTTGTTGCATCGACTGATACAAGGCGAACCAGCGCCTGAATCACCCATCTATGTTGCACCTCGAGGAATTGTTGAACGTGCCAGCACCGACAGTTTGGCCACATCGCATCCGAATGTGGCAACGGCGCTACGGTTTATCCGCGATCATGCCGCTGAATCCATCGACATGAGCGATATCGTCAATCAGGTTCCTATGTCGCGTAGCGGACTGGAGAAAGCCTTTCGCGAACACTACGTGCGGGCACCGATGGAGCAGCTTCGACATATTCGCTTGGACCTGGCAAAATCAATGCTTCGAGACACTGACCATCCACTGTCCGTGATTGCCCGTCGATGTGGCCTTCGCAATGCTCACAACCTGTGCCGAGTGTTTCGTAGTCAATGTAGCATGACTCCGCAGGAGTATCGAGAGTCACTTCGGTAGTGAGTATGACCATAGAAATGCTCGCCATGGCCATTTCTGTGCTCCGCATTTACGCTTGGAGTTGGCTATGATGGTAAGTAATCCCCACTCCCTCTTGAAGAACAGGATGAAAGCTCGTCAATGAGAGCCTGCCAACGATTTGTCTTCCTAACTCTGTTTACGTTGCTGACCGGGAGTTTTGCGTCCCTGTGCGGAACCATTGTGTCGGCTGCGCAGCCACCCAACATCGTTCTCTTCTTGATCGATGACTTGGGCTGGAAGGATCTGGGGTGCCAAGGCAGCAGTTACTACCAAACGCCACAGATCGACAAATTGGCCAGCGATGGGGCGAGGTTTACCAACGCCTACTCCGCCTGCGCGGTGTGCTCCCCGACGCGAGCGGCGATTCTCACTGGCAAATATCCGGCTCGGCTCATGCTGACCGACTGGTTACCATCAGGCCGTTGGGACCCGAACGCCAAACTGCTGTCCGGTCGTTTCTTGCGAGGGCTGCCAGTCGAAGAACTCACGTTGGCCGAGGCGCTCCGCAGCGCAGGTTATCGTACTGCCAACATAGGCAAGTGGCATTTGGGCAGCGAACCATTCTCGTTACCCGAACACCATGGCTTTGACGTAAACATCGGCGGCAATGCTCACGGTGCACCAGGCAATTATTTCTATCCCTACGATGGCGATTGGTTGATTCCAGGAACTCAGTTGCGCGCCAAGTGGAATGTACTTCCGGATGGCAAAGATAATGAATACTTGACCGATCGGCTGACCGATGAAGCGGTCCAGTTTATTACGCAGAACAAAGACAAGCCGTTCTTTCTCTACTTCCCGCATTACGGAGTTCACACACCTCTACAAGCCAAGCCTGAAGTGGTCGCCAAGTACGAAACCATTCCAGAATCGCAACGGCAAGGCCTGCCTGAGTACGCGGCGATGGTCGAGAGCATCGACGATAGTGTAGGTCGAGTGATGGAGACTTTAGAGAAGTTGAAGTTAGCAGACAACACGATCATTATTTTCACCAGTGACAATGGTGGATTTTGGAAGGCCACCAATCACGCACCGCTTCGTGCCAACAAGGGAGCCTACTACGAAGGTGGCATCCGAGTTCCGCTGATCATCAAATGGCTAGGCAAGGCGACGCCTGGAATGGTTGTGGACGAGCCCGTAATCAGCAACGACCTTTATCCAACTTGTTTGACTGCTTGCGGGTTGCCGGCACTTCCCAATCAACATGTCGATGGGCTGGATCTTAGCAACCTCTTGCAAGGCAAAGCGAAGAGCCTCGATCGCCAATCGCTGTTCTGGCATTTTCCGCATTACAACGAACATCCGTCGAGCGTTCCCTCCAGCGTCATACGCAAGGGACCATGGAAGTTGATTGAAACCTTCGATCCTGCCGGATTCGAATTGTATAACCTGGATAAAGATCTAAGTGAGACAACCAACTTAGCTGAATCCAATCCAGCGAAGTTAGCCGAATTGCGAAAGGAACTAGAGGCTTGGAGAACTGAAGTAGGTGCTGAGATGATGCGTCCCAATCCCGACTTCGATCCAAACTCGACAGAGAAGCCCAAGAAAAAGAAAGGTAGTGGACCTCGCCAGAAGTCCTCTGCTCCGTGATAGTAATTTATGAAAGTGGCGTAGGCATCCTGCCTGCGATCGCACACATGCTTTGCATGCGACATCGTGCGGAATTCAGCATGACAGGCTAGAAGCCTATCCCACGTTGAAAAACAGGAATTCTGGCCAATCCCACTACGAGATCGACTGATGAAAAAATTGTTTCTGATACTTGCTTGTTTGTACGCGATGCTAAATGGCGGGTGGCTTCAAGCGCAACAGCCTAACGTACTGTTCATCGCCATCGATGACTTGCGTACGGCGCTGGGCTGTTATGGTGATACGCTGGTGCAATCGCCCAACATCGATCGACTGGCAAGTCAAAGCCGCGTTTTTCAGCGTGCTTATTGCATGCAAGCCGTGTGCGGGCCATCGCGTACCTCGTTGCTAACGGGACGACTGCCAGACAACACCAGAGTTTGGCACAATCGGAACATGTTCCGAGATACGCATCCCGATTTGGTGACCTTGCCGCAGCATTTTAAGAACAACGGCTATCAGGCTATATCGCTAGGCAAAATCTTCAGCGGTGACGAACGCGAGCTGGACCCTGCCTCTTGGTCAGAGCCCGAAATCTTGAAGCAAACCGGCTGGAGAAATTCAGTCAAGGGTGGAACTGGAGAATCGGGCAAAGGAGCCGCCTGGGAAGATGCCGATGTGCCAGACGATGGTTATTCCGATGGCAAGCTCGCGTCTCTCGCTATCGAGAAATTGTCATCGCTCAAAGCAAATGGGAAGCCATTTTTTCTGGCCGTAGGTTTCTTCAAGCCGCACTTGCCATTCAATGCGCCCAAACGCTATTGGGATCTGTATGACCCCAAGATGTTTGATGTCGACGATGATCGTCAACAGGTGAATAACGTATCCATCCACGCTCATCATAGCCATCGGGAATTGGGTGGCTATCGCGATATGCCCGAAGAGGAGCATTTGGATGCTGCTACGGCTCGCAAGTTGCGACACGGTTACTACGCTTGCGTCAGTTACGTCGATGCTCAGATCGGTAAGCTGCTGAAAGAACTTGATCGACTCGAATTAGCCGAGAATACGATTGTCGTTCTGTGGGGCGATCACGGATACTCGCTGGGTGAAAAAGACCGCTGGTGTAAGGGGACCAACTTTGAACGTGATACTCGAGTGCCACTGATCATTCGGACGCCGTCGATAAAACAGCCTGGTGCGAGCACGACATCGATGGTCGAGTTGGTGGACTTGTATCCAACAATTACGTCGTTAGCTGGACTAGATGCAACGGACGGTTTGGATGGTCGCAGTCTACAACCCATCCTGGATGACCCCAGCGCGATTGGGCGGAATGAAGTACTGAGTCAGTTTGCTCGGCCGTTCAGTCGGAATACGCCTGAGTATATGGGCTATTCGCTACGCACAGCCACGCATCGGTACACGCGTTGGATCTCTTGGGCCGATCGAAAGATGGTGGCTGAGGAGTTGTATGATTATGGCAACAGCAATTGTGCGAGCAGTGATAATGCGTACCTAATCGAACAGAAGAACATCGCAGACCAACCAGAACAGAAGGCTCAACTTGAGCAATTAAGTGGAAGGCTCGAAGAGATGTTGAAACAGCGAGTAAGGTCCATGAAGCAATCGTCGATTCCGCCAGCTTCAACAGACCCCCTTGAAGTGCCGCAGCCCAAGAAGAAGAGAAAGAAATCCTAGACTATGCTGCTACATCGATTATTGCTAGTGTTGGCTCTTTGGGGCTTGTTAGCCGCACCGCTGTTGGCCGGTAGGCCAAACATCTTGCTCATCGTTTCGGAAGACAATGGGCCAGAGCTTGGTTGTTATGGTGATGTGTATGCCAAGACTCCCAATCTGAATCGCCTTGCCAACGAAGGTTTACGTTTTGAGCGGGCCTTTGTTCCTCAGGCCGGATGTAGTCAGTCGCGAGCCAGCATTCTTACCGGACTTTACCCTCATCAGCACGGACAAATCGGACTTGCGACATGGGGATTTCGTCTATATCGAGACGACACACCCAACCTACCACGTAGCTTAAAAGAAGCTGGCTACCGCACTGGTATCGTCGGCAAACTGCACATCAATCCCGAGTCCGCTTTTCCCTTTGATTTTCATGAAATCAAGTCAGGCAATTTTGCTCGCAAGGATTTACTCCAGTACAGCCAGCATGCAGCTACTTTTATCAACGCAAGTGACCAACCGTTCTTTCTAAGCGTCAATTACCCTGACGCTCACGATACTTGGCTGCGACAAGTGAACGGTCTGCCTGCACAGCCACAAACTGCCGACGAGGTCAAAGCCATGAGTTACATGGGTATCGATCCACCTAGCATGCGCGAGATGGTAGCCGATTATTACAACTGTATCAGCCGGCTAGATTCACTGGTCGGAGATTTGTTGGCGGAACTAGAGAAGAGTGGCAAAGCTAAAAACACCATTGTTGTTTATCTCGGTGATCACGGTGCCGACATGCTACGTGGCAAACGGACGTGCTATGAAGGTGGCTTGCGCATTCCGCTACTGATTCGCTGGCCGGAGAAAATTGCTGCTCAGGTGCGTCACGAGCTGGTATCGACAATCGACTTGATGCCAACGCTGCTAGCCGCTGCTGCTGTCAAGTTGCCTCAAGGCCTACCCGGCAGAGAATTGCAACCGTTATTCGCTCCTGGTAAAGCCGAGTGGCGAACACATTACTATGCCGAGTATCACACGCATGCTGCGGCTCCGAACTACTTTCCGCAGCGGTGCGTTCGCACAGATCGTTACAAGTTGATTGAGAATCTGCTGCCTGGCGAGGTGCACCCTGACTTCGACAATACGGTTTCCAAGCTTGAAAAAGAAGCCAAGCGTCGCGAGATAGCTGACGGGCTAAATCTGTCGAACGTCATTGCGCAAGCTACCCCCGAAGTCCGCGCCGCATATGCTTGCATGCGTCAGCCACCGCAATTTGAACTCTACGATTTACAAGCTGACCCCTTCGAATTCACCAACTTGGCAGAGTTGCCCGAACATGCCAAAGTTTTGCAAGAGCTTCAGGTCGCTCTGAAGCAGTGGCGACAGGAGACCCATGATCCGCTATTAGTCCCCGAGCACTTGCAACGTCTGAGTACCGAAGTGCGATCGATCAAGAAGAAGGATGCCGCCAGCGATTACCACTGGGGTTATCCTGACTATTTCTTTGGCCGCGAGCCTACGGCTGTCGAACCAAACAAGAAAAAGAAGAAGCGGCTAGAAAATGACGAATGAGAAGATCATGACTGTATCGCTAACCCGTTTGTTGATCACGGTCTTACTGCTGGTACCATGCCCCGAGCTCTTTGCGGCAGGCGGTTCATCTTCTGTGGCGACCAAACCCAACATCATCTACATCCTTGCGGATGATTTTGGTTTGCCAGATATCGGATGCTATGGCGGCGATTACAGGACTCCGAATCTCGACGCGCTGGCAGCTCGAGGAACACGCTTTGAATATTGTTTTGCGGCACCGTTGTGTGCTCCGACGCGTGCGATGGGCATGTTTGGACGCTACGGTTTTCGCACAGGTGTGACCGACAATGGGCTTGGAGCTGCGGCCACGCCGCAAAGCGAAGTGTGTATCGCCAAGGTGCTTAAGCAGGCTTGTTATAAAACAGCGGTGGCCGGGAAGTGGTCGGACCTCGAATACCTCGTTACGCCTGAGGATGGTGCGAAGTGGGGCTTCGATGAGTTCATGATCTGGGGCGAGCGTTGGGAGGAAGGGAGCGGACGCTCTCGCTACTGGGGACCTGATTACAATCACAACGGCAAGATCATCGACGGCAACAAGAAGACCTTTGGTCCTGATTTGCTCCACGAGTTCGCTGTAGGCTTTATCCGGCAGCACAAAGAGCAGCCGTTCTTTCTGTATTACCCCTCACCACTCATTCACTACAAGCTGCAACCCACGCCCGACAGCGTAGGCAAGAAACCTGACTTGCACGCGGACAACATCGCCTACCTCGACAAACTTGTCGGCAAGCTTGTGGCGGAGCTGGAGAGCTTGAAGCTGCGAGAGAAGACGCTCATTGTGTTTGTCGGCGACAACGGCTCGACGAAAGGGGCGCACACGGTTCACGGTCGCCCCATTCACGGTAAGAAGGGCGAACTCAACGAAGGCGGCTGCCGTGTGCCGTTGATCCTCAACTGGCTTGGCACGACGCCTGCCGGAAAAGTTTCCAAAGATCTGGTGAGTATCACCGACTTCTTTCCGACATTCACTGAGTTGGCAGGTGGCACTTTGCCCGCCGGCGTAACGATCGACGGTCACAGCATCGCACCGCAAGCTATGGGGCAGACGGGCAAGCCACGCGACTGGGTCTATGTGCAATTGAGAAGCGATCGTTACGTGCGAGACTCGCGCTGGAAGCTCACCAGCGCAGGAGAGTTCTTCGACATGCGTGACGCCCCCTGGAGCGAAATCTCTGTTCCAGCGGATACAGCCAATGGCGAAGCGAGTGCCGCTCGTTCACGGCTACAGACGGCGCTCGATAGCGTGATCGCTCAGGACACTAGCATTCATAAATCACAGTAGTGGAAACCAGCGTAGTGGACTTCGCCAGAAGTCCCGGATGATATGCATACGATTGAAGAGCCTCGGGAACTCTGGCGAGTTCCACTACGTGCCTCGAAGTTTGCCAATAGAATTCATGACAACTCGACATCGACTTACCAACCTACTGTTCGTCATCCAGGTCTTTGCAACAAGTCTTGCATACGCACAGACGAATGGCCCACTGCGCGTGCATCCCGAGAATCCTCGCTACTTTGCCGACGCATCCGGTAAAGCTGTTTTGCTTACAGGTTCGCACACTTGGCCGAACCTCATAGACATGGGCCCAACTGATCCGCCTGCGGCCTTTGATTTCGACGCCTATCTGAAATGGCTGAAGTCGCACGGGCACAACTTCACCCGTGGCTGGACCTGGGAGCCGACGCGTTGGAACACGAGCGACATGAAGAACGTCGAGTGGCGCAATGGGCACCATTTCATCGCGCAGCAGCCCTACTTGCGCACCGGTCCGGGAC
>Ga0164293_10002039_pt1 | contig 17085 bp, 14 predicted proteins | sample GEODES118metaG_FD_111487 | JGI IMG/M metagenome (GOLD analysis project Ga0164293, IMG submission 111487) | Eutrophic lake water microbial communities from Lake Mendota, Wisconsin, USA - GEODES118 metaG | ecosystem: Environmental > Aquatic > Freshwater > Lake | place: USA: Lake Mendota...
CTTGACCGCGCGCACAATCCAATTGCGCAAAAGGCGCTTGAGGTCTGCGCGACGTGTTTTGGCGATGTGCTCGACTTCGCTGTGATCGAGTTCGCCGCTGCCGAGGCCCGCGGCCAAGTTGGTAATGCATGAGAGCGCGGCAACGCGCGTACGCATATGGCGAAGAGCAATCACTTCGGGCACGGTGCTCATTCCGACGGCGTGCGCTCCGAGCGTGCGAAGCATTCGAATCTCGGCAGGGGTTTCGTATGAAGGCCCCGTCACCGCCGCGTAGATACCTTCGCGAAGGCTAAGGCCTTCTTCCGCCGCGGCCTCGCGCAGCTGGGCCCGAAGCCCAGCGTCGTACGCGCACGTCATGTCCGGAAATCGTGGCCCAAGCGCGTCATCGTTGGGACCTTGCAACGGATGATGATGCATAAAGTTGATGTGGTCGGTGACCATCATCAAGTCGCCTGGGGCCCATGTTGCCTCAAGCCCCCCGGCCGCGTTCGTCAAAAGCACGCACTGTACACCGAGTTTTGCCATCGTGCGCACACCGTGAACGACCTGCCACATCGCGTGGCCTTCGTAAAAGTGAACGCGGCCTTGCATGCATACTACATTTACGTCGTCGACGGTGCCAAAGCATAAGTTCCCGGCGTGGCCGACAACGTTGGAAGCAGGCAAATGAGGCAGTTGACTGTATGGCACTTTGGTGAGGTTTTGCAGTTCATCGGCGAAACTGCCGAGTCCGCTTCCGAGCACAACGCCAACGCGCGGCGCGGCCGAACTGCGAGCGCGAACGGCGCGTACGGTCTCATCAAGAAGCGAAGAAAGGGCAAATCCGGTGGCGTTCATCTTGGCGCTAATGTGTTGGCAGTAAAAAATAAAACGATTTAGGCGATCGCGGGTTGGAGGCGCGACTTTGCGAATTTGCGTGTGAGGGCGTCGCACACAACGGCGGGAGCGTAGCGGCTTACGTCGCCACCGTGGCTCGCAATCTCGCGCACGAGCGAAGCGCTTACGAAGCCGTGCTTGGTGCGCGTGGGCAAGAAAATCGTGTCGATTTGAGGCCTAAGATCGGCATTGGCGTGCGCAATCTGAAGTTCGTACTCGAAGTCTGTTGTAACGCGAAGTCCGCGTACAATCACGCTGGCGTTCTGTGATGCGCAGTAGTCAATGAGAAGACCATCGAATGCATCGACCGTGATATTCGGGATATGCGCCGTAATCGACCGAATAAGATCTTGCCTTTCGGTGGCCGAAAACAACGGGTGTTTGGTTGGGTGCACACCAATGGCCACGATGACATTGTCGAAGAGCGCCGCGGCTCGCTCGATGAGATCAAGGTGACCAAGCGTTGCGGGGTCAAAACTTCCCGCGTAAACGGCAAGAGCGCGACTCACGGCGTGCTCGTTTTGCTTTGCGCATTCTGGGGTAAAATCGGAGCCGAATTGATCGATTCCGAAGCGCCTGGGCGCTCTGTGCCGGAGGCGCTGGCGCGGGCGTTTGCGATGGCGGCAGGATCGAGTTCGAGCCACAAGGTGCGTCCCTCGTTGCCGAAGGTGATTCGAAACGCGGCAAGTAGTCCGGCGCCAACAACACCCGATACGCGCACATCGACGTGAGGCTTGTAGTCTGCAACAGGTGCGCCCTGTGCCGTGGGCACAAGCGGTAGCTCGAGCGCTCCGACTTTGAGCATCGGAATGGTCCCCACCTTCCATGAGGGAGGCGTGCCAGGATTGGGGGCGAATGCGGATAGGTTCGCGCCGGAAACCTTGAGCGCGGCGTCGTCAAGCGCGAGAGGAAAAAGCGAAGATGAATCGACCGCCATAACCGATGCCTCGGACTCTTTGGATGATAGAGCCGCGCGAAGCATCAGGCCTCCGCCGCGCACGTAAAAAATGGGTGCTTTCGTGGCATCGGGCGGTGCGGGCGGCGCGAATTGGCGAATGACGAATTGCGAACCCCGTCGGTCGACGGTGGCGTGAAGTCGCCGAAGCGCGTGGACACCTAGAAGTGCTTTGACGGGAGTACCAGCTTGGCGGGATACGGCACTCAAGTCGGCCGTAAGCGCCGGCACATCTTTCACTTCGATCCGGTCGGCGAAACGCAGGTTGACCCACGCGGGATCTTTGCGACTCGCCGTGTCGACCGTGACTTCGCTCGAACCGGTTGCGATGGCCGCCATGATTCGTTCGCCGTCGAGCTCGCACGGGACAAGCCATGCACCCCCGGATTGCGGCATCTCGACGGCGCCGACAAGCGCGCCGCTCATATCGAACGCGCGACGGCCCTGACTCTGCCGAGCGAGTCGAGCCACATCGCGCGCCCAGGGATCTTTGACTGACGGATCGCTCAAGTATTCTTCGAGTTCGTCGGCCGCTTTATCGAAGTCGCCGGCGTACCAAAATGCGCGTCCGCGCAGACCGTGGGCCTCGGCGGTCGTGATGTTTTCGGCAAGCTTGATGGCTTCGGGATAATCGAGGTTGGCGAGAGCCACGCGCGCACCGAGAAGCTTGGCCTCTGCATCGGTGGGCGCCGTTTTGAGTGCGCGCTCAATCGCCGTGGAAGCATCCTCGAGGTCGCCGCTCTGGTAGGCCGCCTTGGCGCGGTCGAGCCATTGGTCGGTCACGGGAGCCCTCACCGAGCCAACAGGCACTTGTGGTCCGCACGCGGCGAGCGCGGATGCGCTACCCAACACGGCAACAGTCATAAGAGCCAAGCGTCGCATCCGAATTTGCTCCAGTGATCGAGGGTTTTCGTGATCTTTACGAAAACGATTGAACAGTACATTCTTGCTGTCGCGCACGATGACGAGGGAACACACGAAGCGGTGCTCGATGCCTCGAGACTAAGGCTCAATCCGTAAAATACGGTCGGCCCGCAGCTCTCGGCGCCCTCGCCCGGGCAGTTGATAGCCGATCACTCGGGGAGGGTCGAGCCCCCTCACAACCTGCGAAAGCACCATCGCGATCGGCTGCTCAGCCTTTCCCCGCGGCCTGTACACAACCGTGACCGGCTTGCCGCTTGCGACGTGCTCTGTGCATTCTGCAAGAATTCGCTCCCGGGCTTTGCCCTCAGCAACGCGAATGTCCCAAACATCCCGCGCCGTCGCCGGCTCGAGGGCGTGCACGCATCTCGCCCACACGGCGCGCAGCGTGGCAACGTCGGCGTCGGCCCGGTGGGCCCGTGCTCCGTCGAGACCGAAGTGTTCGCGAAGCGCTTCAAGCGAGTGCCGCTTTAGCCCGAGCGCGCGGCGGGCCAGGGTGAGCGTATCGATGTAGTGTGCAATTGTGAAGGGATGGCCGGAGCGGGCCATCTCCGCCTCTAGAAATGCGACATCCCACGATGCGCCATGGGCGATGACCACGGCTTCGCCGAGTGCGCGGGCGATGGTCTCGCTGAGATCGGCGAAAGTCGGTGCGGCCGAGAGTGCTGCGGCATCGATTCCGTGGACGTGGACGTTTCCGACCGCAGCGTCGTGAGCGAGAGATTCGGGACGAACCAGAGAATGTACACGCGACTCGAGATGGTCACCACGAACTCGTTCGATGCATACTTCGATCACCCGATCGTGTTTCGGGTTTAGCCCAGTCATCTCGAGGTCGACGAATGCAAGAGGCGCCTCGGTTAGCGGCAAGTCCCACGGGGGTCCGGATGGAGGTGGCGGGCTTGAAGTGCCCTGATTCCGCGACATTGGACCCAGGTTCCTTTGCTTTGCGTAGCGTGTGCAAAGAGCATACGCTGAAAGCCAGTGGCGCGTATTCTTTTGGTCGACGATAGCGCGGGTGCGCGTGCACTCATCGGCGCTCGTTTGCGCGACGAGGGCTATGAGGTCGACGAAGTCGCGTTCGCCTCTGAGGCCGCCAGTGCGGTGCTCGCGCGCCCCCCCGATGTTGTCGTGACCGACCTGTGGATGCCGGGAATATCAGGTCTGCAGCTGTGTCGCTTGTTGCGCGCGGAGGCTGCGACGGCATGGGTCCCGATTGTGTTGCTATCTGCATCGAATGACCGAAAGTCGCGCTTTTGGGCGCGGCACGCGGGTGCGTCGGCGTACGTGACGAAGACCGAAATCGATCGCCTCGTGGAGGTGCTCCAGTCGCTTGTCTCGCCGGATTCGCCGCCCCATTCGCGATCGACGTGGGCGTTCTCGGTACCGCCCCAAGGGCTCGCCCGGGGAACGGTGCAAGAGCGTCTTTCGCAATTGCTTGACCTGTCGCTTTTCGAAACCACGCTTGCCGGTGAGGTGCGGGCGCTCGCGCATCACGCCGACGATGTGGAGCTTATTTTCGAGGGATTGAGTCGCTTGGCCTCGGATGTTGCGAGCTACCGTTGGTTGTCTCTCGTGACCGAAAACGGCAGTCCCGCGTCCAAAACCGGTGCGCAGCGCATGTTTATTCACACACATCCCGATTTGCGCGAGGTGGCTGAACGCGAGGTTCGTGATGCTCTTGGCATCGCAGCGCCGGTTGAGCGCCGAAGCGCGGCTGAAAATGACGTGTGGATCGTGACCGATGCGCGCGCCGTGAACGTTGAGTGGTCAGCTGCACCGATTGTGCGGCCGGTGACCTTCGGTGAACAACACGTCGGTCAACTGGCGTTCGCGCCAAGCCGACGCGGTGCATCGCACGAGGACAAGCGGCTGGTGGAGATTCTCGCGGCCGACTTGGGCGGTCCGTTACGCATGGAGTCTCTCGTCGGTGAGGCTAGGCGCTTGGCATCCACCGACTCGCTGACGGGGTTGCTAAACCGCCGTGCGTTTCTCGAACGCGTCGGAAAACTTCAAGCCACCCGTGCCGATCAGTTGCACCCTACAAGTTTGTTGCTGCTTGATGTCGACCATTTCAAAAAAGTGAACGATTCGCTCGGACACGATGCCGGCGATGCGGTGCTTCAAGGCGTCGCGCGCGTGCTCAGCTCGATGGCGCGTCGCAGCGACTTTGTGGCGCGTTGGGGGGGCGAGGAATTCGTTCTGTGTTTGGCCGGTACTGCCGAGGCAGGCGCTCGCGTGGCAGCGGAGCGTGTCCGCCGAGCCATCGCGGAGGCCCGCTACCGTCTGCCGAATGGCGAAGAGCATCAAGCCACGGCCTCGATCGGCCTTGCGAGCACTCTGCAAGGCGAATGGGATATTCATGAGCTTTTGTCGCGCGCGGACAAAGCCATGTATAATGCAAAAAATCGCGGTCGTAACCGCGTTGAAACAGCGTAGTTACTCGAGGTCCGCGGAGTCGCCGAGCGATTGCGTCTCGAGCCATAACTCGCCTGATGCGCCGTCGATCGTGAGTCGCGCGCCGACGGCGATGACAAGATCGTCGTCGGCAGAGAAGTCACGCTCCGCTGCGATTCGACCCCGGCGCACGGTCAACGTTTTAGATGTGTAGTCTACATGCATTGTCGAGCAAGACGCGATGCACGGTTTTTCAAGTGTGCGCGCAATAATGGCTGCATCGCCCGTGATTCCGCCGCGTGTTGTGACCACACCAACCGCTACGCGAAGCGCCTCGACGTCGTCGGCGGTGGTGTCGGTTCGAACGAAGAGCACCGCCTCGCCCCGTGCTGCGAGGGTGAGGGCATCGCGTGCGTCGAACACCATCGTGCCTGTTGCTGTGCCTGGACTTGCTCCTGTCCCTCGAGCAAGCCAAGTCCGAGTGCGGGGGCGATTGCTGTCTGCGGTCATGCGGATGGGCTTTCGACCACGAGTGCATCCATCGTATCGGTTGGAGCCGAAGCGTTTGCGTCAGGCGAAGACGAGCGTGCTTCCACGACGCCGCCGCACGCGCACGCGAGCGGCGCTCCTGACGCGAGTGCGCGCGACCGGTGGTAAACGCGCTCGCAGCGCGCACAGACCAGGGCGTCCGGTTCGTACGAAATGATTTCGCCTGTGAGCGCGTCGCGTTTGCCCACGACCTGAAGCGGTTCGATGGTGCGCATGATTCCCGCGTTCGGCTGCCGGCTCGGAAGGAGCGCTCGAACATGGTCATCAATGTCAATGGCTGCCGGAATTCGGCTCTGGGCTTCATGTAGGACGCATGCAACGGCCTGCGGCTGAGCTCGACGGGCAATGCGTATCTGAACTGGGGCGCCAGAGTCGCTCGAGCCCTCAACGACGAGCTGATGTTTCGATTCGTCGTACGTGATCCGTTGAATGTTGTGCCATGCAAGTTTTTCGGCGTTGCCTTGCGGGATGTCGATGCCGCCGGAACCGACGACGACCGAAGGCTCGCTGCTGGTTCCCAGCCAGACGGCAATTGCTGTCAGGACAGCACCTGTCGCGAGGATGTACGACGGGATGGCCTCCACGCGGACGATCGAACCCTTGGCTGCGTGGCCGGCGAGCGGTGCGACGAACGATTCGCCGAACGCAAGCGCCCACGCACCTGCGCCCATGGCCGCGGACCCGAGAGCGCCGACACCCGCGACGAGCGACCGCGGGGCGGCACTTTGAGCGGTGAATTCGCACGCATAGCGCCTCGTTTTACGCGACGATTTTGACGACTTAGCTTTGGAGTCAGTGACGGTCGTGTCCATGGGCCTGTTATCGAACGGGAAAGAAAACGCGGGCTTGGGGTGTGCGAACCGCAGACACCCCGCTGTACCACGCGGCCAACGATGATGACGGCGAGCGCCGAGCAGCGTAGCGCGAAATGTCTGGGCGGTGTTGGCTTTGCACGACTCGGAATTACTTGGAAAGCGCAGCAAGTGCTTCTTTTACGAGCGTGGCAAGCGGTGTGGTCTCGAGGCGATCGGTCATCGGCTCGACGGCCCGTTCGGCTTCACTTGGTCGGTATCCCATGTTCACAAGTGCGCGCAACACGAGATCGCGGTTCGTAACTCCAGGGATGTCCGCGCTCGCGCTTGCACCGACGGCGCGCGACGTGTCGGATGCGTTTGATGCCGCTGACCGCGCATCGGAAGCGCTCTCGAGGTTGGGAACTTTGTCCTTGAGTTCGAGCAAAAGGCGTTCGGCCGTCTTTTTTCCGATGCCACTTATTGCGGTGAGTTTGCCAATGTCTTTACGCGCAATCGCGCGACCTAACTCGGGCGCTGGCAATGCGCTGAGCACACCGATGGCCATCTTAGGACCAACGCTGCTCACGCCGAGGAGCGTGCGGAATGCAAGGCGGTCGCTCTCGGTCGCAAAGCCAAACAGGGACAATACATCTTCTCGAACGTGGGTATGAATCCAGAGCGTCGCGCGCCCCGCGTCGTCGGTGTGTGCACGACCGAGCGTCCCCAACGGGACAATGACTTCGTAGCCCACGCCGTGAACATCGACGATAGCCGTGCCATCGCTATCGACAGATACGCTTCCGATGAGCCTTCCGATCATGGGCGCCGAGCTTACAAGACCTCGCGCGCGGCGGATGGAACGCTTGTCGCGACGAGGCGTCTTGGTGCCTCGGACACGCGCCTGCCGCAATGACACCGAGAGCAGGTGAGGGAAAAATTATCCATCCTGGGTGGGGTGGGAACCCACAATGAACCCTCGGTCGCACGTGGGCTTACTCGGCTATTTCCGTCATTTTGTGTACTTTTGTGTTCGAGGCGCCGTTGGCACGAAAGGTGAGATAGCGAGCGAGAGAGGCGCATCATGAAGCAAGCGTTTACGTCAGGTCAGAAAAAGTTCGCGCGACTGTTACGCGGAGCGGCGCTCGGCGGCATTGTGGCGATTACCGGATGCGCGACGTTTGACTCGCTTGACTCGGAGGACCCGTCCGCGGGCTCGGCGCTGATGGCAGGTGAGAAAGAAGTGCGCCTCCCTGCGGAGCTTCGAAAGTTCGAATTCAACGAGTCGAGATCGAAGGTAGTTTCTTATTGGCGATTAAGCCAGATTGAGTCTCCAACGTACGGGCGAGTGCTCGTGTTTACGGGTTATAAGTCGACGTCGAAAAAGTCGATATCCCAACAGCGTCCCGACATTACCAAAGATGACGCCGTTTACGAGGTGATCGTGCCAACGCGCGCGGGCGAAGATCCCGTGTTCCGATCCGCGGACCCGAGCGGCGAGCCCGTCGAAGAAACGGCCAAACTCGCTCAAGACTTTCGTGCGATGGCGGCTCGGCTAGACCCAGCGCAAACACATCGCTTCGGAGACAATACGAAGGACGAAAAGGCGGCAGAAACGGGGTCGCCTGCGAGCGAGCAGTCCGAAGCGACAGCCGCCCGTGACGACGATGGCGAACAACGCCCCGCGCCAGCCTCCGAGCCGGAAGCGGAAACGGAGCAAGCATCAGCGGCCGACCCTGCGGGTGATGAAGCGACTCTCCCTGACTCCGAAGAGAACGGACAAGGCCAGCAGGCTGCCGAGGAAGAAACAACGGAAGCGAAGGCGTCCGAAGAAGCGACGTCCGAGGAGAATACGTCGAAAGAAAACGAGCAGAAGGACGAGAACGAGAAAGACAAGCCGCGCGACACGTCCAAAAAAGTGTCGTGCGCGCTCGGTGCGGTAGCAAATGTCGCGGGGCTCATTGGGCAGGGGTTGGGCCTGGCGAAAGATGTCGCCGCGAACTGCTCAAAGACTGCGATGAACGGTTGGTTCAATCTCGCCACAGGCAAGTGCGTGATTGACACCGGACGCGAGGCGATGCTCATTCGCAACAGGCAGCGAGCTCGCGAGGTGGTGTCCGACACGAATAGTGCGCAGACCTGCCAAGGCCTTACGGGAGCGCTCGCGCGATTGGGTAACAAGTAGCCTTAACGACCGCGCGCTGGGTTGCCAAATCGCCGAGGACGACAGAGCCCTGGGGGGAAAAATGTTCACCCTGGATCAGCGCGCTCCACGAGGAGGACGATACTGAACACGTAGTCAAAACAGCCAAAAATACAGGCGTCTTGGCACCAAGGTAGCGTCGTTCGCATGTGGCACAAAACGTGATTCCTTCCCCGGCGGAAGGTAAGAAAAGAGATGATTCGCAAAACCTTGGCGGTTGGTTCCCTCGCGGCGGTGTTGTCGGTGGCTGCACTCTCAGCAGTCGTCGTGTCCAATGTCATCGAGGAGTATGAAAGCGTCCCGAACTCCTCGGCTCTCGCAGCGGACGAGAAAGAGATCGAATTTCCCGCAGAGCTAAAGAAGTACGAATTCCAAGACTCGAAGTCGGGAGTCGTAGCCTACTGGCGTTTGAGCCAAGTCGAGTCGCCTTCGCTCGGCAAGTTCCTCGTATTCACAGGATACGCAGCGAAAAATACCGAGAAGTCGACTGGCAAGTCCACGTCGGCAAAACGCGATTACAAGAACGACAAGGCTGTTTACGAAGCGGTTGTGCCGAACAAAGATGGGATGTCTCCCATTTTCCGAATGGCTAACCCTGAAGAGCCCTTCGCGGTCACGATGGAGCTCGTGACGAAGCTCTCCCAAGACTTCGAGGTTATTGCCTCGAAACTGGATTCGAAGTTCACAACGTCTCAGGCGACCGCCGAAGGCTCCGATGGGGGTGCTTCAAACGAAGATTATGCGTCCACCGACGATGCCGGATCCGCTAGCTCCGACCCAGGCGAGACAAGTGAAACGAGTGAGACAAGCGACTCCAGCGCGTCAGACCCGGCTTCGGATGATGCGTCGGGCGAGACCGGTTCGACTGAGGGGGACGTCGACGCGGGCTCGGAGTCGTCGAGCGCTGCGAGGGCGGAGCGCGTGTCGTGTGCGCTCGGTGCGGCGGCCGGCATAGCAAGCCTCATCAGCGATGCGTTTTCGATCGCGAAGACGGTCAACGAGGAGTGCGCGGCAACGGCGACGGGCGGCTGGTTCAATCTCGTGACGGGCCGATGCGTTCGCGACACGGGTCGAGAGGCCATGATCGCACGTAATCAGGCGCGCGCCCGGACGGTGACTGCCGACAGCGATGCGAGCGGCGTGTGTAAGGGGTTCGCCGGCGTTGTTCAACGCGCGGCGCGCACGGCGCTCTAAGTCAGCGCGCCGGATGGAGGCGGCCGTCGAAAGGCGGCCGCTGCAAGAACGCAAAACACCGGCGTCGCTACGATATGATAGCGGTCCTCGCCGAAAAAGATCGCGTGAGCCATGGCAGTGGTCGCGATAAGCGAGACTGCCATCCGGAGTGAAGCGTGCGTTTCCGGTCGACCCGGAAGGGGCAGCCACGGAAGGATGCATGATGCAATTGCAACCGGCCAAAACGCGGGGTCATCGGACCGAAACAGCACGACAATCGCAACGGTTGTGCCGAAAGTGAGCGTAACCTGAAACAACAGGGCGAGCTTTGAAGCTCGCGCTCCGCGCGGGGTTTGCGCAGTCGTCGATGGCAGGCGTGGGGAGAGCCATGCAAACAGGGAAAACGCGAGAAGCGCTCGGTGCAGCGTCGTAAGCGCCGTTCGTGCCTCCGCTCGCCGGGATTCCGGCCACGCTTCGGGTCTCGCCTCATGCAAGTATTCGATGGCAAACGATTCTTGGTCGAACGTGTACGACAGTTTTTTCGGAATAAGGCTGAGCCAGCGCCCAGGCGCTTCTTTGATATGCGCTAGTCCGAAGTGGTACCAGCAGCGATCCTGTTGAACCTGACCGGTCACCTCGCGGCAGCCGTCAGTCGCGCGCAACGTTTCGAAGCGGCCTGTGGCACGGGGGAACGCTCCGATTGCTAGATTCCAGCCGGCGTTCGTGCTCACGAGTGCGCACCCGTCCATGACGCGGCAATTGCGAGCCGTCCACGGCGCAATCGGAATCATGGCAATGCAGCATGCGGCGATGGCTCCGAGGGTGCGCCGGCCGAGGGTATGACGGAATGTCGCGCCTGGGGACGGACGAATGACGAATGCCAAAAAAGGAGCGCACAAAAGTGCTTGAGGCCGAACGAGAGCCGCAACGCCGAGGATAAGAGCGCCCGCTGCGATGGCCATGAAAGCGTTCGACAGGCGTGACTGCGCATGGGGCTGGGCGTGCGCCTGCGTGCGCGCCAGATGAGCGCTTGCTGCAAAGGCGCTAATCGTGAGTAAAGCCGAGAGCGGCTCGGTCATCAGCAGCGCGCTGTACAATACAAGTCCCGGATGAATAGCCACCAAAATGGCGGCTATTTTCGCTCTTGCGGGTGAAAGCGCAGTGACGGCTAGGCTGTACGTTGCAACTGCCACAAGCGCGCCTACGAATGCATTGGCGACGTGCGCGACGAAGGCCCCAGTTCCGAACACGATGTAGAATGCAGCCAAAAAAGCACTGTAGCCAACGGGGTAATGGCACCACGGGTGCCATCGAAGGTGGCCGTCACGGATGACCTCATCGGCATAGCCAAAGCCTTTGGCAATCTGGCGCGCTCCGAAGTCGTAATAGTGTCCGTCCCAGACAGGTTCCGCGGCAAGGGCAGCTGACGTCGCGAGGCGCAACGTAAACCCGACGGCGAACAAACCAGCGACAAAGAGCACGGGGCTTTGCCACAAGCGCCGAAGCGAGTGCAGAGCAGTCATGGGGTTGCGTTTTTCTCGCGCATTCGGCGCAAATACGATCGTTGCACGTGCGTTGGGTCGAGCCGGAGGTATTTGGCCAATTCGGAAAGAAAGCCTCGGACGTAAACGGTGGCTGGCAATTGCTCAACGATTTCTTCTTCGATGGCATGCAGATGCGCGCGCGAAATTTTTGTGCGCGCGCTGATTTCGGAAAGCTCAATCCCTTGGGATTCGCGAACTTTTCGCAGCAGCTCGCCGGAGAATTCGGTTTCCGGGCCAATTTCGCGCGCGAGCTCGCTTTGAAGCATGAGTTGCTCGGCGGCGAGTGCTGGCTTGGGCACGGGGCCGGCGAGGGACGGCTGCGCGATGTCGGGGAACGTCGACAAGTCGTACGCGCGTCGACGAATCGGGTCGAGCAACGTGTCGTGCGCTTCGTCGATGCGGGCGACGGCATCGCTGAGAGCCGCCTCGTCAAGAAGCGACGTGGTTGCGAGACTCCCTGCGGCATACACGTCACGCTGGCGTTTGGCCGCGCGCCGGATCTCTTCGTCATTTGACGAACGCCCTATCCCTAGCGATGCGTAGTGATCGGGAACGCCCTGCGGGATGAGCGAAGGCGCCTCGCGATAGGGTTTTTTGGTGGCACTGAGCGCGGCGATGCGCCGAGCGATGCGCTCAAGATTGCGGGCAGCTTTCGATGTTGGGCTGTCGATGAGCAGCGGTTTGCGTCGCCGCACCGCGAGCCACACGGTGTCGTCGTTTTCGATCCACCCAAGCTCTTCGAGCGTGATGCCGTAGTGGCGCTTGCAGAGTGCAGTCATCGATGACGCCAGTTCGGCGTCGGTACGGACGCGCGTCTGGTTAACCGCGAGGAAGAAGTTGATGCGTTGCGCTTCCGCCCATGCGAGTTGAGCGATTGACTTGTCTGCTTTTGACAGCACGGTGACGAGTTCACGGGGCGACGGCAAGCGCCCAATCTCGTTCATGGCGCGATCGACAATCGATAGTCGAAATCGATCGCGGCCAAGAGCGCGACGAAGTCGTCGTCTGTAGGCTGCACGCAAAAATCGATACGTGGCCTCGATCGCGGGCGGCTCGGGGATCGTGACGCAAATCGAAAAGTCGGCCGCAAGCATGACGTCGAGAGCGAGCGGTCCGTGACCTGGACCGACATCAATGACGAGATAGTCGACCGGCAGCGAGCGGACGCGGGCGAGCCAGCGACTTTTGCGTCCTGCACGCAATTGCATAGGCGGGTCTACCGCATCGTGGGGACTCGGCAATAGACTGAGACCGGGGATGGACGTCGCGAGCAGCGCTTTGGCTAATTCGGTCGGTCCTCCGTCGATTGGAAATGCTTTGGCGCCGGCGGCAAGGCCGAATTGCGTATGAATGTTTGTGCCGGTAGCGTCGCTGTCGATGAGCGCGACGCGCTTGCCTAACTGCGCGAAATACACGGCCAAATTTTGCGCGATGAGGCTTTTGCCCACGCCGCCGCGACCTCCTCCGACAGCGATGAGATGGCGAGCTCCTCGCGCCCCTTCGATCTCAGTCACGTCGGTCACGCCGGTCACGTCCGCGTCCGTGTTCGCATTCGGATTGCGCTGTTCGGAGACGTCGGAAAACCCGAAAATCGGTGGTTGGTTCATCGTGTGAAATCGCGCGATGGTGAGGATTCAAAGGTGTCGAACGCAGGCTCGTTGACGTGTGTTGACGGGGGTTGCGATGGACTTGTTCGCTCGGCGAGACGCGCCCGGCGCAGCATCCCGAAAATGCGAGCTGCCAGTTCAGTCGTGCGAAATGGTCGCGTGAGAATATCGTCCGCGCCGGCTTCAAAAGCGTCGATGGCGTGACGGGCGGACGCGGCTGGCGAGACGACGAGAACGGGCGTGTTTCGTGGCGCCTGTCGAAACGAACGCAGCACGGCGATGTGCGCTTGAGCGATGTCGTTCGCGGTCAAGTCGATCACGGCAACGATGGCGTCGAACGCGCCGGCTTCGAGGCGTCGCTCCGCGTGGGTTGCGCTCTTGGCGACCTCGGGATGAAGTCCCGCTTCGCGAAGCATTGAAGCAAGCTCCGCGTCCGGCTCTTTGGAATTGTGCGTGATGCAACTTTCTCCGACGGAACAGATCAACACGCGCGGGGCGAGGGGAATGCGGGAGGAGTCCACGCCGCTGATGCTGACAGGCCCTTGTTCAGAGTCGTCTGCCGCCGTCGTTCGCGGGTTTGGCCTCTCGACCTCGCCGAGAGGTTTGCTCGGAGCGGCGTGAAGTCGTTCGCTGCGCGCGGCAACGAATGCTGTGAGACGTTGCCAATCGCGTGGCTCGAAAATGATGCAATGTGCACCTGTCTCTGGGTTGACGACGCCTCGCCCAGCAGCGGCTGTCGCGCGCCGCCGTGATCCGATTTCGAAGATCGCAAGGACCCATTCGTCGTGAGCGACTTGCTCGCGGATAGGCAGGCAGAGATTGAATTCTGCCCGCTCGAGAGCTTCGGCGAACGTCACGAGATCGTCGAATTGCAACACAACGCTACGCACAGTGGGGCGTTGTGTAGCTCCGCAGGCGACCGTTCGCAAAGCCTCTGCGCCGGCGGTTGCTGGCCGCTCGATGACCTCGGCCGCAAATACCTCTGTGCCAACGGCGCCGTGTCAGTGGTAAGCTTCCCACCGACGCGATGACAATGGCAGTGAACGTTGGTTTGGGACGTAAACTCGGAGCGGTCGCCCTGGCGGGGCTCTTGGTAGCCGCGTGCGGCAAGTCGAGCGCTGAGGTGGTGCCCCCAGCGCAAGTGGCTACACCTTCGCCGGATGTTTCGCTTGAGGGTGTCGATACGAGCTCCCTTACGCCGCGCGAGAGGAAGGATTGGAGTCAGTACGTCTCCGAGTTCCTAACGCCATGTCAGAGCGTGCCGGTTTCTCTGGCCCAGTGCGTGAAAGAAAAGCGTGCATGTGGCAAGTGTTTGCCCGCCGTTAAGTACGTACTTCGCAGTGTTAAAGATGGGATGACGCGCGAGCAGATCGACAAGGGCTTTAAGGCCCGCTTCGACCCGGCGATGGTCAAAAACGTGCCGGTCGATGGGTCGCCCTCCAAAGGGCCTGACAGCGCCCCGGTGACGATTGTTGAGTTCGCGGACTTCGAGTGCGCACATTGCGCGGCAGCTGCTCCGATGCTCGAGAAGGTGTTCGAGCAAAACAAAGATCGCGTTCGGCTGGTCTATAAATTTTATCCTTTGCCGACCCACACTCACGGCGAAAGCGCCGCGCGCGCAGCCGCCGCAACAATCGGGCAAGGCAAGTTTTGGTTGATGCATCATGCATTGTTTGCCAACCAGCAGCGCCTGGAGCAACCCGATCTGGACATGTACGCGAAAGAGATCGGAATCGAAGTGTCGCGCTTTCACGCCGAGCTGCAGTCTCCGGCGGCGGCTGAGCGCGTTGCTCGCGACAAGAAGCTCGGCAGCGACCTGCAAATCTCGGGGACTCCGAGCATCTTTATCAACGGGCGTCTGTTCGATGGCCAAGACCTCACCGAGTGGGTCGCCATGGAGCTTGCCGCCGCTGCGGAAACAATGACGCCGTCGTCGTCGCCGGCAGCGTCTGCGAAGCCTGGTGCTGCGCCAGCTCCGTCCGCGGCGTCGGCGAAGGCGAAGTGGGCCACTCGAGCTCGGATGGTTGCGGGTGTTTTCCTACGGGAAGGCACTACCCGGGCATCGCTCATCTGCTCAAGATGAGCGGAACGATCCGAGGGCTTGTTCCCGGCGTTGATGGCGACGCGGCGTGGCACGACCTCGACATCGCGTTGCTCGACGTGGAGACCACCGGGCGTGATGCGTCGGTCGACCGCGTCGTCGAGCTTGGAATCGCCGTCGGGCGGCGTGGCGAAATAGTTGCGCGATACAACTGGCTTATCAACCCGGGGATTCCGATCCCGCCAGAGGTGACCGCGATTCACCATATCTCCGACGAAATGGTCGCGGACAAGCCTCGTTTCGAACAAGTGGCCGACGCGATTGGCGCAGCGCTACAGGGGTGCGTGCCCGCAGCGTACAACGCTCCGTTTGACCGGGCCTTCGTTGCCAATGAGTGGGCGCGAGCGACTCGGCCGCCTGTCGCGGCGCTGGACCGCGACGTGGAGTGGCTCGACCCGTTGATTTGGGCTCGGGAGATCCAGGAAAACGAGCGGTCGCGTTCTCTCGGCGACGTCGCGGCGAGACTCGGGATCGCTCTCGAAAACGCCCATCGCGCTCAAGACGACGCCGAGGCTGCGCTTCGCGTGCTCTACGCGTTGGGGCGCGATCCGCGCGTGCCAACCACGTACGGCGCTTTTGTTCAGGAACAGCGGCGTCTCGGCCAAAAGCAGGCCGACGCGCGCCGCATGTGGCGCACCTGACGGCGCGTGGCTGCTCGTGACAGCGCCTGACCGCGCGCCTGTCCGGGTGAGCATGTTCTTTTCGCTGGGGTAGAAAGCCGCGTGACGAGCGTGGCGACGTTTCCTATGATGCGAAGCGCCGAGGAGGCCTCCCCAAGTGAGCGACAAAGTACATATTCAAGCTGGAGATACGTCGTTTGAGGCTCCCGTGGTCGCGGGTAGCGAAAACGAGCGCGCGATTGATATTGCCAATTTGCGCGCGAAGACAGGGCTCGTCACGCTCGACCCGGCGTTCATGAACACCGCGTCGACCAAGAGCGCGATTACGTTCCTGGACGGAGAAAAGGGCATTCTTCGTTATCGAGGATACCCGATCGAGCAGATCGCGGAACGTTCGCGATTCGTCGAAACTGCCTATCTTCTCATTTATGGCGAGTTGCCTACGCAGGCTGAGCTCGAGCGGTTTTCCACGAATCTCACCCGTCATTCCCTCATCCATGAGGATATGAAGCACTTCTTCGACGGGTTTCCGTCGACGGCTCATCCGATGGCGGTGCTGTCGGCGATGGTGTGCTCGCTTTCGACGTATTACCCCGAAGAGCACGACATCAACGATAAAGAAAAGATGGATATTACAATTGCGCGCTTGATTTCCAAAGTGCGCACGATTGCGGCGTATGCCTACAAACGGTCCATCGGACAGCCGTTTATCTATCCCCGCAACGACCTCAAGTACGCGGCCAACTTCCTTCACATGATGTTTGCGGTTCCCTCCGAGCCGTACGAAGTGGACCCAGATATTGAAGCGGCAATGAACTTGCTGTTCATCTTGCACGCGGATCACGAGCAAAACTGCTCGACGTCAACGGTGCGTTTGGTGGGCAGCTCACGGGCGAATCTTTTCGCATCGGTCTCCGCTGGCATCCTCGCGCTTTGGGGGCCGCTGCACGGCGGCGCCAACCAAGAAGTGATCGAGATGCTCGAGCAGATTCGCGATGATGGCGGAAACGTGAAGAAGTACGTCGAGCTTGCCAAAGACAAGACATCGTCGTTCCGTCTCATGGGCTTCGGTCACCGGGTGTACAAGAACTTCGACCCGCGAGCGAAGATCATCAAGCAAACCGCTGATCGCGTTCTCGGTAAGCTCGGCATTCACGACCCACTTCTCGATATCGCGAAAGAACTCGAAGAAGCGGCGCTCAAAGACAGCTACTTTGTCGAGCGAAAGCTGTATCCGAACGTCGACTTTTACTCGGGCATCATTTATCGGGCGCTCGGGTTCCCGACGAGCATGTTCACTGTTCTTTTTGCCATTGGTCGCCTTCCCGGGTGGATCGCCCATTGGAAA
>Ga0164293_10002040_pt1 | contig 17074 bp, 35 predicted proteins | sample GEODES118metaG_FD_111487 | JGI IMG/M metagenome (GOLD analysis project Ga0164293, IMG submission 111487) | Eutrophic lake water microbial communities from Lake Mendota, Wisconsin, USA - GEODES118 metaG | ecosystem: Environmental > Aquatic > Freshwater > Lake | place: USA: Lake Mendota...
ATAAGACAATGAAATCATTTAAAGAATATATCAAACCAGCATCAACTGGAATTGAAGAACCACTTCCTCTGGGTTTTAGTGTCATAACACCACCAGTTCCAAAACCAAAAGGTATTCCAATAAAGCCACAGCCAGCTCCAGAACAACAACCTAAAAAACCACTTACATTTGCTGAAAGATTAGCCAGAGCCAGGGAACTTGCAAAGAAATGAAATCATTTAAAGAATATCTTATAGAAAACCCTATATTAGAACCACCAAGGGGTGAATTTGTTAGACCAAATATACGAACAGAATTACCAAAGGCTCATTCAGATCTATATTCTTTGGGTTCTAGTGTAATCGATGGCAATGAATATCATTTTCATGGATATTCTTCAAACAAAGACTCACCCTTTACTCAAGAACGATTACACACTGGCTATGTGACGATGAAAGATTCTCAAGGAACACATAAGGTTGTTGGTAATACTGATTTCTATCCTCATGATTCTGAGCATAATACTTATTATTCAAATTTTCCAAAATTAAATAAAGATCATACTGGTAAAGGATTGATGTCTGAACTCTATAAGAGATGGGCAGATCATAACAAATATACATTGATTTCTGGGCGTGTTCATACTAGAGGTGGTAAGAATATATGGGCCGAGTTGTCTCAAAAAGGTACGGTCACGGCTCATGACACGAACAGAGAAGGTAGTCGCCCTATAGTGTATGATTCTAATAATCCAAAACATTATACTAAATTCTATACAGCTACAAGAACTTCAAATCCAATACGATGGTTATTCAAGTATAAAGGTAAATAATGAAATCTTTTAAACAATATATTTCTGAAGATATATTAGGTGGATATGATCCAGAAGTAACACATGATGAAAAACCATCAGAGAAAAGCATTAAATCTTTAGATGAATTAGTCAAAAAGTTGGGTAATAATTACACACATGATCCAGAATCACAAAGAGTTGATTTGAATGATAAATTTCATATTCGTTATAAAAAATTCTCTGAATCAGATTCGAGTGGATATACAAAGCATCATTTAAATGTTAATGTATTTTCAAATGCACCTGGTCATGAAAACACATCTTTAGCAACATATCGTCTTTCACATGATAACTATAGTGTTGTAAAAACATCAGATGGCAAAGAAATAAAAATGTTTTCTGGTAATCCACAGAAAAAAACAAGAGATGTAAAGAGTGGAGTATTTGAACTTCCACATAATTTCTTACATACTATAGCCAATGCTACAGGATATGGAATTATGAGTGGTGATATTCAGAGTCCTGGTTCAGTTCATATGTGGAGAAAAGCAGTACAACACGGACATGAAAATGATCATCATGTAGGAAAATTTATACACACTTCAGAAGAACCATCTAGACCTAGAAAATTTGGACAACCAAGAGTTATTAAATTGCAATCACTTGGAAAGATAACACCGTCAACATTTCAGGATGCCTATACTGGAGATGTTTCAACTGATCGATCTGGAAATACATCAAAAGTTATTAAAAATAAATTTGATCTACCACATGGAGTAGATACTGAAGGAATGATAACAAGAGATGAAACTCTCTTAGGAATATTACCAAAATGAAAACATTTAAACAATTGATGAGTGAGATGATCAATCCAATAAGACCATCTACACCATCTACACAAAAAGCAAAAGCAGAACCGAAGATACCACCAGTGAAGTCAGTGAGAACAGACGGAGATACCTTTGAACAGTCACCTCCACCAAAGCCTCCACCAACTTATACAAAACCAATCAAGAAGACTTAATTCTTTTAAGTTCTTGTCTGATTCTTTCTTTCTTGGATAGTGGTTTTACTTCTTCAATTACTGGTGTAGGTTCTGAAACAATTTCTTTTTCTACAATTGTTTCTTCTACGTTTGTTGTTTCTTTGTTTGTAGTTTTGTTTGCCATAATATAATATTTATAAATATATCAATATGAGATCATTCAAAGAATATATCAACGAAGGTGAAAAAAGAGATACTAGAATTGCTAAATCTTCTAACCCTGATGCAATATTAGCACGGTTGAATCAAATTCATGCCTTATTTAATAAAGGCATAATTAGCAGAGAAGAGGCAACAGCAAAATATTCATCAGAGGCAAAGAGAGCCAAAAATCTAATGGCATTAAGATCCAAAGCGTAAAGGTTTTGGATTTTTACTCAGAGGCATATTTGCTTCTTTTGGTGTACGATCACCCTTTTTACGATTACACTTCAAACAACTTGTAACGACATTTTGCCATTCATGTCTTCCACCTCTTGATCTCGGAATGACATGATCTACAGTGGCATTTGTATATTCTAGTTTACAAGAACAGTATTGGCAGATATAATCATCTCTCTTAAAAATATTCTTTCTGGAAGGACTTAAATCCCTAAAAGGAATATACACATACTTTTTAAGAGCAAGGTGAAGAGGTAATTTAAATATCCCACTTCCCGTTTTGATTTCTAAATATTCTTCTTCAGTACATGGAGCCACTTTATCATTGATAAGTAATACGACAGCATGTTTCCAATCAATATCAATCAGCTTCTGATAAGACATATTATACAACGCAACAGTACTCATAGACATATTTATCCTTATACCAGACAAAATTATTATAATTATTTTTCATAATGTTGTCAAGTGGCAAAAATATAAATATTTTTATGAAAACATTTAAAGCACTAACCGAGGAAATATTTAAAAAGGGTGGACGTGAAGTTGAATATGCTCCTGGAGAAAAGAAAGCAGCTGATGCATTGCATAAAAGTGGTATTCGTCTTTCTAAACGTAGAAAAGGAATATCATCATTTAATTTAAAAAGAATAAGAAAACTTTCTAAGAAAGGTCATTCTGTTCATGGTGTTAAAAAGAAACGCTAGTAGGACGATTCTTATAGAAGAATTATCTAAAGGTATATGTAAGGTAGTATTTCGAAAAGCCACCAATGGAAGATTTCGAAGTATTTTTGGTACATTAAAACCAACATTGATACCTGGCAGATATCAAAATACAATTATGGAAATACACAAAGCCAAGGATGATCCAAATCTTTTACCATTTTATGACGTAAAAGAACAATCATGGAAAAGCTTTTACATTTATAATATTGAATCTTTCTATACTGAAGAAGAAATCAAAAAGAAATAATTAATTTAATCCTATTGACAATGTTTGTGTCACTGCGTCAGTTAATAGATTAGTTATTTCTAATCTTAGAGCTTTTAATGTTAATGTATAAGATATAGGATTACCAGGTTCTGTTGCTGTTATTGTTAAAACATCATTATTATTAAATTGTTCTGATAATAATCTATTTGTACTAATTCTATCAGCAACAGTAAATGTATCAATTAATCTACTATTTTTAAAAAATTGTAGTGTATGATTTGCAGAAAAAGTTCCGTTTGATGTTGTAACTGCTAATGTTACTGGAGAATTTACTCCACTTATTGTTGTTGATACAGATCCAGAAATAAGACCAGATATTGCTGTTGGAGAGAAAGTAATAGCACCAGGTGTTGCGTCTATAGAAGTAAAAATATTTCTACTTGCATTTATAGATGGATTTACATATTTTCTTGAATTACGCATTAGTATGCAATAAATCCTAATGTTATACCAACTACTGAAGAACCAGATGTTTTAAATACAACATCATTTAAATCATTCACTGGTAAGAATAATTCTGAGTTTGTTGCTAATAGGAATCCATCAGCGGTAGTACCAGAACCTGGATAAGTACCAGCAGTTTTTCCTTCAATGCTAATAACAGCATTGCTTACAGAACCAACATTTCTGATAAGAACGCCTTCTGATAATACTGTTGATGATGGTTTTGTAAATGTACCACCTTGAAGATATACCCACGAAGTTGCAGTGTTGGCAACCAGACCAGTTGTAGTTTGAACTACTTTTGGATCATATACTTTAATGCTACGAATGTCTGTATTATTGAGTTTAAATGACATATTATTTTCCTATATTATTTATAAACTTGACATTTTGAATATTTATGCTAATATAAAGCAAAGGAGCTTTTATGCCAAATACAACAAATCGTGAGGCTAAGATTAAGCATCGAAAGAGGAAGAACCGTATCACTCGTCAGAATCAAGAAAACATTGCTAAGAATGCTAAGAAAAAGACATTGGAAAAATTACATAAGGAAGGTCGATTGCCTAAAATCGCACTGGGAAGGCTCTGAGCCTTCTTTTTTTTATAAATATTTTTATGAAGAACTTTAAAGATTTTATTACGGAAAAAATGCGAAAAGATCCAAAACAAGAAGAGGCTCGTCTACTTTCTCGTTTAGAACGTATCAGATCAGAAATACCAACAATTACTCCTGATGAAAGTAAAATATTATATTCACAGGATCCATCTGTCAAGAAATCAGCAGAAGCAAGAAAAATTAGTGGAAAATTATTTAAACAAGCTAGTAAGTCTGCTCAATTCAGAGATGTAGAAGCATCATTACAGGGAGTTGAGGATATCTCAAGAGGAGCCGTAGGAAAACAAACATCTGCTTTATCTAGAGGATTTGGTACACCAAGTCAAATTAGAGCCTATAAAACTTCCACTGGAAAATATACAAAATAATTGCAATGAAAAAATTTAAAACTCTTCTTGAAACTATAATTAAACGTGGAGACAAATATTTACTTATGAGTAAAAAAGGTAAAGTGCTTGGTACACATCCATCAGAGAAAAAAGCACGTAATCAAGAAGTGGCTATAAAGAAGAGCACTGGTGAATGGTGATCTTGACATCTGAATATATTCTGTTATAATTGGGACATGAATATTTTTGCTGTGCATGAAAATCCTATTATTGCAGCACGTTCTCTTTGCGACAAACACGTAGTTAAGATGATTGTAGAAGGCTGTCAGATGCTTTCTACAATTCATCGTTTAGGAGCATCACATATTGTTCATGCTCCCGTTGAATTATACAAACAATCATTTGTCAATCACCCATGTACAATTTGGGCAAGAGAAACAATTGAAAATTATTTTTGGCTTGCCTATCATACAAACGAACTTTCGGTAGAATATACTGAAAGATATAATAGAGAACATAAAGCACATCAGATGACTAAGTGGTTTTTGAAAGTTCCACCCATGAAAATCCCATATGGGGATTTAACACCATTTGCTCAAGCAATGCCTGATAAATATAAAAACTCTGATTCGGTTCAAGCATATCGTGATTATTATATTCATGAAAAGTCAAGATTTGCTAAGTGGAAATTCACTGAACCGCCAGAATGGTATACACAAGGTGTAAACAATGTGCAAATGCAAGTATTGTGAGCGAGAGTTCACTCAGAAAAATAAAAAGGGTTGTGTTGTTTGTCCTTCATGTGATACAACCAAAAGACGTTGGGAATCTAGAAAAGAATTAGTTGAAATGATGGGTGGTAAGTGTACTAAGTGTGGATACTCTGGGAATCCAGCCACTCTTCAATTTCATCACTTAGATCCAAAAGAAAAAAAATATTCTTTGTACTCACGTAATCTTCTTCGTGCTGATCGGTATGAAGAAGTGAAGAAGTGTGTAATTCTTTGTGCTAATTGTCATATTGTAGAACACACAAATCAAGAGTTGCTTAAAAAGTTTGGTGTGATCCCTTGACAAAGAAGAACCAATAGGGTACAATCAAGCCTCACAAGTAAAGCCCTTATAACTCAGTTGGTAGAGTAGCAGACTTTTAATCTGACAGTCGTAGGTTCGATCCCTACTGGGGGCATTCAATCGTTAGTCATCATGTAAGACTCGCCATGGTGATCAAAACAAGAGTCGTTTAGGAGATTTATTATGGCAAATGTTATTTCGAAGAAGCGTCGTGTTATTAATTATTTGGCAGCTGGTCGTGGTATTACCGCAGCAGAGGCTCGTAGTCGATTTGGTGTAAAGAACCTTCGTGCTATGATGAGCGACATTCGTGTTCTCGTTGAGCGTTACGGTAATTGGGAAGTTGAAACTGAAGAGACTCGTTCTGGCAGCACACGCTACTTCATGCGCGATACTCACACAGGTCGTCGTAAGTTTAAGTTTGACGTTGATGGATCGCGTACTGCAATTGCAGCATCTCGCTAATAATTAATTGTTGGGGAAGGGTAATTAATTTTACCCTTTTCTTTTATGATTCCAGATGATGATCTTTTAAAGTTTGCGTTTCCTATGTGCCTTGGTATTCCACGGCAAAAGAAACACTTATCTTTAATCTTTAATAAGAAGCGTTTGGTATCAGTGGGTGCGAATTATTTCAAGACACACCCAAAGGCTAAGAAGTTAGGTTATCTTTATAACGAAATGCATTCTGAATTAGATGCATATCGAAAGGTTCCTAAGTATATGCGAGATAAGAAATTGACTCTTATTAATATTCGCATGAATGCTGATGGAGAACTAAGAATGTCTCGTCCATGTGAAGTTTGTAGTGGTTGGTGTGTTGAAGTTTTTGATCGAATCTATTATACTGATAATGAGGGTTTTAAGCGTCTATGAGCCAGTATCGACTCCATATTGATATTCCAATGCCATTCACTGAAGAAGAGGCTCTGAAGGCTTCTGAACTGATTGTAGGGGCAATTAATAATGCCATTCTAATTGATCGTTGTAATATTACAGAGATTAATTATCGTCTTGGTCATGATGATGATCGTCAGAAAAGTAATTATTTTATCAAGAATGAAAATGGACATGTGAATAATAAAAAGTGTAAGATCCACTTGACAAAGAATGAAAGTATGGTAGAATAATACTAACGCGCCGTGGGAGGTCTTGGTTATCTCAGTTCGACTTATAATCGAATAAGACTTGGTTCGATTCCAAGACGGCGTATTATGGCAAAACGTAAATGGGATTCAATTGATGAAGAAGCGGAGAGGCAAGGCTCCGCTTTTAAAATTCAACTAACACAAATTTCACGTGTTAGTTGGGGTAAGAAAATTATCAAACAACGTAAAATGCAAAAAGATGCTGATAAACGCATTGAATGTAAACTGATTAAAGAATCATACTCAAGATAAATATTTTACAATGACAATTGAAGATATTATTAAAAATTATAAAGTTGTTGGTAGAAATAAAACCAAAACAGGTGAAGATAGATGTTTCTTTCTAAATGAGATAGATAATATCTTATATTGTTTTGGTCCTTCCAATTATGTTCGTCAAGCTTTTGATGAAAAAGATAAAGAAAAAATTTTAATAATTGAATATGAAAATGGTCCATACCTACAAGTAGGTGATAATGTATATGGTGAAAAAATAATTCAAAAATTTGAATTATTTACTGATCATGGTATACCAATTACTGCAATGCATCTTGCAGATAAACTACAAATTCAAACAAAGAAAAATAAACGAAAGAAAAAGGGGAATACAGGCGTAGTATAATATTACTATTCTGGTTTATATTTCATCGAGTCTCATTACGCTACATGTGTAAAACAGGACGAAATCTTAGGCCCGTCATAGGTTTGAATAGCAGTATATATACTAGTAGGTTCAATTCCTACTATTCCCATTATGAAATCTAAAAATAAATTATTTTATACTAAAATCGAAGTCGATGGTAGATGTTTAGATTTACTTTTTACTGAAAAAGAAGTAATACGTGCATCAAATAGAACTATTGATCCAGTAAATTCAGATTTCATTCCTGATAATGTAAATACCTGTTGGCCAATTGAGCAACCGCCAAAATGCTCATTTTGGGATAAAATTCTTGGCAATTGTAAATGTAAGGAATAATTATGAGTGATAATATTAAAATTTTGCGTTTGAATTCTGGTGAAGAAATTATTTGTTCATACACAGTCACAGAAACTAGTGAAAATATTTTTTATAATTTGATGAGTCCTGCGATTCTTATTCCAGGACCAGAAGGTAAACTTATGTTTGCTCGTTGGCTTCCATATGTAAAGCAAGAAAATGGAATCTCCATTCCAAAGAGTACAGTTGTATTCGAAGCAGAACCTATGGATGACCTTAAGGATCACTACACATCAGTAGTTGTGAATAATATCTTCATTCCACAAAAGAAGATTGCTGGTCCTGGAGATCTCAAGTTAGCACTTGACTAATTATATTTGAAATAAACCATGATCAAATTCCCAATGACAATTTGGGCATAAAGCAATTAAATTTTGATCATGGTTTATTTCACTCAATAAAGTATCCTCTGGAAAAGAACTTATTGGTTTTATATGACAAGCTTCAATATGTTTATCATAACCACAATGTTCACATTTGAAAGATGATTTAATTTTATTTGTTGCTCTTGCTCTTGCTCTAACTAAAGCGAATGCAGATGATTTATGACCTTTATCATAAATTGCTTCTTTTAATGTTAAATCTTTAGCAGAATTAAATTCTATAAAACATTCTTTACAGTAAGTTCTACTAGATTGTATTTTATTATTACATGTTTTGCATAATTTTTTAACTTTTCTTTTTGGATTTTTATTAGAAATTTTAGCAGAACAGGATCTTGAGCAAAATTTTGGGTTATTGGTAATATTATTACAGTAAAGACATCTTGACATAATTGAACCTTTGTGTATAATATATAGATAAGTAGTTGTTTCGATGCGGGTGTATCGGCTCTGCCTTCTAAGCAGAAGTACCGTAATTGGATGATGTAGGTTCGATCCCTATCACCCGTGCTTTAAGGAGAAAATATGCGTAATTCAAGTATTGTTCTATCTATCGTGGCATTGGCCGTTCTAGTTTTTAGTTTTATTGCTTCATATTACACAAAGAATACACAAGTAATAACTATAGGAAGTCTTGTTTGTGTAGGGCTTATTGCTGTCAGCACACTTCTTTGTTGTCTATCTACGCCGTCAGAGGCTAAGAAGCGTGATGAAGCTTATTCATTCAATGAAGAAATGCGATCTGTATGGGAACGATTCCGATTCGTTGAAGATCAAATGAATGATTTGAATACTGATTCTAATCGTTTTTATGATCAGCAGATTCAAGAAGTACATAATCGTCTAGATAGTCTAGACTCAAAACGAAAGTAAATTAATTTACTTTTCGAAACCCAGTTGAGAAATCAACTGGGTTTTTTTATTTAAATAAATAATTTTATGTATGAGTTATCATTTAGTTTCAACTTTACATTATTTGGCGGAAAGCCCAAAAGAGATGTAGAAAAAATTGAAGAATGTAAAGTTTCATCATATGATGTAAATAATGATGAAGTTTACCTAAATGTTATTTGTGATTCACAGGCTACTGTTGATAAACTTAAGCAATACTTTGCGATAAGATATGAAATATTTCCAAAAAAAGAAATAAAGATATCTTAACGTATTCTTGATTGCGATAGCTGTGTTGTTACGTTGTTTAAAATTGCTTTAGTGTCTCTAGCTATTATAGAGAGTTCTTCAATTGGTGTTGTTCGTTTCACCACCACATCAACGTCTGGACAATAAATTCCTTTTGTAAAAGTAGAAATTTCATTTAAATTTTTATTTTTTCTACATTCACATTGAAGTTCTGTTTGATTATCGTAGCAGAAAGCAACACCTGATTTTGTAACATTACATTTTCCAGTAATTACATTATCGAAATCTGTTATATTTGTAAAGTTTTGATTTTTGATATAAATCACAACATTGGTTAATGATGTTGTTAAATCTTGAGTGCTTAAATCACCCAATATTTCAACAATCTCTTTTCCTTCTTCATCTATAAAAATATCAATAATTTCAAATTTTTTAGACGATATTGATAAAGAAACATAGTCACCTATATTTGCCCCAAGATATGAGAAAGAATTTTTTGAATTTTTTCCAAGATGATTTACTATATGGGAGATTGGAATATCATCTTGAGTTGTATTTACTAATATTGTAAAATTTGGAACATCTACAAAATACTTTTTATCATATCTCTTAATATTAGTTTCAAATTCTTCAACATCAACTACATTAGCAAATAAAATATTATTCTGAAAAACATTAATTGTATATGTTCCATTTAATGATATTTTATTTTTAAATAATTCTGTATTAACCCATTCAGATTGCTCAACTGTAAAAGTTTGACCAGTTAAATTTAAAGTAAAAAATTCCTTTATCTGCTCATCCGTAGTAGAATTTTTATAATCTGAAAAATCAATCATCACCTTAGTATCATTATCATAAAAATAAAAATTAGGAGAGGCAACAATTCCTCTTTTATATGATGATGCTTCTAGTATTTTTTTCTGAATTTTTAATCCATAAAAAGAACCACTTCGGACAGAAATAAAATCTTTTCCCTGTCCTTGTGGTCTATTATTTTGCTTGGATATATTAGACTTTGAAATCATGAAGCAATGTAATTAATTTTTTGCCCTGAAGTTGCGGAAGAAGCATATACTTTATTTAAATTGTCTATTTCAAAGAAAATTGATTCACCTGGATCTAGAGGGAATCCAGATGTTGAAGATGTTGAAAGAGAACTACTTCCAACAAAAATTGTAGAAATATTTGTTATAGGAGCTTTTATGTGTATACCACTCTTCAATGGAGTAGATGTAGAAACAATTATACTTGCAGTGGTTGTTAAATCTTTATAACCACTGTATAGTTTTGTTGGTTTAATTATTTCTGTAATTTTAGCTGTTATTGTACCAGCAGATAATTTATCATTAATAGTTGATATTACAGAAGTATTTGTTTTTATTGATGCTAAATTTGATACTATCGGTTTTGATGTTGATTCTAATGAATTTATAATGTCAGCATCATCGATTACAACTGTACCAGTTACACCTACAGGAAGAGCAGTCGTAGCAGTAACATCTATCGCACCACTTCCAATAGTACCTTTGACTAAAATTGGACTATCTGAAGTAACTCCACTTCCTATTACTTTTAGTGGTAAACCGTTTCCGTTGGTTACACCGACTACTGGATTTATTGTGACTGTAGCACTAATACCAGCACCAATCACATTTACATTGAGAGCATCACCAGAATGCCCTAAAGTGGCTCCATCGCTCGCGTAGAGCTTCGTTAAGACTTTGCTTCCAGAATCAGAGCCATAGACTCTAACACTGTCTGTGGCCGCTGCAAGGCCAAATCCGCCGCATATACCGACGTATCCTGTTACGGTCACGCTGTCTCTTGAACTTGATAATGGTCTTCCACCAGTAATACCTACAGCAACTCCACCACTTAAACCTTGTATAGTGACTGTATTTGCTATATTGACAGAACCAGTAACTCCTAGTAAAATACCGTTTGTAGTACCCTGAATATGACCAGTTACTGGTACGCTTTGATAGCCACTAATTGATCCACTCGGGCCACCTACAACAAGATATGTTCCAGATCTATTACTTACAGAAACAGAACCAGTTATGGCTCCAAAGGTAACTCCAATAACATTAGATCCACCTGTTACTCCTAAAATACTAACAGGTAATGGCGTTGATTCGGTTACTCTGAAAGCCTGGGCATCTGAACCCCAGACAACTTTTTGTAATGGGATGTGTGCTAATGATAAGCCAGTACCACTTGTACCATAATCGGTTCCAAGTATAGCTGTGGCATCATATGTTGTAATAATAATGTTACTACTTGTATCGGCTGTTGGCATATAAAACCCTTATAAAATATATATAAAGATTACCATGATATTTGATATTACAAAAGAAGAGTTCTCCCGTAAGGTTGAAGATACCGTTAAGCGTTACAAGTATTCATATATTGATGCTGTAATTCATAATCTAGAACAATCGTCAATCGACTTAACAGTGGCTCCAAAATTATTAACTAAACCTCTAATAGAAAAGATAGAAAAAGAGGGGTTGGAAATAAATTTAATTAGAAAGCCAAAAAATAGATTGCCGTTTGCTTGACATATAACCTAAATATAGTATAATTGAGTGGTAGGGAGTTCCTACCTGTGTATAAAAGTCCGAAGGAGATCTTCGGGGAAAGTAAAAAAAATATGAGTTCATTTAAAGATTTCAAGAACAAGTCAAAGAATAGTATTAGTGATCTTATGAAGAAGTTGGATGAATCATCCAAGAAGGATTACAAGGATGATCGTTTCTGGCGTTTGGAACAAGATAAGATGGGAAACGGATTCGCAGTAATTCGTTTTCTTCCAGAAATTAATGGTGAAGAATGCCCATGGGTGAAGCTTTTTTCACATGCATTCCAAGGACCAGGTGGTTGGTATATTGAAAATTCTCTTACAACCCTTAACCAAAAGGATCCAGTAAGTGAGTTGAATACTCAACTTTGGAACACTGGTTCTGAAGAAGATAAGAATATTGCACGAAATCGTAAGCGCAAGACAACATATATTTCCAATATCCTTGTAATTAAGGATGAAGCAAATCCTCAAAATGAAGGTAAGGTTTTCTTGTTTAAGTATGGCACAAAGATTTTTGATAAGATTCAAGAAAAGATGAAGCCAGAATTTAAGGATGAAGAACCAATTAATCCATTTGATTTTTGGGGTGGATGCAACTTCAAGTTGAAGATGCGTAAGATTGGTGGATATACAAATTATGATAAGTCTGAATTTGATTCACCAAATCCTCTTTTTGGTGGGGATGATGCGAAGATTGAAACTATTTGGAATAAGCAAAATTCATTGAATGAATTCATTGCTCCAAATAATTTCAAGTCTTATGACGATCTCAAGAAGCGTCTTTATGATGTTCTTGGTGGCGATATTCGAGGCAGTGCTGGTAATGAAAAGACTGCTGAAGATCTTGATGAAAATGATTTCCAACAAAAACCATCAAGTCTTAAGCAGAAGCCAAAGGCCGAAGATTCTGCTGATGAAGAAATTGATGCATTGAGTTATTTTGAACAATTCAAAAACGCTTAATCAATAAAATCCATTAATTATCCGACAGTCGTTCTCCATTCTGGAGGCGACTGTTTTTTTATTACTGAACTAGTAAATAAAGGAGCATCTATTTTTTCTTTTATTAATAAATCTGGTTTATACAGTTCGTTATTTTCTTTTGCAGATATTTTATTTGCTGCTTCAATTTTAGTTATTTCATTCATAGGAATTAAAGGCTTGTCAGGATTATAACCTTCCTCTATTTCCATTTTATTTTTATATTGTTCAGAATCTGATTCTAATGTGCTAGTTGGTTTATTTATTGAAAGATTCGTATTTGGTGTATTTTTCATCAATCGTTCAGAAAATGATTGAGATTCTTTTTGACTTAAAATAACTTCACCCTTATGAATCTTACCTATACTTTCGGTTGTGGTAGTACCACCAGTACCTTCTTGGTAAGCTGGTAGTGCATATATTATTTTATTTTTTTCTATATTAGTTGGATTAAATTTAGAAAAATTTATTACATAATTTTTATTTTGAATTTGTTTATTTGAAATTAAGTTATTTTTATTCACATACGATGTATGATTTTCAATCTTTTTAATATTTGATCTTTGAGATTCAATTTTATTTTTGTTTAATTTTACATTATTACCTTTTTTAAGATCCGCTTTATTTAATTTTACATTTTGTTGTAATTTTTTAAGTTGATCTTTGGAAGGAATAGTTATTTTTTTCTCATCAATTTCAAACTCTTGATTGTAAATATTTTCTATATTTAAATTTTTAATTTGTTCAGGTTTTGTAATTAATTTTATATTATAATTTTTGAATAATTCAAAAGTTTTATTTGTATTTTTTGAGTTATTGATATTTTTATTTAAAATAAATTTTGAACTTGAGCTTTCTGATTTATTTGCTTCTAAAGAAATTTTATCTAATTGATATTTTTCTATATTTTTTTGATTATAACCAATATTTTTTGCGTTTTTCTTATTATATTCCAATTTAAGTGGTTGTTTTTTATCAGATTTACTAGAAATTGATGAATAAGTTATAATATTATTGATTTTTTCTATATTTTTTGGTTCAAAATTTTCATTTTTTATATTTTTTATAACATTAAAAGGTTTATCTTTAGTATTAGCAACTACTTTATCAAATGTTTTTTCATTATTTTCTTCTAATGGAACATTTTTAATTAAATTAATAGAATTATTAAAACTTTCGACTTGTATTAGTCTTTTAAAAAATAATTTTTTAAGTTTATTTTTTAGTTTTTCGAATTCTATTTTTTTATTTTTCATCTTACACCCTTAGATTTCTTATTTGCTGTCTCTTGTAATGTTTTTAAATTTTCATTTTCTATGTACTGCCTCAGTTGTTCAACATATATGTCTCTTTCCCATGGCATCATATATTCAATTTCATTTAATGAATATTTGTGATGTTGCATCATTTGGAAATTTAAGTCAAAATATGACATTAGACTTATATGACTGAGGCTAATGTGAAAAAATCGTCAATACCCGATAAAACAATTTTTCTTTCTATATTATCTGAAGTTGTATAAGCAATTTCATACTCATATTTTGGTAGATTATCAAAATAATCTATAATTTTACCAAATTGCTTCTGTGTCAATAACATAATACTGTTTATTTTATCTTCTTCAGTATAATTATTTGCATCAATTGATTCATCTTTTTTATGAATATTTGTTAAACATCTAGCAGTTAATTTAATCATATCATCATAAGAAAAGTCTTTCTTTTCAAAATCTTCTATATCACTATATGAAGGTGGTTTAAATTCAAAAATTAAATCATCAGATATTTTTACTCTATTCGAATATTTTTCAAGACCTGTAATTTTAATATCATTTAAATTTAGATTTAAATTTATTTTTTCATTAGTTTCTGGACATATAAATTTAGCATCAATTATTTCACCTACAGATTTTGATCTTAGTTGTACATAAAAATAATCAAATTCATATGTAGGTAATGTTTCAATATTAATATCATAATAACATGAACTTAATACTTCTGTTATTCCAGAAATAATATCATTTCTTGTGCCAAGTTCTTGGCACATAAGAAGTTTCTTTTCTTCCTTTACTAATATTGGTCTAAAATAGACTAACTTATTTGTAGATGGTCTTTTGAAAGAAAAACGTGGCAGACTGTCAATCAAAGTTTTTTGAATCATAATTACATGTACCTATTTTTATGAGTTGTCGCTGGTGTTATATCAAGTATTCTATAATATCGATAACTAAAATTAACAGTAAATATTGTATAACCAGAATTGTCAGCACTAAATGAAGTTGGAGTTATTAAGAGTGGATAAGCATCAAAAAATTCAAAAGAACACAAGACATTTGCTCCTATTTCATTATTTGCTACCTGTGAACCCAATTCATCTCTTGAATAAAATTCAAGTTGAATCGTTCTTAATCTTTTAATTAAATCTTTTGGGAATATATCTGAAGATTGAACACCAGAATTTACTTTAGTATACGGCATAACTGCATCCATCCAGGTTTCAATATATCCACGTTCAATCCAATCTTGGTAAACAATAAAATTTACAGATAATTCATTATATTCTCTTCTCAGAGGTAGTGTAAATTCTGGACCATAATATGCAAATGGAGTGTTAATAAAATTTCTTCCAGGTAATAACACACTATCTGGATATAAAACCATAGTTGGAGAAGAACCAGAATTAGTTTCTCCTGGAGAAATTGTCATTCTGTAATTTGAAGGATTCTGAACAAATTTACGACTTTCAATATAGTTTTTGTAGCCGCTTATTGTTAAAGGCATTAGAATAAATCCTTTTCTGTTAAAATTTTAAACTTTATTCCATGATCTCTACAAAACTTATCAGCAGACTTCCATTTTTCTACATTTATGGCATATGTCATGGTTTCAGTAATCATGGTTTTTTTAGATTTTTTACCCTTTTCTGGAATTTTTGTTTGTTTTTCAGGTTTGATTTCAATCATTAGAGTGTCTATAGAACCATCTGCATTCTGCTTCTCTACTAAAAAATCTGGTATATAGAAGTGAACTTGGTTATCTGCTGGTGATAAATATGGTATTTTTAATGGTTCAGAAGCCCATCCAATGATATTTTTATTTTCATCAAGATATTTACAAAACTTTCTTTCCCACAAAGAACGACACGTTATATTTTCGTGATTTCCTTTGTATTTGTTTTTATTTTTGGGTAAATATTTAGTTCTGTATGCCATAATATATATTTAGTATGGCAACATCAGATCCATTAAAATTTAGTTCAGCCATGGTTTATCCTACCAGTAGGTTGGTGAATTCTAACGAAGAGCAGAGAAATAAAACTATGTTTCTCAAGCTTTGTTGTAGACGTTGGCTAGATACTGTTAGTTCTAGTGGTTATGGTTTAATAAACCCTAATGATTTATATTCTGGTATGGATGAAAAAATAGCCACTATATTCGTTCCAGTACCAAAACAATTAGTAAGTTCGACTAGTGTAAAATATACTGATGATACAACTACTCTTACTTCAATTAAATCAATAGGCATAGGTGCTCTTGAATTAATAACTGAAGGACTTGGTATAGGAAAGGCAGTTGCCACTCAAACAGAGGGTAGAAGAGATATTGATAATACACAAACTCTTTTTTCAAATGCAGAAAAACGATCATTTAATTTAAGTTTTACACTTTTAGCTACAACTACAGAAGAATCGAGAGAAGTAGCACTTATTGCTAATACATTTCATGCTCTAGCACTACCTACACTCAAAGCATCTTCCGCAGAATCTACTGGTTCTGTTGCTGCTTCTGCTGGTAGTGGTGCAGCGATTGGAGCTATAGCTGGTCCAGTTGGTATTGCTATTGGTGCTGGTGTAGCGGCAGTCGGAAGTTTAATCAAAATTGATAAAGGTTATTCTCCACCATTATGGAGATTTGGTGTTGGGATGGGATTGAGTGGTAAAATAGATCCATCTTGGCTTGGTCAAACACAGTTATGTGTTTTAAAATCTGTCAGTGTAAATACAGCAGCTGGCGGAAGTCCATATTCAATTGAAGATAGCGAAAATATGCCAAAACCTTTATTAACTAGCTTTTCATTGTCATTTACCGAACTAGATCCAGTTTATCGTCTTGAAGATGGTATTACAATAATTTCTAAGAACTCAGTCTAATGTACCTAGAAAAATTTCCATTATTA
>Ga0164293_10002044_pt1 | contig 17063 bp, 32 predicted proteins | sample GEODES118metaG_FD_111487 | JGI IMG/M metagenome (GOLD analysis project Ga0164293, IMG submission 111487) | Eutrophic lake water microbial communities from Lake Mendota, Wisconsin, USA - GEODES118 metaG | ecosystem: Environmental > Aquatic > Freshwater > Lake | place: USA: Lake Mendota...
CCAACTCAAGAGGGAATCATTGTCCCTCTGTCAACCTACCTCCGTCACATGGGGGAGTTCGTTAAAACCGAATGGCCGGGTATCAACATCACTGAAGCTCACATCAAGAAAGCATGGGGTAAGCTCCAGAAAAACGAATATCTAGGTGACGATGCGCCAGATGAAATGCTGGAGATGTATGAGAAGATGTCCGCTGACTTGGATATGGCTGAGGAGATGGAAGAAGAACGCTTGGCTAACCCCGTAGTAGAGGCAGAAGAAGTTGAAGTAGAACTAACCGAAGAAGAGCCAGTCAACGAATCCCTCGCCCTTGTGGAGAGTGTGAAAGATGGTTTGGAACTCAGTTCATTTACTCAGAAGTTCGACATCGGCGCGGGAATGACTCAGTGCGTTCCTCGCGGTAGCGTAGATATGAAAGACTGGGTAGCAGCATTCGCCTTCGGTTTGACTCTCGAAAGCGGCGCACAATGGATCATTGGTGATTCGGTTGTAGCTTTGGAGAATGCAGGGCATGAGGATGTAGTCAATCAACTCTGCTCTAACTTCAAGAAGAGTTACCCTACAGTCTCCGGTTACGCTCGCGCTTGCCGTGCATTCCCCGCTGATAAGCGAGATCCAATGCTTCCATTCACGGTTTACCGAGAGATTGGCAACGCGAATTTCGGGGAAGACTCAGCTAAGAAACAAAGTGAACTTCTTGAAGCAGCAAAGACCGAGAAGCTATCCTCGACTGAAGTAAGGAACCGAGTGCGTAGTGAGCAGGGTAAAGACGATAAGCCATCCGGTCATCGCTACCTTCTTCTCAATGTCGGTAACTTCTCCAACTCAGAAGTCCTCCGCTCAATGCCCGACGAAGTAGAGGAACACCAACTTCTGATCGACTTATCCGACAAGTCATGGTTTGATCCAGCAGAAGAAAGTTGGCTGAAATTCTTGAAGGAGCAATAAGATGAGCAAGAAAGATTACCAAGATCATCCAGAGGAATACTGGAGAGAGAAAGAGGAACGCGATCTATCAGATGCCAAAGAGCGTCTGGAGCGATGGGAGAAGCAGAACCCGCAATGGCCCTACGGATTCAAACCGAAAGATTAAATTTATGTCAGAACAAACACCACAAAACGAAACCTCGAAGGCGGTGATGGAAGCATTTACTTTCATCAAGTCAGCCGACGAGACACTAAACGAACGAGTCCATGCGATGGCAAGCCTGTTGCATACAGCCGCAATGATGGTCATCAAGTCCGAATCACGCAAGGGTGAAGGGTTTGAAGCTATCCGCTACTTGGAAATGGCGTTCCTATACTACACCCAAGCGCAGTTTAGGAAACGCTTCGATAAGGAAGAGGAGAAAGAAGAGGCTCCGCGAATCATCACATAAAGTATCGTAACCGATAACAACAAAAAAGCCCACCTTGGATTTCTCCTTGGTGGGCTTCTTGCTTTTTAGGATTACTTAGCTACTGGTGGAGCGAGTGAGATTGTTGCATCAATTTCACCATCTGCCAGCAAATCCATCTGTTTGAGTTTGCCGTCTAGCTTGGAGCAGATACTTTCTTCGATACCTACCCCCGCTGCATAGACGATGAACTGAATTGACTTTGACTTGCCTCCAGCGCGATGCACTCGGCCTAACACCTGTTTCAAATCGAACGGTGAAGGCGTAGGCATGATTAGCGCAACCCGTGAATGATTGCCGTTTAGATCGTGGAGGTTCAAGCCCTCGCGGCACGCTTGAATGATCCCTATGATGACTCTCGACTTATCATTTTGGAACGAATCAATTTTGCCTCGGCGCTCGATTTCGTTCTGTCCTCCGTAGATGGCACAGTCGGTCTTCAACTCTTCCATCAACCACTCGCGGGTTTCGGTGTAGTTGACTGCGATGAAGACTGAGTTACCTTCTTCAATTAGATCACGCGCCATTGCTGCAACTGCTGGAGCCTTGAGCATTTCGATTCTTTGACGAGCGCGGGTCTGTTCTGCCAGAACATTGGCCGAGAAATTTTCCTGCATCCGCAACTCTTCGATTCGATTACAGAGATCGTCATACTCACCAGCAATCTTTCGAGCGTTGTCCATGTCGAAGGCTCTGGCTTTGATGAGCGTTTCAGGGAACGCATCGCCAAGGTCAGAGTGGCGAAGTCTATTGCCTTTTTCGGGATAAATACGGCTATGCAACTTCTTTAGGACTGAATGACCGCCTGTGAACTGCATTCCGAAGCGGGTTTTCCTGCATCCGTTTTGTGATAGAAAACGATGATAATCCTTGCCGCCTTGGTGCAGACCTAAAAACTGACCGATTGCCCATAGCTTAGTTGGATCATCTGCAATGGTAGCAGATAGAGCAATTGCAGGGATGTTCTGGACCACTGAATCACGGACAAGGAAAGCGTTCTGACTTTCTCCAGCAGATTTTCCTCGATGGACTTCATCCCATATAAGTATAACATCATCAGGAAGATAATAACGAAACTCTTTCTTCTTATCATCCGTCCATCTGCCAATCTTAGACTTACCAGTTTTCAACCACTCCCAATTAGTTACCTCAAATGTTTCAACTCCCATCATCTTTGCTGCTCGTCTCCAATCGGTAAGGATAGCGAGCGGTGCAACTACAGCAATCCGTTTCCCTAACTCTCTAGCAATACCAAGGGCGCAGAATGTTTTTCCTACACCCGTAGAATGACCGAGAAGAACCCGATTGTATTTGTTCATGCTGGCAACACCCATCTGGACTGAGGTCTGTTGATACTCAAACAAACCTTCGGGGTGGAGTAGAGGGATCAGATCCAATTCGGCGACTGCCTCTTCAACATTATCGTTACCGATAATCTGTTTGAACTTGAGATCCTCAGTTGACCAATGCGTGAGTTGCCATTCCTCACGGAATTTGCCGAGGTTGATACCTGCATCGGCCATTTGCTTTTTGAATAGCTCTTTGTCCTCGCCATATACTTTCCAAAAGGCCTGAGTAATCGGAGCTTTCTTGAGCAAGCGTGGCCCTCGTTTGGTGTTTAGCTGAATGGGGTGAGACCACTCAACTGTTGCCATCAAGTCATGGATGTTCATGCTTAATTCCTTTCTAAATGTATTTCCGCAAGTTTAGTAAACATCATCTTGCCCCATGCGATGTGGGCCTCTAGCATTGCTATTGCCCGCATTCGGAACTCATCCACCGTAAGCGGTGAGACATCCACCATGACCGTCCGATCACCCCCCCAAAGAACAGGAAGAAGCGAACAATTCGTGAGAGGCAACGCCTCGGAGTTCTCTGTGTGCACGGCTTCTAATGCGTCCATCATTTCCCTCTTAGTAGACTCCCCGCTAAGTGGAGAGTCCTTGTAACGGAAAAGGGGTTTCTGTTTGTGCATAGTGTAGGTTCTCATTTTTTAGTAGGGTAGACTGTGGATTTGATTTTTGCAGCCGTAGTTTCGTTGACTTTGGCAGCGACATTCCATAGGTGAATGTAAGCCTCCGGTGGAAGGCAGCTTCCGTGTGTAACTGTTTTATGTGGTGTTTTCATATTTATTTAATAGTCAATTTGCTTTCACCTTCAGCTCTTTGCAGAAAGCATTTACCTATGGCGAGCGCAGGGGTATTTAAACCATATAAAGACTTGTTAATTTCATGGTTTTCAATAACTTTTTTGCTTTTGATATTTTTAGAAAATACCTTTACGCATTTCCAAGCTCCATAGTTATTTCCTTGATCGTCTAAGATCGAAATTCCCGTGTGATTTGGTAAACCAATATATTGCGTGTTGTTTATTTTAAATGTAACGAATGTTTTCATTTTGTGTGTTTTAGGTTATGTTTATGTTGTTATGTTGTGGAGGGAAATTTGTTGACAAGCAAAAGTGTATGGAATAGAAGGGGAACATGAAGCAAGAATATAATGCGGAGACATTGGGGACTCGTCGAAGGAAATGGGATGTAGCTAAAATTGAACAACTATACATGGCCGGCGCGGAATTGGGCGATATTCTCAAAACTCCCGAGTTTGAGAAGATGAGTAAGAACTATTTGAAGAATTTGATGGTTCAAGGGAAGTGGATAGCGAAGCGGCTGAAATTGCGTGAAGAGGTAGCAAACACGCTTGCTCCGAAAATGGAAGATGTGATGCGGAGGGAAACGGAGAATCACTATAATTTCATGCTCACGCAAATTGCGGAGGAAAGGAAACAAATTGAGATCAGGACTAAATCGGGGAACATTAAAGACCAGTCGGCGCGTCTGGATGTGTTGGCGCAATACGAGAAAATGGCAACCAGAGCATTGGGATTGGACGAGAATAACCTTCACGATAGAAAGGGTTTAAATATAAACGCCATGATTTCGCTCCATGTGGAAGGCCCGAAAAAAGCCGAGGACATTACCATTGTTGCCGAGAAACATTCCGACTCTGTGGAAGGCGACTTTGAACCCGTGGAAGGGCAACCATAAAAATTTGAAAATGGCAAAAATCGTGTCATAAAAATATGTTTACAAAGAGCGGAACAGGGTTGGACTATTCTACCCCTTGTGGAGGGTTAATACTTAGCCGCCCGATCCATCAACATAGTGTCAAGAATGACTAGCTCCCGTGGTGTTAAAAGCCCGACTGAGTATATGCGATGACAGGATATTTCCAGCCTGCGGAGGGTTCTCATGTCCTTAGCGGCTTTGATGCGCTTGGAAAGCTCTTTATATTCGAGGCTCATGCTTCCCCCTTTGCTTTGCGAAGGGCTGTCTTGGCAATGTCGTAGTGTTTGAGTTTAGGAATTTCTGAGAGTGTTTTTCTACCTTCAGAGATGACATTGCGAATCATATCAGAGAAATAAGAGCCAATGCCCTTATGTTTTGCAATTCCAAGATGGTCGCGGAAATCCCGCGTGTTTTCATGGATACATTGCCCAAGATAATCCTCCGCAATTTCCATCCCGCGAAAGAAGAGAGTAGCTTTGACCGCAAAGCAAAGCCAATCCCCATTTTCAATCATTCTTTGCGTTTCTCCGGTTTCATCCCATGAAAAATCGGGAAAATCCTCCTCCATAGCATCAACTTTGACGGTGAAATTGCGAGTGTGGAATGTGTATATGTTTTCTAGTGTTTGCATTTTATTTATTAGGTTTTTTGTTTGGTGTTCTGTGGAGGGGAAACTAAGCTATTTCCAACATGATTTTTTTAAGTGCCGTATCAATATGTTCATCGTTTGCATAAGCATACAAGGCAGAAAGAATCCCGCCATATTTTGCGGCATGGAAAGCATCCCAGCGAAGGCGTTTTTCAACATCTTTGGATTTTCCTTCTGCAATGATATTTTCGCGGTGTTTTGCGAAATGCTCTTTCAGTGGAGCGATTGCGTTTTTTAGTGTAGTGTAATGTTCAAGTTTTATTTTCATGATTTAGTTTGTTTTGGTTTTATTCTGGGGGAAAGTGGAGGGGGAGATTATCGGAAACGATCATGGCCAAAGGAATGCGCGAAAGAAAAAGGCAATGGCATATAGCGGAAAGAGAATAAAAACGCGATAGCGGGGCGAATAGAGCAAAGCGGACAACGGATGGAACGAAGCCCGCAATGCGGAGGGGATTACAGAGGCAGGCCAGACAAACGGAAAGCGCGGGAACCGCCAATCTCGCACACATCAATCGTGCCTAGCGGATGAATTTTGAAAATGCGGCAACGAATGCCACGGACAAAAACGATTTGATTTAAAGAAGGTCTCATAGAAGAATGAAGATAAGAATTGCGCCAATAGTGGAGAGTGCGAGCAAAAGACCAAAAAAGCGATTTTTTGCGCGGTTGTATTGATAGGAAGAGGAGAGTTTATTCATAAGAAGAGAAAAGCGGGACGGGTAGAACTTGCCGCATGGTTTAATCAAAACGAGGAGACAATAATCCCGCCGTCAAATTCGATTAGCTGACCATGGTCTTGGATATAATCACGGATTTTCTCGTCAACTTCGTCTTCGTCGTTCTCTTCCGTCTCATCAAATCCAAGCTCTTCAAGAGCATTTGAAAAGTGATCATGCGCCCAGTCTAAAAGGCTGGAATACTCTGAGAAGTCGCAGCGAATAGCGCAAACATCTAGTTCAAGTTCCTCGCCTGCGCTTTCCTCATATTCTTCGAGATATTCAGCCAAGGCAAGTGAACCGTTGTAACTCCAACGTGCGTTTGTATCGTTTCTAAGTGCGTCGGCGATTTGGTATGTGTTTAATGTTGTTTTCATGTTGTTTGGTATTTCTTAGGTTTAGTTTTTCGTTATGGGGGAAAGAATCAAATTGCGCGGATTTCTAAGAAAGGCACGCAATCCACTTCAAGGTTTAAATTGTCATCATATCCGGTGTCTTGAATGTCACGCACACGGGCCTTGGGAAGATAGTTTACTTTAAATACCTCCCAACGTGCGCGGGCGGATTCTAAAACAATTTCAATATCGGCATTGGTTGCGATATACCAGCTAGAATTGGTTTCAAAGCCCTCGCGTGAGTTTCCCCACAGTTCATGCGCAATGACATTAAAGCGGGTTTCATTGGTTGGTTGAGTTTCACTGATCAGATTGCGAATTTTAGTTTCGAGTTTCATTATGTTATTCTGATAAGGCTGCATGATAGCAACCGGGTTTTTTGCATTGATTCGCACGCTATCAAAAGACAGAGGCGAAAAGTTTTTTTATCTCAAAGAGCAAATTGTGAAATTATCCTCAGAGCCACATTCAATGGGCATCTGCGAACATCAGACGCACACTATCGCAAAACATAGTCACGCTGTCAATGGTTTTTTATTTATTTTTTTACAATGGGTGCAAGCAGATCGCGTGCCAATTTTATTTTTGGCTTTGTTCAGAAAAAAATGAACGAAATGAACAGGAATTTACTAGCATTTCTTGTGCCAAGTTTCCCAAAGCAACAAAGCAAGAATCATTCCAGCCACTCTATCGTTGTATAACGATACTCTGTGACATTCGCGCAATAGCCTTTTTCTCGGTGTTTGCCAAGTATTGCTACGCATCTAATATGTCCCAAAATCCGGCCATAGCATTGCCCCGCTCATCCAATCAAACGCAATCCTCTGCCATCCTCGCGCAAAGATAAATGCAAGTTGGTTGCATTATGTCATCTTCTTATTGCGACTGATAACCTCATATAATATCAGTCATAGATACCCGTGAGTTTCCAGTCTCAATAACGACGGCGACACAGGCAACGCAACGCCCAACGATGTGACGCTGGCGACGCAGCTATACTAAGCAGAGACGCCGACACTGGCAGGGCACAAGGCTACGCTGGCTGGCTAAGAAATCTCTTTTTCTGCGAAGGCGCGACCCCACCACCCCTCTCCCCCACACAGCCCTGTGCGCGTAGCCTCAATGCGTAATACCCCTCTCCCCAGAAAAACTCGTTTTTTTGACTATACGCATCTTTATCTTCCGTATGCTTCGCTCATATGCAGCTACGCTGACCTATGCTTCGCCTTAAGTCTTATGTGCTGCTCATGTGCAATTATCGTTAACGATAATTACTCAGTTTCGAATTTTGATATTTGAGAAGCACACTTAGCGTATCCTGCTATATCTACATAGGTGTCCCGTGTTGGGGTGTAGCACGCTCTTGCTAATTTTAGGATAATCATCATGTGTGCTACGTCTAATTCGTTTAGTGGGGCGGCGGGGTCTTTTCTGTTTGTTATATACCAGTTCCATCCATCTGCTATTCTCTTGTGGTTTGGGGTGGCTTTATCGTAGTCTCGGCGGCGGTCGCCTGTTGTTACTTCAATTGCTGTTTCAAGGATACTGTTCACAGGAGTAGATAGTTTCTTGGAGTTTGAGTTTTGGTAGGGTTGGGAGGGTGTAGCTGCTGTCTTGGAAGGCTACTTTGTTGGTGGGTTGGATTGTTAGTCTCCCGTTGGTCAGTTCTATGAAGATGAATTCTTTGTCTTGGTCTGGGCTATCTGACCAGCCGTCGTTGAGGTGGGCTGTTGAGAATAGGTAGGTTCCCTTTAGTATGTTTGGCCCTATCTTGGTTGTTACTGGCATTCCTCTTAGGATTGGGTTTTGGAGTATTGTAAAGTTGTATGAGTAGCAGTCCCATAGTTGGCTTTCTTCTATCCGCCAGTTTTCGAGTGAGTTCTCTTTGAACCTTACTGCGTTTGGTGGGAGGTTTCTGTAGAGTGCCCCGCCTTCGCGCAGGATGACGTTTATTCCCCATGCTCTGCTTGGTACAGAGGTTAGCCCTACCCACATAGCTTCTACTGGCCCGATTGGGTTTTCGTGGGTGTATTCGCTATCTATCCAGATGTAGCGGTGAGTTGGGAGTGCGCCGATTTTTGTATTCATGTTATCGGTTACGATAATCGTTTGATTCCGTTTAATTCATTTCTGTGATTATTGGATGCCGCCCATCCCTGTCGGAAGGCTACGCAGACTGTATCTTGAGAGAATAACCAATCATTGAAATCTTCGTATTTGTCCGTTAGGTAGGGATAGTAGTTTAAGAAGGCTTGGTGACACGCTTTCATTTTCTGTTTGTTTCTATGATGAAGCAGGCTACTACTATGCTCCATGCTAGGATTATTGCCATTACTTGATCATTCATATTCTGTCCCATCGTTTATTGAGTCTAAACCGAAGTAGAGTTCTAGTCTTACCCATGATTTACTTTCTGTGTAGTTTGCAGTGAATCCCCCTGATGAGGAGGCTCCTTTAATTTCTGCTGCGGTTTTAAGGTGCTTTCTGGCTGATGTTCTTAGTGAATATACGTCTGGAACTCCTTCATCATTCCACTCCCAGTTTAGGGCTTCCATGATTTTATTCGCTTCCTCAAAGTCAAAGGAATCCATTATCTCGTCTATCTGTTCCTGTATTGCTTCTTGTTTTGTCATAGTAGTATTGCTCCGTTTTGGTATCCGCCGCGATGGATTACTTTATCTCCCCGCTTTACTACGAATACAGATGGTTTTCCGCTATGATCCCAGAAAGAGGTTATTTCTTCTTTCTGAAATTGGACTACTGAGACTCCCATTTTTTCTGCTATCTCTAAGGCTATTGGGTCGGATTTGTAGATTTCTTTGTAGAGGACTCTCTTTATCTTATAGGCGGCTATGGTCTTTAAGCAATCCCTACATGTGAGGAGAGTAGATACCAGTGTCTTTCCTTCGCCGGGACTGGTATATCTGAGGGCATTCTGTTCTGCGTGGATTACGAACTTTGATCTCTCCTCTCTTGATGACCAGTCTTCTTCTACACCTTGAGGAAATCCATTATACCCTACTGAGGCTATGGAGTGGTCTTCTCGCAGGATCACCGCACCTACCTTATGCCACGGGTCTTTACTCTTCTTAGCCACTACCTCGGCTATACTCATTGCGTATTCGTCCCAGTTCATTTTATTCTTGCAAGAAATTCTTTTGCGTAGTCTTCGATATGTCGTGCGCTTAGGCCAGCATGAGCGATATACTCCAACGCATCCCGCGCCTCGTCGCGCTCGCGTAAAGCAATTTTAAGTGGAGTTCCTCCAGCGTGATTTGTTGCCCCATTTAATCTGACAATTTCAAGTTTTTGTTGCTTTATTTTTTCTAATGCCTTGTCGCGCTCGCGTTCAATTCGTTGTGCTAAAATGCGTAAATCGCCTGCTCCATAAGTGTAGGGGTGGCTTATGTATTTATCCCATGCCGCATCCGTCTCTGGTGTAGGTTTATCGTTTACGATATTCATGGTTTTTTGAATTGAATTTCATCTAACATATCTGATGGGTCTTGATCGCCATTTGCCATAGTTTCAATCCATCTTGCAGGGTTAATGGTGGCGGTGTGCGCCCAGCCTTCACTTGTCAATTTTTCTTCGTGCGCTTCATCTACTGTTAAACATTTTATCTTACCTTCTTTGGCGTAGATAAAAAGATATGGTGCTATAATTATTTTCATAGATTGATTAACATCTTCTTTGCCCATTCTGGGGTATTCTCATCTACTTTCACTGCCCAGTGGCCTTCTACTGATTTAGTCATAGAGAGTGCTTTTACTGGTTTAATACTACTTTGTTTAGAAGTAGTAATTACTTCTTTGGTTGAGAACCTTTCCCCACAAGAACAAAGCCTCCTCCTTGCCACTGTGCCATCTCTTTTTCGGCTATTGATGACTTCAGTAGGTGATTTACACTTCGGGCAATTCATTTTTTTTCTTAGGTCTTCCAGCGCAATCGTATTGTTTCATGCCTCTTTTTTCAAAGAAGTCTTCACAAGCTTTATTGATTTCTTTTGATCGTAGTGGATACTTCCATCCTACTCGACCATCATCTAGATCAATATTACCTTCTATGTCTTTGCCGTTGATCTTCATTTCATTGATTTTCTTTTTTCTCTGTAATATTGAGTTTTGCTTGTTGCTCCAGCTAAAATCCAAGGTTCAATGCTGTAATTATATGGAAGCAATGTAATATTTTTATCTCCTATTTTTTGAGCTTTTATGATATTGCTTGTTTGAAGTATTCCATGATTTCTTCCAATGTCTCTTCTTTTAAACCATCTGGATACTATCGCATTTTTAACGCCAAAACGTTTTGATACACAAGTAAGGCTATTAAACTCTTCTATTTTACCATCACTATATGTGAATATGTATTTATTCCTATATTGTGATTCTGCAATTTTTCTTTTATGATCTTCAGAAAACTTTAATCCAGCCATTGGTGCTGATGCACTCTTGCAGAAGTTTATGCAGTTTTCGTGGGATGTGTGTGCATCTAAATACTTTTGCTCAAAAGCAATAGTTGAGTGTGGAGAACAATACTTCACAACCTCAAATATAAGTGATTCTTCACCATATTTGTTAAAGATTCTTTGGAGTCTATGATTCCTGTGTTTTTGTGAACGCAATTTGTTAATGTGATTTTTGAAACGAGATTGCAAGTTTACGCTACTCCCGTAGTAGTAATGACCATTTGCAGAACAAGTAATCTTGTATACCCCAGAGTTCATTATTTCTTACTAACTTTCCCGACGCATTTCCATTTTTCCCTACTTAAGTTGTTTGCTGTATTGGGATTGTTTTGTTGTTCTTTTGATAAACGTTTTTTAATCCCGTAACTTCGCGCACAATAACTTGACCCTTTGGCCGTCCCCGGACTAATTGTAGCACCTTTCTGACCATACTTCACAGTCTTAGTCCTGCCAGTCTTTGGGTTGACTACTTTTTTTGAGAACCTCTTTTCCATTACTTTTTCTTTGCAGTTTTTGCTGATTGTTTAAACGCTTTGGCAGTTGGTGCGCCCTTGCTGCCAACTTTCCTCATCTTCTCACCGCTACCCGCTGCGATGCGTTTCCTTTTTTCGTTAATATTTTTGTAAAGTCCAGTTTTCATTTTTTCTTAGACATTCCTGCGCGTGATAGTGCAATAGCCAATGCTTGTTTACGGCTCTTAGCCATAGGTGCTTTCTTCGGGCCTTTAGGGTTCACTCCAGCCTTGAGAGTTCCACGCTTGTATTCGCCCATGACTTTAGCTATCTTTGCAGTTTTAACTGCTTTTGTTGTTGGTTTTTTCATAATGATTCCATCCCATCTCTGAGAAGTTTAAAAAATGTATCTGATGACATTGTAACTTTCCAAGGTTTACTATTCTTCTTTGAAGCCACTGCCCAAGCAATGCCATTAGCATCTCGCTCGGCCTGCTCACAAGCCTTATCTAAATTTAAATTCTGAACACACTTTACTTCAAAGTGGAGTTTACCCTTCAATTCCTCACAGACTACATCTGGCGAGTCTTGTCCTCCTGCGAATTGCTGTCCTCGTTTAGCAGTGTAGCCTTCAGCGCGGAGTTGATCTCGCCAAGCCCTTTCACCTCTTGCTCCTTTAGCTCTTGAGTTGATCATTTCGCGCCCTCCAATTTTCCGCAAATCCACTCGCTACGAGGCGGTGGCAGCTCACCTACGCAGCCAGCGTCGATCCACTGGGCCATGTCATCCCCGTGGGTTGCTGACCAGTTTTTTGATGCTAGCCCCCATGTTCGAACGCGAAGCAATGCCTCTCGTAACTTGGCGTTTTGCTCCCTCGCCTCGTCGCGCTCGCGTTCCAGCTTTCTACAATCATCAATAGGAACTGCTCTAAAACCAAAAACGCCTTCAATTACTGAATCAATGTAGCATATGATTGCAAGGTCATCCGTCTCTGGTGTTGGTGTGTTATTCATGGGAGCATACTATCTACATCTTGTATCTGTGTCAACATTTTTTTATCAGAAAAATACTCATGGTAGATTTTCATCCCCTCATTCCAATAATTCTCTGCTATGCAATACCTTTCTTTGTCCTCAGACTCCCAAATATCCATTGCATATTTGAAAAACTTCATGGTTTTTCCGTAGGCTTGGTCGGTTGTCATTAGTAAACCTCCTCAAGTCTTGAGATATCCCCGCGCATCACAATATCCGTAGAATAATTCCTCGCGCCACGGCGGTTCTTCTTGATCGTCAGCCTACTCTTCTCCTTAATGTGTTCGATATACACTACTTGGTCAGAGTGCATTCCAATTGCCCGTGATTCGCGCAGTCTTCCTTCGTCATTAAGCTGAGAAGCTGTAAGCATAATCGAGTTGTTTTTCAACGCAGCTACCTTTAACCGCCTTGCAATCTCGGAAATTTGACTTTCTCTACCCTCCGCGCCATCAAATGCAATGATTTGTAGGTAATCTACTACGATTACATCTGCCCGATTTTCGCCTACATATCGGTTTATATTAGCCTCAATCTCGTCAATTTCAGCTATTCCATCCACGATTTCTAGTGGCAACTGATGCAGTTTAAGTAGTGCAGAACTGATTGCTTGGAGTTCGTTCTTGTTTGCTGTCTTGTAATCCTCTGGTTCTCTCACGGGATAGCCTGCGATATTGCAAGCCATGCGGGTCAGGATGTCTTTCGCTTTCATTTCGAGGCTGAAGAAGAGGACTGACTTTCCTTCCAGTAGGTTTGCGAGTGCCGCTTGGACTAGGTAGATTGATTTTCCTCCACCTGTCTCAGATGCCACCGTCATCATCTCGCCTTTGTGCATCCCACCCTTGAGTGCGCGATCCACTTTGAGTAATCCAGTAGGGTAAAAATCCTTTACTGCTTTTCCTTCCATCTCATCAATGATTTCGATGATGAGGTCTTTGACTGGCTTTACTTTTGATGTGCGATCTTCTGCGGACTTCATTATCGTTTCCGATAATTCCTTTAAATTCGTCTTGCCTGTCCGTAGATTTGGCTCTTCTTTCTCCATGAGGGTAATGACATCGCGGTAGGCCTTCGTGCGGTGCAGGTGCTTCCGGTAGTCATCTGCCATGTCTTGGCAAACCTTACCAGAGGCCACCTTCATCGTAGCGAATATTTCGTGAATCGCATCCTCTCCACCCGCAGCTTCTAATTGTCCAGTTGCTTCCAGTTCTGCGATGGCAGAAAACGGGCAGCAAACCCCTGTCCGCTGGTGAACCCCTTGGAGGGCATTAAAAACGATTCTGTGAGCTGGTATGGCAAAGTAATCACTATCCCATGTTTGTTGGGAAAGGATGTTTCTGTCGATTGCGATGAGCGACAACACTGCCGCTTCACTCTTTCGTGCTATTGGGACTTTTTTCATTTGGGTTTTGTTTTTTCAATTATGTATCCTGCAAATTCTCCGATTCGGAAGAACTCAATTCCTCCATCAACCTCAGATTGATCAAGTGGACGCTGAACTCCGCTCAATGAAAGTTCTTTATCCAAAATATCAGATGGAGATGCGCCACTCTTCAGCTTCCATTCTGATGTCATCCTTCGGAATACTGTCGATGCGTATCCTTGAACCGATTCAAACTTTTCCACTACAATAATACATCCTCCATATTCTGTTGATGCTTTTAGTTTCTGTAAAAGTTCTGACCTTCTTTTTTTTGAAATAAACATCAGGGAAAGAAAGCATATAGCTACTGAAAATTCTTTGTATTCAAAATCTACTGCATCCGAAATCTGGAGCAATCCGCCTCCATCATATTTTTGCGCCATCTCATTGCTTTCTTCTATGGCTATTAGTTTTGCTCCCCTTTGTTCTATTAAAAACTTTGTAGCCCTCCCTATATTTCCAGTGCTTGCTCCTATATCATAGATTATTCCATTTCTGGAAAGATAATTCCTTGTTATGGAAACAACAGCACTTGTAGCTAAATCATACCAAGGCAACTGCTCACGCACATGGTTGTCAAAGTTTTCCGCTATCCAATTATTTTTGAATGTCCAGTCTTTCATCATAAGAAATAAGTTGTTTTGCCACCCAAGAAACAGCAGGAATAGTCATTCCATTTGCTTGGTATTTTTGAACTTCGGTAAGATTGCAGTCATCCAACCAATTATCAGGAATCCCTTGTAGCCTTAGTCTTTCCACAACCCCAACTCGTCGCAGCTTTCCATCTCCGTGCAACACGATGTCCGTGAAACTTTTGTAATCTCTTTTTGCAATAGTTCCAGACAATCCGCACTCAGCATATTCGTCAGAGCGTTGGCGAGTAAAGTAGGCAATGGGATGTTCCGTTCCCAAGCTCTCCTCAAAATACCAATTGCTGATTTTTTCGATAGCATCAATTTTGGATCGCAGGTCACAAGAAGAACGCTTTGTATTGTTGAGTGGATCGGCTCCTCTGGTGATTCCATCGCGGAATCCCAGTATGTAAACTCTACGCCTTCTTTGTGGGACTCCGCAGAATTTAGAGTCGATGATCGTCCAAGTCGAATCATACCCGCTTTCGGCCAAGTCTTGCACAACGACTCCAAGGCCATTGGACAAGAGATCATACACGTTTTCGATAATGACATATTTTGGGGAACACTCTTGAATAACTCTAAGGTAGTGTTTCCATAATCCACTTCTGTTTCCATTTATTCCTCCTTTGTTTTTGTTTGTATTTGCTCTGGAAATATCCTGACATGGGAATCCACCAGTAATCACCCAAGGTTGAAAGTCTGGGGTGAAATTTGTTATATCTCCATGGATATTGGAGTTTGGAAAATTCTTTTTTAGCACGTGCTGCAAGTGAGGTTCATATTCAACAAATGTATGCTCAAATTTACCAACCATTGCCAATCCAATCGCAAATCCTCCGATTCCAGAAAATAAGTCTAAGTGTGTTTTCATTTTATCGGTAACGATAATCAAAAGTTGGAGAATCGTTCTGGTTTTGAATTGGACTTGTTTTGTTTTGGCTCGAAAACTCCAGTCCATCCGTTTGAGATTGCAGTGTCGATTGCCGCTACTGCACTCGCTACTCCCCAAGTGGTGAACTTACCGAACATATTCTTTTGCGCCGTTGGTGTCATTGGTGCTCTCTTTTCTTTTCGGTGTTGAAGAAACTCATTCCAAGCCGTGTTAAATTCTGGAGTATCCAATTCGGTCGGTATATTTGTTGGGGGGGATTTTTTTCGTGCGGCGGTCGTTTTTGCGTTAGCCATATTTGGGGGGTCGTTAAAGTGAGCGGTAGCGAAACTAACTTTGGCGTTAGCCGTAATTTCAGTCGGGAATAGATTCGGTTGATTCAATTCAACTGAGGAATGTGAGGCCACTGCCGAACTTTCCAATTCCTCCTTCAAGGAGGTTAGGAGGTTTTCTTTATACTCTTTATTTACTTTACTAAGTCTATCTTTATTAGTCGCGGGTTTTCCCGAGTCGGGAATTTCCCGAGTCGGAGAATCCCCTGATCGGAATGGGTCTTCAAGTTGTGGGTATTGGTAAACGTAATACTCCCATCCACCCGGATTTTCACCACAGCACGGTCTGCGCCATAGATACCTTTTATCCAACAATTCATTCACACCAGCAACAGTGCTATCATACCCATCTGTAGATATGCTCTTGAGATGATTAAGACGAACAATCCAAGTTTCTGGTAAGGATAATAGGTAAGCGTGGATTCCTTTTGCTTTCCACGACAACTCTGGATTTTTTAGAATGTCATTTGGAATAGTTGTGAAATTCCTTGTCAACTTCTGACGAAAAATACTTTTACTCATAATGTCCGTGATGTTTGGAGTGGCACTCGTCGCAAACGCAAGTTAGGGATTGCATTCCGCTATGTGTGTGTTCATAACCATGAAGGCTGTAGTTTTTGTGATGCACTTGTAAATGTTCATTGCTATCACACATCACACACTTGAATTTATTTTTTCTCTTAACTTCAAATGAAATTATTTTCCAATACGGAGTTCGTAAAAATTCACCATACTCCATTTCATTGATGGCTTCGGAAATTTTTTCTTCATCGCACGAACAAACCATCGTTCTCATTTGAGAATTTAATTTTTGCCAATCAGCCCCCTCTCCGGGTTTTGCGTCAGGCCATAAGTAATATTTAATCAAGTTCTCAGTATTCAATTGAATTTGATTCTGATGAATTAAATAATGTTTTCTATCCATTTCTCGACGCTTTTGTTGTTCGGAAAGCTTCTCAGCATCCTTGCATTTATTACAAGTTGCCACAGTCAAGCATTCTCCACTTGAAATATTCAGAATCTTTTTTCTTAAATTCTCCATGTATGATATAAGCTGCGTTTTTTTCAAAGGCCGCTTTTCAATGGTAGAACATTTATCGCATCGTATTTCACAAATGTAATCTATTGGTAATCCATTTGCAGTTGGAAATAATGCGCGAATATCTTTGTTTTGCGAAACCTTTGAAGATATAGCCTCCAAAGTTTCGTGGTCGAACTCCATCCCAATAGATATGGGATGCGAGCGTAATGCTTCAGTGTAGGCCAAAGACCTATCAACTAATTCTTGGTTCATTTTAGAAAGGCCACCAGCCCCTGCCGCCAAAGAAACCGATCGAATGTCGGGTGAAGAATAAACGGCAGAGGCTTGGTGATATATTGGTGTTTCTATTTAATTTCTTTGATTCTCGTCTGTTCTTCACGCAGACGGCACAATTTCTCGCACGACTGAAAACTACTATAGGTTGTGTTCGATGTCAAGCATCTTTTTTATCGGTTACGATAACCAATCCAACTCAACTTTCTCAACTTCACCTTTCGACCACTCATACATTTTGTCGTTGAGTAGTTCCCAGATTTGATCGGCATCTTCTTCTGTTTCGCA
>Ga0164293_10002045_pt1 | contig 17060 bp, 13 predicted proteins | sample GEODES118metaG_FD_111487 | JGI IMG/M metagenome (GOLD analysis project Ga0164293, IMG submission 111487) | Eutrophic lake water microbial communities from Lake Mendota, Wisconsin, USA - GEODES118 metaG | ecosystem: Environmental > Aquatic > Freshwater > Lake | place: USA: Lake Mendota...
CGCTCTCCTGACCCCTGAGTACCTGGTGACTGAAGGAAGGTGGCGGAAGGTGATTCCGAACCGTATCCAGTGGCAATTTCAGCAGCAATTTCAGCGGAAGTTTCCGTGGCATTGCCACAGGCGAAGCTCTGAAAACCGCTGATTTCCTGAGGAAAATCGCAGAAAAATTTGGAGGCGAGGGTCGGAATCGAACCGACGATGCAGCTTTTGCAGAGCCGTGCCTTACCACTTGGCGACCCCGCCCTCCGTTAGAGCCCGGCAAATAAAGGGAATGATCGACGGGAGCGCAAGTCGGGTTTTGGAAAATGTCAGTTTTTGATACCAGCCATGCATCGGTTCATTGCGACTCCCACAAAGGTTCATCGCAAAAACCTCCCCAACTCACTCGCGTTTGCCTCGAAACACTGGGACCCCAGCCCTTTCCCCGGACATCTTAACTGGAGGCCCCTCCAACTCGACCTTGGCCACTTTGCTTGGCTTTTGCATGCTGCACCCATGCCCCGCCCCTCATTCCATCGCACGCTCCACATCGGGGCGCTCTTGCTGGGTGTCCTGCCGCTATTGCCTTCCGCTTTTGGCGCTGACATCGCTGCGGCTCCAGCGGCATCCGGCCGGGATGCGAAGACTTCTCAGACACCCAACGGGTTCAAACCCCTGGTGAAGGATGACCGCACGGCCACACCCTTGCTCGCGCCTCAATCCTCCGAAGGCGAGCAGCGCATCAAGCAGTTCCAGTTGGCTCCGGGCCTATCGGTGAAGCTTTGGGCGGCCGAGCCCCAGTTGGCCAATCCGGTGGCTTTTTCGGTGGATGAACAGGGGCGCGTGTTCACCAGCGAAACCTACCGGTATCGAACCAGCGTGCTCGATATCCGGCACTACATGTTCATGCTGGAAGACGATCTGGCCTCACGCACAGTAGAGGATCGCTTGGCCCAGATCCGGAAATGGTTTGGACCCGAGGGCGAACAAGCCCTGAGCCGTGAAACCGAGGTGATCCGGCGGCTCGAAGACACCGACCACGATGGCCGTGCCGATCAATCCAATATCGTCGCAGACCACTTCACCAGCCCACTCGGCGGCATCGGCAGCGGTGTGCTCGCCCGCAATGGGCAAGTCTGGTTCACAGAGATCCCATCGCTGTGGCACATCGGTCCGGCCGGTTCCGTTCGGGGCGACCTACCGAAACCCAAGGAGGCCGCGCTGCAATCCCAACCGAAGGTGCACCCCGAGTCGCTCCAGGCACAGGCGATCCTGCAAGGGTTCGGCGTGCGCTTCAGCTTTACGGGCCATGACTTGCATGGGCTCATCTTTGGGCCGGATGGGCGCCTGTACTTCTCCTGCGGCGATCGCGGTGCCCACGTGGTGACGCAGGAGGGCACGGTGATCGATTTGCCCGATGAGGGTGCGGTCTTCCGCTGTGAACCCGACGGATCAAAGTTGGAGGTGGTCCATCGCGGTTTGCGCAATCCACAAGAACTGGCCTTCAACGACGAGGGCGATCTCTTCACCGGCGACAACGATTCGGATCAGGGAGACCGTGAACGTTGGGTGCAAGTGGTCGAGGGGGCCGACTCCGGCTGGCGGGTGGGGCATCAACATGCGCCACTGGGCAACGCGGGCCTCTGGAACCTGGAACGGCTGTGGGTGCCTCATTTTGAGGGGCAATCGGCCTCCATCCTGACGCCCATCGCCAACATCGGTGATGGGCCCAGCGGGCTGGTTCATGATTCAGGCACCAGCCTTCCGAGGACGCTGCGCGGGCGCTTCTTGTTGGCGTATTTCAAGGGCACGAGTGCCAAGAGTGGCATCAGCTCTCTGCAACAGCGGCCCGCTGGTTCGACTTATGAACTCGTGGCGCACGACCCACTGGTTTGGAACTCGCTCGTGCCCGATGTCGATCTGGGGCCCGACGGATCCATCTTCTTCGCCGATTGGCACGAAGGCTGGCCGAAGAGCAACAAGGGGCGAATCTACAAGGCCACTTTCGCCGAGGTGGCCGCCGATCCCGAGGTGGCCATCACTCAGCGATTGCTGGGAGACGGCATGAAACAGCGCACACCCGAAGAGTTGGCCAGGCTGCTTGGCCACCGGGATCAACGAGTCCGCCAGGAGGCTCAATTCGAATGGGTGCGACGGGGGGCCGGATCGGTGCCTGCACTGAAGACCTTGGCGACCGCGGCACCCAACAAGCGGGCTCGTATCCATGCCATTCGCGCGGTGGGGCAATTGGCCCGCAAGGATCCGGCGGCACTCGGAAATTTGCTGCTGGGCCTGGCCCAAACTGCAGAAGGAGCCCTGCGCGTCCAAGCCATACGGGCGCTGGGATCGGCCACTGAAATCGTGCGGCAACCGGGCGTTGCGGAGTGGCTGAAGGAGCAGTTGGAACAACCCAATCCCCGCGTGCGTCTGGCCGCCGCTTTGGCCCTCGGCCGGGCTCGTCTTGCTGGGAGCGATACCGACGCCTTCGTCGGCAGTGTGTACCGTTTCAAAAAACCCGACGTCGTGCTCCGACATGGGCTGGCCTACGGACTGTCTGCCGCGCTGTCGGATCGGATGATCGAAGCCCATCGCGCCGACACTGATCGGGAAGCCCGACAGCTGGTACTGCTGGCGGCCCGAATCCAAAAATCCGCGGCGATCCGGGGATTCCTGAGCGACCCGGATCCATTGCTGGCACTCGAGGCGGCGCGGGCCATCCATGATCTGCCGCTGCCCGCAGCGCTGCCCGACTTGGCCGCGCTGGCCGAACCGGCGAGGCTCCAGGCCTGGCGCGCCTCTTTGGCCTCCATGTCTCCCCTGCCCGCTCCCGCTCCGCCGGCGGGAGTCATCCGCGACTTGCGATCCGATCAACCCCTGCCCTGGGGAGAGGCTCCGGTGGATCATTCCTCAGCGATGCTCCTGCGCATCGTGAACGCCAATTTCCGCCTCGGTACGGCTCAGGCGGCCCAGCGCTTAGCCGCGCTGGCCAAGGATGCGGGTCTGCCAGAACGCATCCGCACCGAAGCCCTGCTGGCATTGGGGAACTGGGAAAAGCCTCCCGCCCGAGACCGCCTCATCGGCATCCACCGGCCAATACCCGATCGATCTGCGATGCCCGCGGTGGTGGCTTTGAACAGCGTGACCGCGCCTCTGCTGAACGAGGATGCCTCGGAATCAGTTGAAACCGCAGTGGCCGAAGCCCTCACTCGATTGCGGCTGACAAACTCGATCCCATCACTGGAATCCCTCGTCCGTCGGACTCAAGCACCGGCCAAGGCGCGCGCGGCGGCGCTGACTGCGGCATTCCGACTGGCCCAACCGCCGACCACGTTGCAACCCCTGCTCACCTTCGCCGCCGCCGATTCCGCCGAAGCCCTGCGTCTGGCCGCCTCGAAATTGTCGACCGAACTCAACCCCAACGATGCTGTTGGAAAACTGTCCAACTTGCTCGAAAAGGGATCCCTCGCAGAACAGCAATCTGCCTTCGCTTCCCTGGGTGATCTGAAGTCCGACGCGGCCGATGCCTTGCTGGCTGAGTGGCTGGATCGCCTCATGAAACGTGAGGTGGCCAATGAGGTGATGCTCGACCTCGTGGAGGCCGCGCGGAAGCATTCAGCAGGGGCTGTCCAAACGCGCCTGGCGGCCTATCAGGATTGGAAACTCCCGAAGGATGCTCTCTCACCCTATCGCGAGGCGTTGTTCGGCGGGAACGCCTCCCGCGGACGCACCCTCTTTTATGAACACGCCGCCGTGGCCTGCACGCGTTGCCATCAAATAGGGACGGATTCCGGAGGCAATGCGGGTCCAAAGCTCGACGGACTGGCTTCGCGGGCCACCCGAGAACACTTGCTGGAAAGCATCGTGTTCCCGAATGCCCAGATCACCACGGGCTTCGAGAGCACTTTGGTCACCCTCAATTCGGGTGCGATTTCCGCCGGAGTGGTCCGGAAAGAGACCGCTGACTCGTTGACCTTGCTCACACCCGACGAAGGCGAAGTCAGCCACGCCAAGAAGAACATCCGCAGCCGGACCCGCGGCCCCAGCGGCATGCCCGAGGGCTTCGGGGATGCGCTCACGCGCTTCGAACTGCGGGATCTCGTGGAGTTCATCGGCACGCTCAAGTAGGGCTCAACTTTCGCTGGCCAACCCGGGCGTCCTGGGGTCCCGTCGGGAGCATGAAATTTCCCGCCGTTGCCCACATGGCTGCGCTGGCGCTGGCGCTCGGTCTTCCCGGACAGGCCGCCGACCGAGCGCGATCACTCCCCGACCAGTGGCGACAGGAACGACGGATCATCGACTTGCACCAGCATGTGGATGGCACCGAAGAGCACGTGAGCCGCTGGTTGCGGATCATGGACCGGGTCGGCGTCGGTGTCGGTGTGAACCTCAGCGGCGGCACGGTCACGGCCAAGCCCGGTGAGCGTTCGGCCTTTGAGCGGATGCAAGCCCTGACCGAGCGCCTGGCCCCCGGGCGAGCGGTGCTCTACTTCAATCTCGACTACACCGGTTGGGACGAACCCGATTTCGCCTCGCGAGCCATCGAGCAAGTGAACCGCGCCCATGCCCTCGGCGCTGCCGGCTTGAAAGAATACAAGCGGCTGGGCCTATTCCTGCGCGACAAACAGGGGCAACTCATCCGCATCGATGATCCCCGTCTCGACGGCGTGTGGCGGCGCTGCGGCGAACTGGGCTTGCCGGTGAGCATCCATGTCGCGGATCCCAAGGCCTTCTGGCTCCCCTACTCCGCCCAGAATGAGCGTTGGAAGGAACTCAAGGATCACCGGAGCTGGTGGTTTGGAGATCCTAAGCAATATCCGTCGCGAGATGAATTACTGGGCGCGCTCGACCGGGTGATCGGACGGCATCCAAAGACAACCTTCGTCTGCGTCCATTTCGCCAACAACGCCGAAGACCTGGCTTGGGTGGACCGCAAGCTCACCGAGCGCCCCAACATGCACGCCGATCTGGCGGCACGGATCCCGGAACTAGGCCGACACGATCCAGAAACTCTCCGAAGCCTCTTCACGCGGCACCAAGACCGCATCCTCTTCGCCACCGACTTTCAAGTGTATGGGAAGTTGATCCTCGGCTCTTCGGGCGATGCGGAAAACCCTACCGACGACGACGCGGCTGCGTTCTACGCCAAGGAATGGCGGTGGCTCGAGACGCGCGACCGCAACTGGCCGCACATGACCCCGATCCAGGGCGACTGGACTATCAGCTCCATCGGGTTGCCGCCCGAGGTGCTCCGGAAAATCTACTTCGACAATGCGCGCCGGTTGCTCGTGCGTTCCCTGCCCTTTACGACGGTCCGGGCTCATCGGATCGCCCGAGATTTCAAGCCTGACGGGCGGTTGCGTGAGCGCGAATGGTCCCAGGCCGAACCCTTTCGCCTCGAGCAGGAGGCGGTGGATGGCCGGGCACGTCCGGAAATCAGCACCACCTGCCGGGCCCTATGGTCCGACCGGTTCCTGTACCTGGCCTACGAATGCCCCTTCACCGAACTCACCGATTTCGGCAAGGCACGCCCCGGCGAGCGGGTTTCCAAGGACGGTTCGCTCTGGGACAAGGACGTGGTGGAGTTCTTCTGCGCGCCCAACCCGTCGCAACTGAATCACTACACCGAATACGAGTGGGCTCCGAACAACGAAGCCCTGGACCTTCGCCTGCGCCGTCCCGAGTCCGACTTCGCTTGGAGCAGTGGCATGGAGTGGCAAGTGCGTGTGGATCGCGGGCGCAAAGTCTGGACCTGCGAAGTCCGCATCCCCTTGTCGGTTCTCTCAGAGACTGCACCCACGGTCGGAACCCGCTGGCGCGCCAACCTCTACCGCATCGACCGCGCCCACCGCGCCTTCCTCGCCTCGAACCCCTTGTTGAGCGGCAGCTTCCACACGCCCGACCGCTTCGGCTGGCTCGAATTTACTCAATAAAAACCAGTAAACCCCAAAGGGGTCGGTCCCTCATATGATTCATATGAGGGACCGACCCCTTTGCGACGCTTTGCCTATTGGAGGATGGGTTGGAGGACTTGCCAGACGTTGGTGGCCACGCGTCGGTGGCCTTCGGCGTTGGGGTGGATTTGGTCCGGGAGGTTGAGTTCCGGGCGACCTCCTACGCCGTCGAGCAGGAACGGTATGAGGGCAACCCGGTTCGTCTCGGCGAGGTCCCGATAAAGGCCTTCAAATTGACGGGTATAGGCCTCCCCCAAGTTCTCGGGCATCTTCATGCCGGCGATCACGATGCGGACCTGGGGGTATTTGGCACGGGTGCGATCGATGACCGCTTGCAAGTTGGTGCGGGTGGCTGCGAGCGGCAATCCTCGCAGGCCGTCATTGCCTCCCAACTCGATGAGCAGGGCTTCGAGGGGACGCCGCAAAATCCAATCCAGACGCCGAAGCCCCCCTGCAGAGGTGTCTCCGCTGACACCGGCATTCACCAGTTTCCAAGGCAAACGCGCCGCTCGGATTTTCTCCTGGATGCGGGCCGGCCACGCCTCGGCGGGATCGACGCCAAAACCTGCCGAAAGACTGTCACCCAACACCACCAAGGTCTTCTCAACGACCGGCGCCGGCGCCGGATTAAGCGCTGTTTCTGCGGCTTGCAAACCGCAACTCATCCACCCGAGGCACAGCACCACCCAAAGTATTCGGCGAACGCGGTGCCGGCGGGTCATGGGATCAACGGGCTGCGTCCGCTGCATCCGATGCGGCGGGCTTGGGGCGGTACAACACCACCACGTGCCCAATCACGGTCACCAGATGGCTTCCCGACTCACGGGCCACTTGTTCACCAATCTCGTGGCGCTGATCCTTGAGGTCATAGAGCCGGATTTTCACCAATTGATGTTGAGCCAACTCACGGTCTAACCCTGAAAGAAACGCAGGGGAAACACCCCCACGCCCGAGGCGAACAGTGGCTTCCAGACGTTGGGCTTGTGCCTTGAGTTTGCGGACTTCGGCATTGGAAAGCGGCGTGGCCGCAGGGGTCTCGGAAGACATGTTCAAAGTGTTTGGATTTTTGCCACCAATCCCGTGGTGGATCGGCCCGGCAGGAAGGGAATGAAGACGATCCGTCCTCCGCCCGATTCCACGGCTTGGCGCTCTTCCTGATCGATGGTTTCCAAGGTGTAATCGCCACCCTTCACGTAAATGTCCGGACGGGCCGCAGCCAGAAATCGGACGGCACGCTTCTCAGGAAAGGTCGCCACCGCCGAGACGCATTCGAGCGCCGCCAGCACGCGGGCCCGGTCGCCCTCGACATTGAGCGGACGGGTGGGGCCTTTGAGTTCACGGACACCGGAGTCGCCATTGAGGCCCACGAGCAACGCATCCCCCAACGAACGGGCGGCCTCCAAATAGGCGACATGCCCCGCATGGAGGAGATCAAAGCAGCCATTGGTCACCACCCAAACCTTGCCGGAGGCCTTCTCGGCTTCGCGCCAGGCGGCGAATGCCTCGGGAGTGATGATCTTGTGGGCCGTGTCCATTCCGACGGGATCATTCCCGAGCCGACGCCTCCTGCCAACCCGGAAGACCCTCTATCCTTGCAAACCCAATCGAGGCAACTGATCCCGATGACTGCGGCTCAGGGTGACCTTGGCCCCGGATTGAAGCTCGATGGAGTATTCTCCATGGAAAAGAGGTTCCAGTTGGCGCACCCGGGCGATTTGCACGATGGCCGTGCGGCTGACCCGAACAAACTGCTCCGAGGGAAGCCTCTGGGAAATCGCAGTCATGGTCTCGCGCATCAGGTAGTTTTGTGAACCCACATGCAGTTCGACGTAGTTGTCCGCACTGCCCACCCAGTCGATGTCGGCCACCGGCACAAACACAATCCGCCCGTTGTGTTTGACGGCCAGGCGGTCTGGAATCTTGGGTTCCGGCTTGATCGACTCCAAACGAGATTCTGCCAACCGCTTCGCAACACGCTCGAGCGCCGTCTTGAACCGTTCCCGTGAAACCGGTTTGAGAAGATAGTCTACCGCCTGCACCTCGAAGGCGTTCACGGCAAAATGCTCATGAGCCGTCACAAACACCACGGCCGGAGGGGCCGCGTCTCCCAAAGCCTCCAACACTTGCACCCCGGTCAACCCCGGCATCTGGACGTCCAGGAATACCAGATCCGGACGCTCCCGACGCAACACCTCCACCGCCTCCGGGCCCTGGGAACATTCAGCCACCAAGACAATATTTGGCTCGCGACTCAGCCAATGACGGAGCCGCTCCCGGGCTAGAGGTTCATCGTCAACGACGATGGATCGGATCGGGGGCATGGGCACTCAAATTGCCACCGAGATCGGTTCTGTCGAGCCTTTGAAAGAGCCTCCTTGGCGTTCGATCAACGCGACAGCGGCATTTCGACAACCGCCTGAACCCCACCCTCAGGAACTGCTTCCAGGCGGAACTGCGCCCCAGATCCGTAGAGTTGATTGAGTCGCGCCAGAGTATTGGAAGTGCCGACTCCCAAGCCGGGGCTTCGGTCTGGATCGAGCCCTTTCCCGTTGTCCTGAACCTCCAATCGCAAACGCCCGGGCGACGACTCCACGGCGCGGATGGCAATCCGCCCCGGAACCAACAGCGGCTCGACGCCATGCTTGATCGCGTTCTCGACCAACGGTTGAAGGATCAAATTGGGCACCTGTGCCTCCAAGACCTCCGGAGCGATTTCGCGAGACACCGACAGGCGTTCCCCGAAACGCATTTGCTCGAGGGTCAGGTAGCGATCGAGAAAGGCCATTTCCTCGCGCAGCGACACCAATTGGCGTCCGGATCGATCCAGTGCGTGGCGCAGCAGTTCAGCCAGGCGCACCAACATGGCGTCCGCGGCGTCCACATCGCGGAACATCAATGTTCCGATGCCATTGAGGGCATTGAAGAGGAAATGCGGATTCAACTGCATTTGCAGGGCCATGAGGCGGGCTGAACTCAAACGTCCCTCGAGTTCCACCAAACGCCGCTCGCGCTCACGCAGGCTGTCGGAATACGCCACCGCATGGGCCACCGTCACCACCACCCAATAGACCAGCATGTTGAAGAAGAAGGTGGCCACCAGCACATAGCGTATCAGGTCGTGGAGGGGTTTCTCGGAGCGATGTCCCGGAAACAACCACTCTCCCACACCGGCCCGCACAAGAATCCACACCAAAGAAAAAACAGCCCCACCGACCCCGTGCAGCGCCAAGCGCAGACGCCAATGATCGCCACCGAGGTTGAAACGTCGCCCCAGTTTGAAGGCCGGTATGGCCAACAGGGCGAACACATACCAATCGGCCAAGGCCCCTTGAAGCGCCACCGTCCACGAGACCCCTTCTCCGAATGTCGCCGCCTTGAGGTAGTGTTGCCCTGCGAAGGCGAGCCCCACCAGGGTCCAACTCAGTCCGTAAAACAGCGGAAACCACCGCTGTCGGTTGGAAGTAGAAGGCGCCTGAGAATCCACGCCCGCAACAGTGCCGTGCCGACTGCCTCAGGCAACGCCCATTCCACAATCCAAGCCAGTGAGCCCGGAAGCCCTCTCCCAGACCGAATCTCCAAAAAAGCCAAAAACAAAAAGCCCCTCCGAATTGCTCCGGAAGGGCTTTCAAAGTGGTGCGCACGGCAGGACTTGTGGAATCAAGTCATTGCTTCACGCCCAATATCGCAGGATTTGCGCGGAATTCAACGCTAACCGCCGCTAACCGACCCTTGCCGTTCCGTGCAGTCTTCTGGAGGTCTTCTGACACCCATCGGAATCTGACAGGTAGGTTCATCGTACCAGAAGGCCAAACTCCTCCTCAGAGTCCAAAAACACACTTATCTACCCAAGCAACCGACGCGAAACGGCAATCAAAACCCTCTAAACCAGACTTGGCTGTTACAAGCTTTTTCTCTCTTTTCCTGAAAACTCTCCTACCATGGCAATTGCGCGGAGGGCATATTTTCCAAGAGACCACGGAAATCATCTGGAATCCAGCCTCAGCCCACTGCATGACTCAAGTCCTCATTTACGACTGCCCGAGCTGCACCGCCAGTTGCTCAGTTTCTCCAGAGCTTGTCGGCCTCAACGTCGTCTGCCCCAACTGCACCCAAGAGTTCTCCGCGACGCATCCAGAATCCGCCGCAGACCTCCAGCTCCCTGACGCAATTCCCTTCTTCAAATCCGGAAAACTCGAAATTCTCAAAAACCACCTCAACAAACTCACTTCCGACGGGGAACTCAGTAAATCAGATGAAATTGCCCTTACAAGAGCAGCATTGATGCTGGGCCTGAAGGAGAAAGATTTTGTGGTTCCTCGCTATTTCCAGTGGAGCCATGCTCGCGGCTCACTTTTGACGTTGGACGACACACTCACCGCACATGCAATCAAACGATCTTGCTATTCCAATCCTTCCCAGTCGGTCGCTGCCGAAGACATTGGCCTTCTATGGGCGTCTCGGGTTTGAAGGCGAAGTTCTTGGTGCCGGTGATGCCTATGCCATCCTCACTCGGGGAGATCTTGAGGTTCACTTCTTCCTTCACACCGAGTTGGTTCCGGCAGAGTCTTGGGCAGGCTGTTACTTGCGGGTCGCAGACGTCGAGCCTTTGTATAGAGCATTCTTGGCAGCCAGCCTGCCTTTGCGAGGCATTCCGCGCATGGATGCCATTGAGAACAAGTTATGGGGCATGAGGGAGTTCGCCATCGTCGATGAAGATGGCAATCTTCTGCGTATTGGCCAGGTCCTGTGAGCTGTCAATACATGGGCGCTTTCGTAAACCAGTCGTCTAACCCTTCCGTCAAGGGGACATGCCTTCGGCAGGCCCCTTACGTCGAATGTTAGGCCTCGCAGCCACACGCACCTTGCACCTTGTCCCCATCGAACGCAAAGGCACGACGACTGCGCCTCTCAAAGACTCCGCAGAAGTCGTCGGTCAAGTCATAGAGGCCACGGTTGCGCTATTTATTACAAATTTATAAATGATGTCGGATTAATTAAATGTTAATTTGTTTATGAAAGACGTTTTTTGGTGTTTCAGCCGGAGAAAAATAAACCCCCGCCAAATTAAATTGACGAGGGTAAAACTTTGATGAGAGTTTTCTGTTTTTAATTCACCTTGCGATATCTTACACCCGGTCCCTGATCTGATCCGGGAACTTTTTCGATTCCGGGAGGACCAAAAATTCCCTTGAGGATATTCCCAAAGGCAGGCTGAAGTTTCCTCTCGCCGATGTTACTTTCAATCAAGGCGCTCTTAAGGTCTTTTGAGCTAAAAATATTAGCAAGGCTCGGCAGAATTTGTTTAAATTCATCGAATCGCAATTGTTTCGCTGAAGATTGGCTGCTAGAAGTGCCTCCAATACCCTGCTTTCTTGGACGCCGATTCCTTAACTTCCATTTAATAATAAGACCGGTTTTTTCATCGGTCACAATATCGACGAAAAATCCTTTTTCTTCGTAATCTTTTTTGGCAGCTAAAACATTTTGGTTGGCAGGAGTAAGAGTCAGGGCGATAGCAACGGCGTCATTTCGCCTCTTGCGATCTTCAGCTTTAAGTACCTTTATCTGTGCTGTTATGGCTTCGCTCTGGGCTTTAAGTGCTGCAATTCTTTCAGCGGGGGTTAGATCGTTCATTTTTAATTTTGTTCTGGGATTCGGTTCGAATTTGCCAAGTTCTTTCGGGAAGTCAAGATTTCAGAAGCCCCAAGTATATCCTAAATTGCACGATTTCTGGCCCCAATGCTGGATCTAAGGCTTCCAGGGCGAAGCCCAGTCTTCGGTGATGGCATGGAAACATGAGGAAGCCCCGCTTGATCCCGGTTTCTGTTGAGAAGACGGTTTAAATTAGATGCCGTTTTTCCTGACCTCAATGGTGACCTCCTAGAAAGCCTGCCTGAGCGTTTTCTTGGCGCGGTAGGGTCAACGGATGGTACGGGGTATCGACCCGTCCTTGGACCGTATAGCTCGGTTTCTGTGCATAGGGTCAAAATGGCTCTAAGTTTTGAATCTAGATTTTGTTTTGGAGTCATTTTCTTTCAGATAAGGCTCAATAAAGGCTCTTCAGAGGTTTTGCGCGGTTTGCACCGGCGCTGGTACTTCCGGTTCATCTATTTTCACCTGAATCGCCAGCCCGAAGAGCCTGAAGCTGCGCTCTTGGATGCAGTCTCTCAGTTTCGCCGCCTTGGAATCCAGTTCTGGATCGGTTTCAGAACAAAAGACCCCGATCCCATCGTGAAGAGTTAGAATTTCTAAGTCGAGGCTATCCGCCAAATGAAACAACTCAGCATCAAGAATAATTTGAGATTCATATAATTTGCTGATTTTGAAGCCTGTTTCCTCTGGTTTTACTTTTTGCCAAATAGAAAATAAAACAGGAAAATTCTCTTCAATCCATGGAAACACTTTATTGGGAGAACCATTAATTGCGGAGTTAATGCACTTTTTGATCTGCTTTCTTGAACATTTTATTCCGAGATCAGTTATGATTTGCTGCTTTGGGTCAATTAGTGGATGATTCCAGAAAAGATTCCATTTTCTAACCTCCTCTTCAAAGGTTGTTACATTTTCACCCAAGTATTGTATTCCCTGAGGGGGTATATTAGGAGATAATAATAAATACATATTATTATAGTAGTTACTATTGGGATATATAGAGTTATTAGTTAATTTTGATATTAATTCTTTATTATTATCTTTTAATGCTTTCTCTAACTCTGGATTTAGACTTAAATATTCTGAAAGTTTTATAATGTCATAAATATATTTTGCCCAAAAACTTGGATAACAAGACCGAATGTCAATATCTCTTAAGAATTTCTTGCCCCGCAACCTGAAGGCGGGCCGAAAATCACTTTTCATCATTACAAATGGATGATAAAGCCTTCCATCAGTGTTACATCTTTTGATTTCTTCAAATCTGCCCGTTTCAATAGAGATAATCGCGGCCTTGACATTGTTTTTTTTGCGTTCCTTTTTGTCGGGGCTAAGAGTTTTGTCGTTTTTTAGTTGGTCATTGAATTTTGTGAGAATTGAATCATAAATTTCTTGATTCTTTCTTAGATCAAGAATGTTTTGATGTGTTCTAAGTGCAACATAATCCTCATTCGCCGGGAGTCTGCACTTTTTTGCCCGCCGATTGTTTTCTAACCGCTGCCTAAGTTTAGGATCCTGATTCAGCTTGCGGATGTATTCTCGATTTTCGTCGAGCAGCAAGTCTAAACCGAAAGAAGTAAGCTGAAACCGGCTAACCCAGCCTTGTTTAGTGGCTCGGTTATAAAATCCCCGGCGCGGCGGGGCTAGAATTTCAAGTCTTTCCAAGACACTTAAAACTTCTTTGTACTTTAATTTAGAGCCTCTGAATAAACTTTTTAATCTTTTTGAATCAATAGCTGCCCAGCCATCTTCATTTTGTTCGCTCCAAATGGAAATCAGGTTTAGTAAATATACACAATTACTGATTGCATCAACTCTATTTTCCCCTTGGAAAAGCGGCTCTTGAGCTAGGATTTTATTTAAGGTTATTGATATTTTTATGTTGGTGAACGTCATGCGGCGGGGCAGCCCCATTGAATTATGGCCGTTTTCTGCCAATAGTAAAGGACGAGTTTCAAAAGAATATATAACAAAAAATCTTAGAAATATAAAAATAGCCCCTCCCAGCGCTTTCGGAGAGTCAAGTTGCTTTTAATTCCAAAAAGTGGCGGCCCGGCCAACTAAAATATTTAAAAATGTAAAGTTATTTTTTGGGTGTAATAAAAAATGTGCTTACAAATGAATATGCCGCCCAAGAGATCTCCAGAGCTCTAGCCTTCGAAGCCGCCAAAGATAGACAATTACTTGATTTTTCAATCATCCGCACTGGATTGATTGAGGCCGGAGTGGATCCCGCGCTCTACAGGTCGCTAGAACAAACCTGCTTTACCGTTCTGCTGGCCGAGGGGCTCCTAGAGGACACCGGGGAGAAGACCAATCTTGCGGGGCGATCTTTTAAGTTATTTAAAAGCCTTATTTTCTAGCCCTTGGTATCTGAAGAGATAACTGAATAGATAAGAAAAGGCAGATAGTTTTTCCTTTTCAGTTGTACGCCCCCGGTCATCAGCCGCCCTTCGGTTGGTGCCGGGGCTTTGTTTTAATTCAGTTAAAGTAGTTCAATTCTGAATTCATAAATGAGCATGAAATGTTCTTCCGCTTTGTTCAGATGCTCCCGGCAGATTCTTTCAAAGGTGTTGAATCTTGTCAATGGGGCATTGAATGGGTTTCCTCGAAAAACCGCATAACTATTCTAATATTAAATAAGACTTAGGAATCAAAAATGAATTAATATAAGTCGAGAAAAAAGTGGAAAATACGCGTTGTAGTGTTGACGAAGCGCTGTCTTGTGATTGAATACAAGCGTCCCTGCTGCGGCAGGCGGAATCTTTACGAGAGTAAAACTAAATCAGAATTAAATCAAATAAAATAAAATAGAAATATGGAAAACCAATTCATGGACACATACCTATCAAAACTCGCCGACAAGTATCCTGCCAGAATCGATTACGTTCAAGCGGGGAAGATTCTTGGCTTCAACGAAGATGAAATCAAAATCCTTGTTCAGCACAATCACCTCAAGCCAATCGGAAAACCTCGGCAAAATGCGCGGAAATTTTTTACTTTAATAGAAACAGGAGCCAAAACATTTGATCCAGACTGGATTCGCAAGGCTACCGATGCTGTTTACAAGCACTGGAACGAGAAAAATCTGAAGAAGTCAGCACTGAATCCAGAACCAGTCTAATCTGTTCCACATCGAAGATAATGCATCGCAGCCCCGAAAGGGGCTTTTTTTATGTTTTCAAAGCAAAACGCGACAGGCTTGAGCCCGCCGTGTTGAAGGTCTAAAGCTGTTTCCTACCCTACTTCTTACCAAACTCCTCTAGAGAGGGACATTCGATCACTGCCTTCTCAGCGTAGGACTCATGAATTATGCGGCTTTGATGTCCCATCATTGCCATAGCGTAGCGCTCCGGCATCCCCGCTTGAGCGGCCCTTTGAATCCAAGCGTAACGATAGCTATGCAGTACGCACCCCGGGGGAAATCCGAGTCGGCGGCAGCGACGCCAGAAATCCCCTGAACGCCGATTGGTTTTTTCCTTGCTAATCTTTGGAAACAATGGGCCTTGGCTCGGGAGCCGCTTCAGCAACTCTTCCAAAGCTGGACCGATGCGAACCCTTGCGGGAGGTTTGTCAGACTTCAGTTTAGCCCTCCGAAAGACTAGTAGCTTTCGCTCCCAGTCGATGTTGGACGCATCAAGTCTCGCCGCGTCGCCCTGCGAGGCCCCGATATGCCAGCACAGTTCGTAGTAATTCCTGCGCTCTGGATCATCTACGGTTTCGCAGAGCCGCCGATGCTCCTCTTCGGTGATGGCTCTAAAATTTTTCCATCGAACCTCAGGCCAAAGATCGTCGGCGATGAGGTCCCTGCTCACCCAGTTGATCTTGATGCCGTACCGATAAGCCAACTGGACATGATACCTTATGGACCGCTTCAGGCGGAGAATTGACTCTATGAAGGCGTCAGCCTCCGTCCCGACGATCTGCTCAGCACGAATACTCTGGAGAACCGGTGACTCCAGAGAGCGCCTGAGACGCTCCCGTTGCTGGGGCAGTTCGCACCTAGCGATGTACTTGTCGAACAGTTGCCCCCAACTCCGTCCAAAGTACTGTGGATCATTCTCCCGCAGCATCATCAGCGCCTGTTTTCGGACCACGGCGGCTGCACTGCCGTTAGTAGCAACGAGGGATGCCAGAATTTTTTCTGCTTCCCTCTGGTCTTTGGTCCGAAGAGAGGTCTGCTTGCCATCCTTATTTTGGAGGTAATAGCAATTTTTTCTTTTGAATAAGTAATACTTCTTTTTTTCCATGCGTGCAAAGCATGGCTTGACTTCCTAAGTTTCCGTGAGCGGGTTATGGGCGGGTAGGCCGGAGAGAGTGAGCGAGTTTTGCGAGGTAGTTGTATGAGGTTGAAATCCTCTGACAACCTTCTGGCAATCCGCTTTTCCGGACCCGCTTTTCCCTTCGGAAACCCCAGTAAAACCGGGGTTCCCGAAGGATTTCAAAGTGGTGCGCACGGCAGGACTTGAACCTGCACACCTTACGGCTCTACCACCTCAAGGTAGCGCGTCTGCCAATTTCGCCACGTGCGCATTGTGTCGTTCGATTTCCGAACTGAACTCACGATCGGTTACGATCGCTGATTCAGTCTGGCACCTTTTCAGTTCCTTCGCCAGAAGTGTCCTTCCGACAACGAACAGATGGTCGGGGCGGTGAGATTCGAACTCACGACCTCTTGTACCCGAAACAAGCGCGCTACCAGGCTACGCTACGCCCCGAACCAAACGAGGGCCGGAAAATGGGGAAACACCGTGACGGTTGCAATGGATTTCTCCGGAAAAGTAAAAACACCCGTGCGAGCCACCTGTGTTTTGGCCGAGGAATGCGGGAGTCAAAAGTGCCTGAGCCCGGCGGCATCCAGGTTCGTCACCTCAAAACGGGGACACCGCGCTCAAAAGCGTAACGGGGCCGGAATTGACCCGCTGCAACCGAGTCGCTAATGTTTAATTCTTCAAATGAACCTGAAACTTTCTGCAGGCCGTGCCGTCCGGCGCGGCTTTACGCTGATCGAACTGCTGGTAGTCATCGCCATCATCGCGATCCTCGCCGGGATGCTCCTGCCGGCTCTGGCCAAGTCCAAATCCAAGCCGACGGGCATCTTGTGCATGAACAACCTCCAGCAACTCATGCTCGGATGGCGCCTGTATGCCGATGACAATTCTGACGGAACGGTGTCGGCCCAGGGTGGCGGTGATCGCCGTCCGAACTGGATCGAAGGCAACATCGACTACTCCGCTGATAGCGCCAACGAGCGCTACCTCACCAACAGCCCGCTCTTCAAGTACGTCGGCGGAGCCAAGGCTATCTTCAAGTGCCCGGCCGATCGGCAGATGGTCCGCGTGGGCCAGTTGAAGGTGGCACGCATCCGCAGCAACTCGATGAGTCAGGTCTGGGGCAACGGCGACTGGCTCGATTACGACTACAACCCGAACCAGACCAAGTGGCGTAAGTACAACAAACTGGGAACGGTGGTCCAAC
>Ga0164293_10002050_pt1 | contig 17045 bp, 15 predicted proteins | sample GEODES118metaG_FD_111487 | JGI IMG/M metagenome (GOLD analysis project Ga0164293, IMG submission 111487) | Eutrophic lake water microbial communities from Lake Mendota, Wisconsin, USA - GEODES118 metaG | ecosystem: Environmental > Aquatic > Freshwater > Lake | place: USA: Lake Mendota...
GTGGCAATTTTCATGCGGGAAATCATATCCCTGATTTCTTGAACCCGAAGCTTGTCGTCTCTCCTCTGGCTGAATTAACCAGTGCTATTATTTCACGATCCGTAAGTTTACTATAACTCGTACTTGTGCCGGAAAACTCAAAGTCTTACTTTAATTATGCCTGTTTGTAAAAATTGACGATTCATTTCCTGGACTGCATGTCCTTGTGGACTTCTTTTGCCTAAGACTCTCCGCCAACAAGGAGATTCTTTTAGACTTGAGCTGGGTAAACCAACTCTCAAAATAAAGCTTCCACCGATACGGTATTTATGTTATATTTGTGAATAATGGTATATAGGCTATTTGAGCTATGCCCCTCTACGAAAGGATCGGCTTTGAAAATCGTCATCACACAATGGGCATTGGATTCGTACCTGGAGCTGAAGCACGACAAGACCTTCAGTGACCATGAATACAAGCAGGAGATCCGCCCCGACGTTTTGCGGTTGAAGGCCTACCCCAATGACCCAAAGTTTTCGAACTCGAAGTTTTGGTCCATTGCGGAGTCTGGAACGCGCATTCCTGACGGGTATAAAATGAAGTGGCATCAAGTGGGGAATGGCAAGGTTCAGATGCGGCTGCCGGTGGGGATTATGAACGATGCGTATTTGTGTGAGGCTTATGTGAAGCCTGATCCGAAGAAAGAGAAAAGAAGGCTTGAGAAATTTCGAACTCACTTGGAGTTGATTCGTAGGAATCGGTTTACTGAGTGTGGGAGGTTAAAATGAGAGCGCAAAAAATGACCCCTGATTTAAAGGTTGAGTTGATTGAGGTCGGCCACATGATGAACAAGGCTGGCTTACCCCATACATTTATTGCAGCAGCTGTTCAGACTGCATTTGAATTTGAAGGTGTCTATAACCTTATGAAAATGTGGGCTGATGAAGCCGATCAAAAAGAACGAGATGAAATCGTTGCCGATATTCAAGACCTCATTGACGACTGTGCTCAGAAAGAAAAAGTCGAAGGAGTTTATATCCGCTTCGACGATCTCGAAACCATTGCGAAAGATGTTCGCGGATTTAAAGACAACCTACGGGTAGCCATTGATAAAAGTGGCGGGATCAAGAAATTAGCGGAATTGACTGGTATCCCACAGCCATCACTCTCTCGATTTTTTGGTAGTGCCACCATGCCCAGGCGGACGACTTTACTTAAAATTGCTCGCGCCTTGAATCTCAGTCAAATCGAGATTGCGACCGAGTGGTCGCGGTAGATTTATAAAAGTCCACGCTCCACGGATACCTCCTCAAGTAAGAGATGTGCCGTCATGAAACGGCACGCCCAATCACGAGGGCTTTGGATTTGAATCTACTTGAAAATTAAAAATCATAAAAATAAACCTGAAGTAAAATAGCTTCAGCTTTTTAGGGACAGCATAGAACATCAGTTTCAAGTGTTTGGTTAAATCAAAAGACTGACCGTATCAAATTAAACATTGTTGATGATTCCCCTAGAGCTTTTGATCTAGCATTTTGTCTAGGGGGTATTCTATATGTCAAAAGGATTTGTCATAGTTCTTATGTTATTCTTATCGGGGCTTGTGCACGCCAAAGAGTGTGTCACACAAAGTGAAATGCAAGAAATCGCAAAAGATTTTAAGCAGTTTCAAAATTTAGAAAGCCAAGAGTTTTGCTACGATGGATCGGAATCATCGAATCTGATTTCCAGTATTATGTTTATGCGAAAAACAGCTTTTCAACCCAATATGCCTAAAAGTGAGGATGAACTTTTTAGCGGCCGGTTTGCAAGCTCCTGGTACGGGTATTTCACAGAAAGAATTTCTGTGATCACCATTCCTGATAATTGCCCGAAAGGTGTTGCTGCTTACGTTTATGGCTTTGGAAGCACCATGTACGTTTGTCCGATGATGCTGACTTCAAATTTTACATCTCTGGACCGCGCCAGCGTCTTTATGCATGAGGCTCGTCATATGGATGGCTTCAGGCACATCACCTGCAGAACAGGACCTCGAGCGGGAATGAGCGGGGCTTGTGATAATAAAATATCCGACGAGGGATCCTATGCAGTGACTGTTGAAACCTACGCGCAAATTGCAAAGTATGCTGTTGATCTGCACCCAGCGCTGAAAGCTTATTCCATGTCATCAGCCGCGACCTATGCAGATGAAACTTTTGAGAACCCTGCTCGGGTCAGCAAAAATCCAATTTTGGTGATGATGAATCAAGCAGGTCAATTTTTCAGTCTTGATTTGAAGGATCAATCTGTCAAAGCCTTGGGACAATCACCCAGTGTTGGAAAAATTGTGATGCGTGCTCAGCACATGATTTTGTTTCCACAGGACAAAACATTACCTGCTAAATATGTTTTTACAAAAAACGAAGGTGATATCGCTCAAAGTGCTGGCGATGCGATTTTAGAATACAACGAACAAACTCCAGCTCAAAAAGCAGATCTTAAAGATATGTTTAGTGGGGCTCAATGGAGCGCCAGGGTTTATACGAATCGTGTGAAATTTGCCTGTGACCCCACAAGTGCAAACACCAGTGAAATCAATTTGCCCGCAGGCCAGAAGGCTTCCAGCATTTTGTACTTAAATGGCTACAGCAGAGCCTCTCAAGTGAATACTTTGGCTACGGAAGACGGCAGCCTTCTGGATTTTGGATGTTCAAACAAAAGACCGTTTCTTAGAGCTTCAAAATCCGCAAGCTTGGATCAAAAAATGAGTCGCGTGTACAAAATCGCAGACAAAGTTTTTGCCATCAATTTAGCAGGTGAGCTTTTAGAGATCCAAAATGGAAGGTCAGTGAAGTTAGAACTTCCATCAACCGTCGGGGCCCTGTATGAATTGGCGCCGCAACAGACCTACGATTTTATCGAAAAGAATTAAGCACTACAAATCAGATGGGCCGCACCAGGCCCATCGCATCGTAGACATTTTTTAAAGTTGTTCGGGCTTGGATTCCTGCGCGGTCAGCGCCTTTTTTCATCAGTTGATCCAAGTGATCTTTATTTTTCATTAAGTCATCATACTGAGCTTGTACGGGTTTCAAGGTTTCAACCACGAGCTCGGCCAAGGCCACTTTCAAGTGTCCGTACATTTTTCCTTCAAATTCTTTTTCAATCTCACTGACTTGTTTGCCACTGAGAACTGAATAGATCGTCAGTAAATTTGAAAGCCCAGGTTTGTTTTCTAAGTCATATTTAATTTCTGTTCCAGAATCTGTGGCCGCACTTTTAATTTTTTTTGTGATTTTATCCGCAGGATCAATGATCGAAACGAAATTCTTTTCGTTGTCATCAGATTTGGACATCTTCTTTGTTGGATCCTGCAAAGACATAATCCGAGCTCCCGATTTTGCAATGTAGGCTTCGGGCATTTTTAATACGCCTGGCTTGTAAGCCCGGTCAAAAAATCCCACCACGTCCCGACACAGCTCCAGGTGCTGGCGCTGATCTTCACCCACAGGCACCAGATCTGCTTGATAAAGCAAAATATCGGCTGCCATCAATGTGGGGTAAGTGAAAAGGCCTGCGTTGATATTTTTGACGTTCTTTTCTGATTTTTCTTTAAACTGAGTCATTCGGTTCAAATAACCCATGGGAGTCAGGCAAGTCAGAGCCCATGCTAATTCTGCGTGCTCATGAATGTGGGATTGAATAAAAATAATATTTTTGTCCGGATCCAAGCCTAAGGCTAAATATTGAGCAAAAAAACTATAAATTCTGTGTTTAAAATTGTCTGAATTTTGAGCAACTGTCAACGCGTGGAGGTCTGCCACAAAGTACAAACAATGATAATCATTTTGCAGTTGTTTCCAGTTGTGAATGGCCCCAATGTAGTTGCCTAAGGTCAGGTCGCCGGTGACTGTGGATCCGCTTAAAATGGTTTTTTTCATAGAGCCTATTTATGTCATGCCCTGAAATCAGATGCATGACTTTTTGCAGCAACTCCGTGGAAATTACCTTGAAACTTCTATGGGTTAGGTGAAATTGTAAAAGCATGAGTTATCACATTCAATTAAACCAATTCGAAGGCCCATTAGATTTACTTCTTTATCTGATCCGTAAAGAAGAAATGGATATTATGGACATTGAAATCCATAAAATCACGACCCAGTACTTAGAATATGTGCAACTGATGAAAGAGCTCGACCTTGAAGTGGCCGGTGAATTTATCGCCATGGCAGCGACTCTTTTGCAAATTAAATCAAGGCTACTACTTCCCACTTATAACGAAGATGGCGAAATTGTAGAAACTGAAGATCCAAGAAAAGAACTGGTTCAAAGACTTCTGGAGTATGAAAAATACAAAGAAGCAGCAAAGGCTTTAGAATCTCGCCCTTGGCTAGGTCGTGACATTTGGACCCGTGGCTATAGGGAATCCTTCGGCGAACGACAAGAAGAAATCATCATCGAAGACAACGGACTTTTTAGTTTGATTTCGATGTATAGAAAAGTTTTACGGGCGGCTCGTACTAAAATCCATCAAGTGACGGCCAAGACCCAAAGTATTTCTAGCCGCATCTTAGAATTGAAAGAGTTTTTAATTCCTGGACGTCGGGTCAGCTTTTTTTCATTGCTCGAGGGCGCTCAAGAAAAAACAAAACAAACTCTGATCACTTTTTTGTCTCTTCTCGAATTAGGTAAATTGGGATTTGCTTCTCTTCATCAGTCAGAAATCTATCAAGATATTTGGGTGGAAACCTTGAAACCTATTGGTTCAGACGTGGTCTCAAGTGTTGAAGAATACAGTCAAATTCAAGGCGATGAAAAAGCGAACTTGATGTTTGAAAAAGCCCAACAGCAATCCCTCCTCGAGGAAGAAGAGTTTGTTTTAAAAGATAACTTAAACGAATCCGACGAAGAAGAATCCTTATTTTCAAGCTCTGAAATGGCCTCAGATGAAGAAATTTTAAATGCCGAAAAAAATCTATCCGAAAATGGAGAGCCTCATGTCTAATCAAGAAGATATCTTTGATCCTGAAGAAATCGCAGATGAAATCGCTCGCTTCAGTGAAGGATCAGTCAGGGAAGTTCAAACTTTAGAGGAAACCGAAGGCATTGCGGAAGCCGCAGATATCGAGGGCTCGGAGCTTGATCAGTTTGAAACTGCAGATATTGAAGAGCTTTTGTTTATCGAAGAAGAGCATATTGAAAGCATCCTCGAGAGCCTTCTCTTTGCCTCTGATAAGCCGGTGAGCTTTGCCACAATGAAAGAACTTTTTAAAGGGACAAATGTCTCTAAAGAGCATCTCAAACGCGCCATTGATAAACTCAGTGTGGAATACGCGGGTTCTCGCCGTGGAGTGGTTTTAGAAGATGTCTCTGGCGGTTATCAGCTGCGGACCAAAGTGGACAACATGTCTTTTTTACGAAGACTTCTAAAGGGAAGATCCTTTAGGCTTTCAGGTCCAGCTTTGGAAGTTCTCTCTATTGTGGCTTACAAACAGCCCGTGATTAAATCAGAAATTGATGTCATCCGCGGGGTCGAATCCGGCCATCTGCTTCGTGCTCTGATGGAAAAAGGGCTTGTCACTTTCGAAGGCAAAAGTGATTTGCCAGGCCGACCTATGCAATACTCAACCACAAAGAAATTCTTAGAGATCTTTGGTTTGCGAAATCTAAAAGAGCTTCCCACACTTTCGCAAATCGATGAGCTCTTACCAGAAGGTATCGGTGCCGAAGACGAGAAAAAAGAAACTTTAAGTGATATCACAGATACCATGGCACAAACTGTGGTCAGCACTTACTCTGATTCAGAAGAAGACTTACAAAAAATCCAAAGTGCACTGTCCAGTGTGGATACGACCACGGCCTTTTTTGAAGAAGAAAAAAAGCGCATCAAGTTAGAAGAAAATAAAACGCGGGCTCAAGACATTCGTGAAGCCATCAACGTTGGCGAAACCGTGGATTCAAAAGATATCAAATGGCTTTCTAAATTTGATGCAGAACAGGCCGCACTGATCGCAAGCTCGGTTCCGCAAACAATTGTGGAAGAGGTTGCTGTTGCTGCTGAACCGCAAGAACTGCCACCTGAGCAGACTTCGCAAGCGTGAAGAAACTGGGTCCCCTGATAATTTCTGCGTGGATCCTTTATCACGGGTTTGCCATTGTTTTAATGCCCAGCCCGGGCTCTATTTTAGTGCAAAATTACGGCTGGCTATTTCGCGGATATCTGAATCAACTCAGCATGAATACCACTTGGAATCTATTTTCTCCTGAACCTGCAAGTTCAATGTATGGCAAAATCCAATTGATCAGTCCTGATTTTGAAACTGGCGAACAAGAAATCTTTCTACCGAATTCAAAAGGGGAGAGAAATCTAGATCCTCGCGATCGCAGAGAGTACTACCAGTTTCGATACTTATTGCTGGATCCATCCAGGCTCGAGAAGTTTTTGATTCCTTTTTATTGTAAGCAAAACATCCAAGAGGTTTGGGTTTCGGTGGTCACAGAAAAATGGCCCACATATTTAGAAGCTCAAAGAACCCAACATTTAGAGAAAATTTTTTTCGAAAAATCAGAAGTGCAAAAAAATTGTGAGTCTTTAAGTGAAACATAATATTTTAAATGCGATTTCATTCTGTTGGCATGCCTGGTGGAATCACTGGAACTCGAAGATCAATGAAAGTTCACTCAAAAACACAAGAATTGCATTTTCTGTCAGTGTGTTTTTTCTCTACTCAGTTCGTTTCTGGAATTTGAATTTCTATAATTCTGAAAGCCTCATTTCTCGATCTCAGGCCTTAGAACTTTTTGATGCCTATCAAAAACCACTTTTTTCTTGGAACTTTTGGCCGGATTCTATGGCTTTGGTGATGCAAATTACTTTTTTAGTGTTGATGATTTTAATGGCTTTCGGCCAAGTGGTCAGACCGATGGTGGGTGTGGCGTGGGTGATTCATTTGGGATTTATGCATCGAAACTGGGCCGCAGGGATGGGTGTGGACACCATCGTTTCTGTGTTTTTGTTTTACTTTTCATTTTGTGAATTTCGAAATTTAAAAGCTCCAGACAGTTTAACAAATGTCATGATTCGAATGGCACAAGTTCATTTAAGTGTGATTTATTTCTATACGGGTTTAGAAAAACTGCGAGGACCCCAATGGTGGGAGGGGACAGCTATTTGGACAGCGCTTAGCAACCCACAAATGAGCAGTTTTGATCTTCTTTTTTTAAAAGATTGGCCCCTGATTGTGGGGCTTATGACTCACAGTACGGTGCTTTTTGAATTGATGTTTCTACCATTGGTCTGGAACCCTCGGACCCGAAATATGATTCTGATTGTGGGGGTTTTATTTCATTTCGGAACAGCTCTACTGATGGATCTGTGGGCCTTTGCAGCGGTCATGACTTCGCTGTACTTTTTGTTTGGATCTCAAACGTCTCAGTCTGAGCCAAATCAAGCCTCAAAAATTTGATTCTCAATCAAAGCTCACCGATAATTAAAGAAGTAAAACCGGGGGAGAGCTGACATTTGAAAGCCTATTTATTTAAATCATTTCTTGTTTTATTTAGCCTTGCGGCCACAGCCTGCGCCCCTTCAAGCACGGGAAGTCTGATTACAGACGCAGTCACAGTTACCGATTGCCCTGAAAATAGTTGCGCACAAGGTGTGGCAGATCTTGCAGACACAAAGTTGCAGGCCACTTCGTCTGCGACTGTTTTTATGCCGGCAGGGGTTTCTTTGGCTGAGGTCACTGGGGAATGTTACCCCTCGCTTTATCCTGACAGCCGAATTGTTGTGACTGTCTTACAGCCTAACGGTGCTGTTCTTAATAAAGCAGATCTCTTGCCTTCAGATTTTGTTCCGAAGTGCAAAGAAGGCAAATTTTATCTACCTCTGAATTTTCAGCAAGCTTCTGGAAGATTACCTGCTGGAGTTTACTCGGTCCGTGTCGAACTTCGAGTGATCGATCATCTGGGGCAAGAATTCACCCCACCATTTAAAAACTTCACTTCTTATTACACTTATCCCTAAATCTAGTCTTGTTTTGGGTTTTGCTTTTGTCTGATGAAACTGGGTTTTCTGTTGGCAGGTATGGGCGCTTCCTCAAATTCAGACAACGTCAGTCCCAGGCTTGTGCTGGCCAGCTTGGCTTTAAATAAAGGATGGCCGGCAATCTCATAAAAAGCTTTCCAAGAAAGCTTTCGATCCGGAGAATTTCTAGGAACACTCAAACCCCAAATGCTGAGATCATTTAAAGTGGGTCCTGTGCTTTTCCAAAAAAGTGGCAGAAAAACTTTTTCCCAATCAGATTTTCTAAAATCTGCAGACAGCATGCTAAACAAGGGGACCCTGATTCTTGCCATCTCTAAAAGTCCTCTTCTGTGGAGCATTTCCATTCTTTTAAATTCAATTAAAATCAAGTGTGCACCTCGGCCCTCGAGAGTTTTGATTTCCCATTCGGTGGGCTCGTCGATCACAACAGCTTTCAGAATCCAATCAGAAAAAGTAAGATCTTGAATACCCTGGGTTAACTCGAAACTTTCAGAGTAAACTAAAGCCTCTTGTTGCTTGTGGGTCAGCAGTTGACTCACGTAGGGTTTAATTTCAAGGGCTAAAAATAGACCTACACCCAAAGCTAAAAAATAAAAAAGGCCCCGTCGCGATTGCACGGAGCCTTTGATTATCATTTGATAAAATCGATTAAAACGTTTCATCAAAAGAAACTTGCCCAGAAACTCCCTTTTGATAAGCAGAAACTCTGCGTTCAAAAAAGTTAGTCAATTCCTGCGCGTCTTGGAGTTCCATAAATGTGAACGGATTTTTTACATTAAATCTTGGAGGAATACTTAAACTTTCCAGCCGCATGTCTGCGATGTATTCTAAATACTGTCGCATGTCCTTTAACGACAATCCCGCCACTCCCATTTTCAAGATGTCTTCTGCAAAAGCCATTTCACAATCGATGGCATCCTCTAACATTTGAACTGTCATCTCGTTCATTTGCTCATTCCACAACTCTGGCTCTTCTTGTCTTGCTGTTTTAATCACTTCAGCAGCAAAAGCAATGTGCATGCTCTCGTCTCGGAAAACCCAGTTGGTTCCAGCAGCAAGGCCTGATAAAAGCCCTTTTGATCGCAAGAAATAGACGTAGGCAAAAGCAGCAAAGAAGAACAAACCTTCAATACAGGTCGAAAAGCAGGCCAAATTCAGCATGAACTTACGGCGGTCTTCGATTGTGTTCAAAGTTTTCAGCTCGTTAATACTGTCCATCCACTTGAAGCAAAACTGCGCTTTTTTCTGGATGGAAGGAATATTTTCGATGGCAGAAAAAGCTTTTTCTCGCTCGTCTGGATTGGGAATGTAGTTATCTAAAAGAGTCAGATAAAACTGAACGTGCAGACCTTCCTCGTAAAGCTGACGACTTAAATAAAGTCGGGCTTCAGGTGAGTTCACATGTTGATACAGATTGATGACCAAATTGTTACCAACAATGGAATCGCCAGTTGCAAAAAAAGCCACAAGTCTTCCAATGAGGTGCTTCTCACTTGGCGTTAATTTTTGATGAAGGTCCACAAGGTCTGTGGAAAAATCAACTTCTTCCACAGTCCATGTATTTTTAATTCCATTTTTAAACATTTCGTAAAAAAGTGGGTACTTCATGGGTCGTAATGTCAGGTTAAATCCGGGATCTAAAATCATAAAGTTGTCCTCCTTATTGACAAGCTTCACAGGCTTCTGGGTTTTCAATACTACAAGCAATCACTTCGGCATCGGAATAGGTTTTCGAATCCGTTGACGTCGGAGCTTGGCTTGCAAGCATTGGGGTTGGGGTGTTTGCAGGCACCGCTGTGGTGTTTCTAGCCACAGTGGTTTTTGCAATGCTGGTTGCGGGACGTGATCTTAAGTAATAAGTCGTCTTCAAGCCCTTTTTCCAAGCGTACATGTACATACTTGAAAGCTTTCCAATGGTAGGAGCTTCCATAAATAAATTTAAACTTTGGGACTGATCAATAAAGGCCCCACGCTCGGCACCCATTTCGATCAAGCTCTTCATCGGAACTTCCCAAACTGTTCTAAAAATATCTTTTAAACTTTGGGGAATGGAGGCCACCCCTTGGATGGATCCTTCAGAAAGTTTGATCTCATTTTTTAATTGGTCATTCCAAAGATTGAGAGCTTTCAGTTCAATCACCAAATATTTGTTCACTTGCAAAAATTCACCGCTCAAGGTTTCACGCTTAAACAGATTGCTGATCTGAGGCTCTGTGGCCTCGTAACATCCCACGATACTGGCGATGGTTGCCGTCGGCGCAATCGCAATCAGCAAAGAATTTCGTAAGCCTGATTTTACGATTCGTGCACGCAGAGTTTCCCATCTTGCAGAGTCAGTGGGTGTCACACCCCAAAGATCAAATTGCAACAGACCTTGAGCTGCTTTTGTGTCCTTGAAATTTGTGTGAGGTCCGTTTTTTTCTGCAAGCTCGACGCTGGTTAAGAGCGCGCTGTAGTAAATCTCTTCTTGGATCTTTTTTGATAAAGCTTTTGCCTTGTCATGATCAAAGGGCAATTTCAATTGGAAAAAGACATCCTGAAGTCCCATGACTCCGAGGCCTACGGGGCGCCATTTGTTATTGGAATCTTGAGCGGTGCCGATGGGATAAAAGTTAATGTCGATCACTCGATCCAAATATTTAACGGCTGCTTTAACAGTTCGACTCAGTTTATCAAAATCAAAATCACCATTAACAACATGTCGTCCTAGGTTCACAGAGCCCAAGTTACAAACCGCTGTTTCCTTATCTGAGGTCACTTCCAAAATTTCAGTGCAAAGATTCGATAAATGGATCACGTTCTCGGGCTGGCCAGTTTGGTTGGACTTGATGTTTGAAGCATCCTTCCAAGTCATCCAACCGTTTCCAGTTTGCGCCAAGCACTTCATCATTCGCGAGTAAAGTTCCCGAGCTGGCATTTGCTTGATGTACTGCTTTTTACTTTCAGCTTCCACGTAGGCTTTTTCGAAGTCCTCTCCGAACAAATCCACAAATTGCGGTGTGGTTCGAGGATCAAAAAGTGACCACATTTGGTCTGTTTCCACGCGCTTCATAAATAAGTCAGGCACCCAATTGGCCAAATTCAAGTTATGAGTTCGCTTGGCTTCGTCGCCTGTATTTTCACGGAGCTCGAGAAATTCTTCGATGTCAGCATGCCATGTTTCTAAATAAACACAGGCCGCCCCTTTTCTTTTTCCACCTTGGTTCACAGCAGAAACTGAAGAATCCATGGTTTTCAGCCAAGGAATGATACCATTCGAGTGACCGTTCGTTCCCTTAATTAATGAGCCGCGAGAGCGCACCCGAGAGTAGGCCACACCAATACCGCCAGCAAACTTAGAAAGCAGGGCAATGTCAGTGTACTTATCATAAATGGCTTTGAGGTCATCCTTTGGAGAATCCAACAAGTAACATGAGCTCATCTGAGGACGCAAAGTTCCTGAATTAAAGAGAGTCGGGGTCGAAGCCATATAATCATGGGAGCTGATCAAACGATAAAATTCGATGGCCTCTTCAAGTTGAGTGGCAAGACCACAGGCCACGCGCATAAAGAAATACTGAGGCGTTTCTAGAACCTGACGGGTGGTCGGGTTTTTAAGAAGATATCTGTCATAAACCGTTCGAAGTCCAAAGTACTCGAAGCGATCTGTTCTGTAGGGCTCAATGGCTGCACAAAGGGCGGCTTTGTGAGTTTGCACAAAGTTATAAACGTCTTGATTGAGAAGCCCGTTTTTAAAACCTAAATTTACGCTTTCAGCAAAACTTTGGATTTTTTGAGATCTGACTTCTTCATCAATATATGTTGAAAGCAAGCGGCTTGCGAGCTTTGAGTACTCGGGCTCTTCGCCGATCAGCAAAGAAGCGGTTTGAATGCAAAGATTGTCGAGCTCTTTTGTTGAAGCCCCATCATAGAGACCGCTAATCGCCTTTGTGGCCACGCGAAGTGGATCCACTGTGCGAAGTCCTTGGCACAAGTGGGTGACACGCTCGACGATTTTGGTCACATCCACGGGCTCAAGAGATCCATCCCGCTTTTTTACGCGCATGATATTTTGACCGATGTTCGCTGTGGTGGCTTGGATCAGCTCGTGATCCTGATTGTCCTGATTATTATAGGTTTCCATGTTCCCCTCAAATTCCTTTTTGCTTACGCTTAAATTCAACCGTTCGACTGAATTTAAGAAAATAGTTATCCTCATCCCATCAACTGTTTTTCACCCCTGAGTCAGTTGAAGAGAGGGTCGTAATTTGTTTCATGATCAGTTCCGGCTTGCCAACATTATTTGAGTCAAAGATTCAAAAAACGCGTGGCCCCAAAACTCTGATTTCTGAAACTGAATTACCAGTTTTTTTATGTTATGACTTACGTCGAGAAGTGGCATCTCCGCCTAACAAAAGTCTCCAAAGGTTGATCCTTGGTCCCTCCTTGTTGTTTACATATCGCACTGCATTTGAGGCCGGGTGCCCCTAGATGTAGTGGTTGATAGCAACAGCCTTGTCCATAAGGCCTAATCATCTCTTGTTTTAAAGATTGAACAGAATATTTTAATAAATCAAGCAGGACTCTTCAAACTGGACTGATTTTTGTGAAAATAAATTATGCTGCAAATCATTTCAGCAAATTAAAGAGCAATATTGACAGCAAAAAAAAGTGGCAGAAAAAACTAAAATCGAAGCCCTTGTTGTGACTGATTTTTGTTTAAATGGTCAATCAGATATTGATGGCTCCCCATCTTATTCTTTGTCCAATCAGGAGCGACCAGCTCGTCCCACCTCGAGGCATAAGCAGCTAATCGATGCACAAAAAATCGTGGGTTCAAATGTTCCAAAAACTCTTGCATCAGGTCTGCGTAAGCGTCGATTTCTAAGGGTTGAAATTGGCTGTCGTGATAAAGTTTTTCAAGGCCGGTGTTTTTCAAAACATGAACGTTATGAAGCTTAATGTTTGTGATCGGCAAATCATTACAAATTTTAGCTGTTTCTCGCATGTGCTCGCGAGTCTCTCCGGGCCAACCGAACATCAAATGAATGCCCAAGTCCACGGCCGTTTTGTTGGAAATTTGTTTCAGAGCTTTCAAGCTGACATCCCGAGTGTGACCACGCTTCATAAAAAGAAGATGCTCATTAAAAAAACTTTGAACACCAATTTCGACACCAACAAAAGCCTTCTGGTGATACTCGTTCCAAAGGTTCAAAACACCTTCAGATATGCAGTCGGGACGGGTGCCAACCACAAAGCCTCGCACGCCGTCCTGGGCCAATGCCAAATCAAAGTTGTTCCGCAAAGATTGCATCTTGGTGAAGGTATTTGTGTAAGCTTGAAAGTAGACCAAAAACATCTCAGCTTTAAATTTATTCTGAATGTGAGCCTTGTACTTTGTGATTTGATCCTGCAATGAAAGATCAAAGGCTTCACTCCTGGCAGCAGAGCCCCAAACATCACAAAAAAGACAGGTTTGCATGCCTCTTAAGCCCTCACGGTTGGGGCAGCTTTCGACAACGGCTACTGGAATTTTGTAAACTTTTTGCCCAAACAATTGTTTGTAATGTTGAGAAATAGGATTAAAAGGAAGTCCTTGAGCAAATTCTATCATAGTGAGATACACATTAACTCTCAGCAACCCCCCTTGAAGTCAATCCAGAGGCCGGCTTATGCAAATTCCACAAATAAATAGCTTCGATTCTTTGGGTTTTTTAATCGAATCCACCTTGGATGGTTCAAAAACCCTCAGGCTCAAAACTCAGCCGTTCGTGACTTTACAAGACGATGAAGCCCCCCGAACTGGTGAAAGCATGCACCACAGTGGGGGCGCCTTTTCTGAAACCTGCTACATTTACGGACCACCATTAGAGTGGGCATTAAAATCAATATCAAAACCTCAAATTCTGTCGATTGGTTTGGGCTTAGGATACGTTGAAATTTTAACTGCGACTCTTGCAGCTGTTCATAAAAACGAATCTTGGAGCTTGGATTCTTTTGAAATCGTACAGGGCCTTCGGACTCATTTTCAGGAATTTATTTTCAGTGAAATTCCCCAACATCCTTACCAAGAAATCATCGAAAGAATGGCGGATACCTTCTCGGTTTCCCTTCTAGAAATCAAAGATCAATTAAAAAAAGCCTTCGCGGAAAATCGCCTGAAACTAAAAGCCGAGCTCACAGCCCATGAATTGGCCCCCAACACTTACAACGTGGTTTGCCAAGATGCTTTCAGTAAAAAAACAAATCCTGATCTTTGGAATGAGGAATTTTTGACAGAGCTGATGAAGTCCTGTGACCTCAAACTTGCTATTTTATCAAGCTACGCAAGCTTAGGCCCCCTCAAGCGAGCGGTCAAAGCAGCTGGCTTTGACCTTCATGTGCGTGATGGGTTTTATGGAAAAAGAAACTGCACTTTGGCAGGTCGTGGAATCAACCCAATTCAAGCTATTCAGGATTTTCAGTTCCTAAAGCAAATCTCCTTAAATAAGAAATAATGTGGGACGTGCTCTCAAGGGAAAGATTCAGAAACTTAAGACCACAGGTTCCGTCTCCTCGTTGTGTTAAAACCTCAACCTCGCAATCAATTTCTGTTGGAAGTAGGGGACTTGATAAAGACCCTTTCAACTGATCGCCCGCGGTTAAAAAAGGGGCATCTGTCACCCCTAAACCACCCTCACTTATGGAAGTGATAAGAGCTTCGAACTCGACTTTGTTTCTCACAAATTTAAAAATCCCGTTCAGGGGTGCACGAGGATGAATGCGACGATTGGCTCCCACCTCCTCAATCAGATTTGGAAAATCAAATATTGATTTCCATGTTTGCTGGGGCTCTTGGCGAATTTGGAGTGCCATCAGAAACGGTTGAACTTTAAGAGCTTGAAGCAAGCTTTGATAGGTCAGGGGTCCCGTGACTTGTTGGCTGACTTTCATCCACCACATCAAATGGGAATTGGGGTCGATGGTTTTAACAGCTTGATCCTGCAGAAACTTTTCCCACTCTTCAATGCTTTGCCACTCACCCATACCAGAACCCCAAACAAGGGCCTCTGGGTTCGATTGAAGATGGGCGGCTATATCGGTTTGATAAAAAGGTCCGCTGACTTGATTATTTTTTAAAAAAAACCATTTTTTCTTATGATCCATTCGAAGAATCGTCACATAATTTTTAGCAGACTTACAACACAAATGACGCGAAACAAAATTTGGAGTCACTGGGACACATTACTCGCGTGACGATGGGCCTCTCAAGGCTCTAAGATTCCAACAGCCATGAGTGCAACTGATAGCTCTTCATACACTGATCCTCAAAAGTCCAAAAATGCCTTGTTTTTTCTAACATTGGGCGCTTTGGGTGTGGTCTTCGGAGACATCGGAACCAGTCCTCTTTATGCCTTCCGCGAATGCTTCGTGAATGAAGCAGGCATTGCTCTGAGCACAGCCAACGTGTTAGGGGTTTTGTCTTTGATTTTTTGGACATTGCTGTTGGTTATTGGCGTCAAATACATGATGTTTGTTCTGCGTGCTGACAACAGAGGTGAAGGCGGAATTTTATCCCTCATGGCTTTGACCATGAGATCCATGTCACTTGAGGGTGAAAGAAAACGTCGCCAAAGATTTTTCTTTTTAGTTGTCGGTGTTTTTGGAGCTGCCCTTCTTTATGGTGATGGCATCATCACTCCGGCCATCACTGTGGTCTCGGCCGTTGAGGGACTTAAATATGTGACGCCTGTGTTTGAACCTTACGTCATTCCAATTACGATTTTTATTATGAATGCTTTGTTTTTAGTTCAAAGGTTCGGAACGGGATTGATCGGTGGAATCTTTGGACCCGTCATCATTGTTTGGTTTCTGGTTTTAGGAGCTCTTGGAGCACGGGGAATTTTCATTAACCCGGAAGTTCTGAACGGGATTTCTCCTTATTATGCTTTTCAATTCATGGTGGAAAATGGCTACCATTCATTTATTGTGATCGGTTCAGTTTTTCTGGTGGTCACTGGCGGTGAGGCCCTCTACGCAGACATGGGTCACTTTGGTCGAAAACCCATTCGACTTGCTTGGTTTTTGCTTGCGATGCCGGCTTTGATGCTCAACTACTTTGGTCAAGGGGCACTTGTTCTCTCGGATCCCGAAACCATCTCAAACCCTTTTTATTTATTGGCACCTAAGGGATTTCTACTCCCCCTTGTTCTGTTAAGTACTTTGGCATCCATCATTGCTTCTCAAGCTCTCATTTCCGGAGTGTTCTCCATCACTCGGCAAGCGATCCAACTGGGTCTTTGCCCCAGACTCACCATCGTTCACACCTCAAGCTCTGAGGTCGGTCAAATCTACATTCCCAGTATGAATTGGGCCTTGTTTGCCGGTGTGATTTGGTTTGTGATGACTTTTAAAAGTTCCAGCCAAATGGCAGGTGCCTACGGGATTGCTGTGACAGGGACAATGATCATCACCACTTTTTTGGCTCTTGTCGTGGCTCATGCCAAGTGGAAGTGGAGCTGGTTAAAATCCTGTCTTATTTTTATTCCTTTTATCATTATCGACATTGGTTTTTTCAGTGCAAATTTAACAAAGCTCGATGACGGAGGCTGGGTACCACTTGCCATTGCGGGTCTGATTCTGACTTTGATGATGACTTGGAACAAGGGACGTAAAATTTTATATTCCAAGCTGAAAGAGCGCTCAGTCAGTGTGGAAGAGTTTTGCCAAACACTTTTAAAAAATCCACCCATTCGTATTTCGGGAACAGCTGTATACATGGCAGGGGATCCCTGGGGAGTTCCAGTTCCACTGCTTCACAACTTAAAGCACAATAAAGTCCTTCACGAGCGAGTGGCAATTTTGACCATTCAAACACAAGATGTTCCCACTGTCCCAAAGGAAAAGCGGGCAGAGGTTCAAGAGATCATTCCCAATATTTACCGAATCATTGTCAAGTATGGCTTTATGGAAATTCCAAAAATGCGCCATATCCTAGAGGCCTGCCGCGAAAAAGATCTGCATTTTAAAGTCAATGAAACCACATTTGTTTTAGGCCGAGAAACGATTTTACCAAGCTCCA
>Ga0164293_10002052_pt1 | contig 17038 bp, 16 predicted proteins | sample GEODES118metaG_FD_111487 | JGI IMG/M metagenome (GOLD analysis project Ga0164293, IMG submission 111487) | Eutrophic lake water microbial communities from Lake Mendota, Wisconsin, USA - GEODES118 metaG | ecosystem: Environmental > Aquatic > Freshwater > Lake | place: USA: Lake Mendota...
CGGCGTTGTGGTGAGCCGCGAAACGGTGAGGCTCTGGGTCAACCGGTTCGGGTTGCATGTCCCAAGCCGCCTATGCCCGCGGTCGACCAAAGCCGAATGACAAGTGGCATCTGGACGAGGTCGTCATCGTGATCAACGGCGTCAACTGTTGGCTTTGGAGAGGCTTCGACGCCAATGGTGACGGCTGGATATTCTCGTGCAGCGGCGGCGCAATACAAAAGCAGCCAGGCGCTTCTTCAAGAAGCTGATCGCGCGCTATGGCAAGCCAAGGGTTGTGGTCACCGACAAGCCCGGCAGCTACACCAAGCCAATCCGGAACCTTGCTCAACAGGCCGATCACAGGCCGATCAACGGGCGCACAAGGGCTTGAACAACCGGATCGAGGGCAGCCACAGGCCGACCCGAAAACGGGACAAGATCATGGGCCGCTCCAAATCCCTTCGGCAGGTGTAACGATTTCTGTCCGCCCATGATCAGATCAACACGATCTTCCGACCCCGCCGCTATCACCTCTCCGCCAGCTCATACCACCACGCACGAGCAGACGCCTTCGGTCTGTGGAACCACTATTGTGGCGAAATGGTCGCCTGAAATCGCCACAACTGCACCTCTGAAAGCAGCTCTCAACAACCTGGCAATGCCAGCCGGTGTCAGGTCGAAACCGGGAGTACGTCACTTTACTCCTCATCACATTCGCTGTGGCATATGCCCTTCATGCCACCTTGAATCATGTCGCATGTCCGAGAGGATCTTTTCCAGCCTCAGCTACTGCGTCCGTTGCTCACGTATCCGAGATGGATCTTGCTCGGCGCGAGATCGACAAGCGCGCCAGATCCTCTCTGCCGTAAAGGGCTGCTGCGATATCCATTGCCGGTCCGCGCCCAATGCATCATTAAGGGCGTTGGCCAATGCACCGCTCGCCCCCATCACGCCACCCTCCGACATGCCCTTCATGCCACCTGGCGTCAGCTGGTTCGGGCGGTTCACCGCAACGATCTCGATCGCGGGCAGATCGCTGGCACGGGCCACCGCGTAATCCATCAACGAGCCGGCAAGAATCTGTCCGTCCGGACCATAGGCGCAGCGTTCCATCAGCGCACCCGACAGGCCCATGCCAACCGCGCCATGGACCTGCCCGGCGACGATGACTGGATTGATCTCGACGCCGCAATCATGCGCCACGACGTAGCGCAGGATGCGCAAGCTTCCCGTGCTCGGCTCGATCTCGACCAGGCAGGCATGGGTGGCATTGGCATAGGTCATGGCCGGCGGATCGAAGGCTGCCGTTACATGCAGGCCGGGCTCCATGCCTTCTGGCAGGCTCAGCGGATCGAGATGGGCACTACGGGCAAGGGCGGCCAAAGTCTTGCCGGTCGCCGTCCATTGGCCCTCGACTAACCGCAGTACAGCGCCATCGGCCAGCGTCAAGCCCTGCGGCCCGTTCAGGTTCAGGTGCTGGGCAGCAATCGCGAGCAGCTTTTCGCGCAGCCGGCGTGCCGCGATCAGCACGACACCTCCGCCGGCCGTTCCGCCGCGTGCACCACGGCTGCCCATGCCATAGGGCGCGATGTCGGTATGGCCGAGCTGGACAGCGATGTCGTCGATCCGGGCGCCGAGACCCTCCGCCGCACATTGGGCCAGCGTCGTCTCGTAGCCCTGTCCTGACCCCATGATGCCGCAGGAGACGAAGACCGCGCCCGACGGCTCGACGCGGACAGTCGCGGTCTCGTGACCGGACCCGGCAATGCCGGCATTCCTGTAGAATTCCGAGCCGTAGGTGGTTGGCTCGACCACCGTGCAGAGGCCGATGCCGATGAGCCGGCCGGCGCGGCGCGCGTGCTTCTGCTCGGCCCTGAAATCGGCGTAGCCGATCGCTGCCACCGCGGCCTCTAGCGTCTCGGCCGGCGTGACGTCGATATAGGTCTCGCCGGTAATGGTGATGAAGGGTAGGTCTGCTTGCGTGATTGTGTTACGGCGCCGCACGGTCACCGGGTCCAGCCCGAGATCGCGGGCAATGTGGTCCATGGTGCCTTCCATGATCCAGGAGGCACTGGCCATCGGCGCCCGCATCGGTCCTGAGGGACACTTGTTGGAGAGATAGACCTTCACCTCATAGCCATAGGCGGGCAACCGGTAGGGACCGGGCAGGATCAGCGCCACCACGCGCGCCATATAATTGGCCGGAAAGAAGCAATAGGCCCCGATATCGGCCTCCATGGAGGCCTCAAGGCCAAGCAGCCGCCCGTCTCGGGTCACCGCGGCTCGGGTGACAATGGTCTCCTCGCGGGCATGCAGCGCCGCCATCAGGTTCTCGCCGCGCTCCTCCTGCCAGCGCACCGGGCGTTCCAGCGCCATGCCCAGCGCCGCGATCGTCAGTTCCTCGCGCAGCAGCGCAATCTTTTGGCCAAACCCGCCGCCCATATCAGGCGAGATAACCGTCACCTGGCCCTCGCCGAGGCCAAGCCTGCCGGCCAGCGCCGAGCGCAGCGGATGAGGCGCCTGGTTGCCGGTGCGCACGGTCAGGTGGCGGCGGCCGGCGTCCCATTCGGCGACGATGCCGCGCGGTTCCATCGGCACATGGGTCTGGCGCGCCTGCGAAAACCGCGCCTCTACGATCCGGTCGGCCTTGGCGAAGGCTTGCGCCAGATCTCCGCTTGCAAAACTCTGGTGGGAGACGAGATTGGTTGGCAGAGCGGGATCGACCGGCTCGCCGGTCTCCGTCATGCCGGCAACAGCCGGCTTCGGGGCATAGTCGACCAGCACCGCCTCGGCCGCATCGTGCGCGATGGCGAGCGTTTCAGCCACGACGACGGCTGTAAGATCACCGACGAAGCGCACCGTGTCGACGGGGAATGGTGGTACATCAACCGGCTTCAACCCCTCGATCGGCGGCGCCATTCGCAAGGTAGAGGCGCGCGTTGCGACATCACGACCTGTCCACACCGCGACGACACCGGGCATGGCCAGCGCCTTTGCCGGATCGATGCCGACGATGTTGGCGTGCGGATAGGGGCTGCGGACGAACACCGCATGCAGCGCGTGCGGCACCGCGATATCGGCAAGATAGCGGCCACGACCGGTGAGGAAGCGGTGATCCTCACTCCGCCTGACATCCGCGCCGATGCCGCCCGACGAGCGCGGCGTACCATCGTCGGGGACAGGGCCTCTCATGACGAGGCGGCGAGCCGCTGCTCGCTCGTTGCATCGAACAGATGCAGCCGTGCCGGTTCGACCGCGAGAGACAGCCTGTCGCCGATCGCAAGGCTCTGGTCCTTGGAAGCGCGGACAGTCAGCTCGACGCCGGCGATGTCCATGTCGACATGCTGCTCGGAGCCGAGCGGCGAGACCAGCGTCACCGCGCCGGCGAGGCCCCCGTCACCAGCCAGGATCGCATCTTCGGCACGCAGCCCCAGCACCACATCGCGTCCACCCTGCCCGGCCGCAACTTCCGGATCGACGGCCAGCTGGAAATCGCCCCGCACGAAACGCGGCCCGGCGGACGTTTCGGCGATCTTGCCCTCGATGAAGTTCATTTGCGGGTTGCCGAGGAAGCTCGCTACGAACCGATTGGCCGGCCGGTTATAGATCGCATCCGGCGTATCGAGCTGCTGAATCAAGCCGTCGCGCATCACCGTGATCCGGTCGGCGAGCGTCAGCGCCTCGGCCTGGTCATGGGTGACGTAGACGAAGGTCGTTCCCATCGCCAGATGCAGCTTCTTGATCAGCGACCGCATCGAGACACGCAGCGCTGCATCGAGGTTGGATAATGGCTCGTCCATCAGGAAGACACTTGGCTGGCGCACCAGCGCGCGCCCCAATGCCACCCGCTGGCGCTGGCCGCCCGACAACTGATGTGGCTTCCGATCAAGTAGATGCGAGATTTCAAGCCGTTCAGCGGCAGACTTCACCTTGGCGTCGACGCTGGCTGAATCTTCGCCGCGCAGCCGCAGCCCGAAGGCGATGTTGTCGAACACGCTCTTCTGCGGATAGAGCGCATACGACTGGAACACCATGGCGATTTCCCGCTTGTGAGGCGGAGTGAAGGTCACGCGGCGGTCGTCAAACCAGATGTTGCCTTCGGAGATTTCCTCGAGGCCGGCGATGATATTGAGCGTCGTGGTCTTGCCGCAGCCGGACGGCCCGAGAAACACCATGAACTCGCGGTCGCGGATGTCGAGATTTAGCTGCTGCAGCGCGGTGACCGACCCATAGTGCTTGGTGACCCCGTCGAGCCGGATGCGCGCCATGGATCAGCCCTTCACTGCGCCGGCGGTGAGGCCGGAAACGATATAGCGCTCGAACATCATGGCGAGCACGACCGGTGGTACGATGGCGATGACGCCGGCCGCGTTGACGAACGAGAAGCTCGTCGTGAAATCCATCACGAAGCCGGAAATGACGATCGGCAGCGTCTGCGACGCGATGTTCTGCGTCAGGATCAGCGCGAAGATGAACTCGTTCCAGCTGGTCAGGAAGGCAAACATCACCGACGCGACGAGGGCCGGCAGCGACAGCGGCAGATAGACATGCCGCAGCGCCTGGACATGCGAGCAGCCATCGGCGCGCGCAGCGCGGTAAAGGTCGCGCGGGATCTGCTCGAAATAGGAAATAAGGATGAAGATCGTAAACGGCACGGTCACTGCGAGATAGGTCACCACCAGCGCGAAGCGGGTATTGACGAGATCAAGGTTCCGCATGACCAGGAACAGGGGCACGATCAGCGCGATGTCGGGGATCACCCGCGTCGCCAGGATCGTGTAGAGCGCCGCCTGGCGGCCCTTGAAGTGGATCACCGCGATGGCATAGGCCGCCGTGATCGATACGACAACGTTGAGGATTGCCACCCATAGGCCCACCGTGAAGCTGTTCCACAGTGCCGGCAGCAGGTTTTCGGCCCCTGAGGGCAGGAAGCGGCCAGTGGCGGGATCGCCCTGTCGGCGCGTCTCGTAGGTCACCTCGCGGGTCGTATTCGAGAAGATCGCCTCGAAATTGCCGAAGGTCACCTTGGGTGGTAGCCAATTCGGCGGCACGGCGGTGATGTCGGCCTCGGATTGCAGCGAGGACGAGACCAGCCAGGCAACGGGCCCGGCGACATAGATCACCAGCAGCGCCGAGAACGCCGAGATGAGAAGCCCTCTGCCCCATCGCTTGGCGATCATTGCCCTGCGGCCATCATCGGTCGCCGCCCTCATGCCTTGCTCCCGAAGCCGCGGATGAACAGGTAGGACAGGATAAAGGTGGCAAGCGCCAGCACATAAGAGAGCGCCGCTCCGATACCGAACTTCAGGTTGCGGAAAGTCTCGACATAGATCTGCCAAGACAGGGTGTAGGAGGCATCACCCGGTCCACCCTGGGTCATGATCAGGAACAGGTCGAAATGGCGGATCGAGATCATGGTTTCATAGACCAGAACCAGCATCAGGCCGGGCTTCAGCGCCGGCAACGTCACATGCAAGAAGCGCTGGAACACGTTGGCGCCATCGACGGTCGCCGCCCGATACAGATCGTTGGAAATTGACTTCATGGACACGAGCAGCAGGATGGCGGCGAGCGGCATCTGCTTCCAGATCGCAGCATTGGCGATCATGAACAGCGTCTTGTCGGGATCGCCCAGCCAGACGATGTATTTCTCGATCCAGCCGAGCTGGACAAGGATGCCGTTCAGCAGTCCGTAGCCGGGGTCATAGATCCATTTCCACATCAGCCCATTGACGATGCTCGGCGTCGCCCAGGGCAGAAGGATCAGCGCCGAAAGCAGCCGCCGTCCGGGAAACGCCTCGTTCAGCAGCAGGGCGACGAACAGCGCCATCACCGTGGTGATCGAGACGGTGACGACCGTGTAGACAGTGGTGCGCTGCACCGCCGTCCAGAACTGCGGATCGGCGAAGATGCGGGCATAATTACCGAAACCGACGAAGGGCCGCCGCCAAGGCCTTGTCAGCACGATGTCGAACAGGCTCGTGTAGAAAGAATAGACGATCGGATAGACTGCAACGACCATCAGCACCGCAAAGACCGGGAAGACCAGCAAGGCGGCGCTGCGCTCGTCATAGCCGAACTGTCGGCCCAGCCGCTCCAGCATGCGCGTGGCCAACGGATCAGCTGCCGCGCAGCTCTTTCCATTTCTGCGCCATGGAGGCAGCCGCCGCCTGCGGCGTCGCGCGGTTGAGGAAAATCGACTGCCAGGCGGCATTGGCCGTCTCGTTCCACTCACCGAACCAGGGCGCGATGACGTCCTTCTTCACTGCGGTCGCCGCCTGCTGGGCGATCACGTCACCGCCACCTGCCCAGCGCGTCCAGAACGCCTTGACCTCGGGGTCGTTGGAGAGCGGCGTGGTGCAGAACGGCAGGCCGACATCGGTCAACAAGAGCTTCTGCAGCGTGTAATTGCCGCCGGTATCCTTTCCGCCAAAGAATTCCATGAACTTCACCGCATTGGCGCGCCGGGTTGCGTTGGCCTTGGCGCCGGGCGTCATGCCGTAGAAGCGGATCCAACCACAGGTGGCGCTGGCTGTGGCATTCGGACCCTTGGGCATGAGCGTCGGGCGCAGCTTGCCGGCGGCGGTCGCCTGCGAGGGATCGTTCAGCGCCCGCAGCCGGTAGGTTGGCACGATGCAGAAGGCATGCTGGCCGGAGCCAAGCGCCCGCAGGGCGGTGATCTCGGAAGTCTCGACGGCCCCGGGCGCCACGATCTTGTGGGTGTGGATCGCCTCGCGGATCCAGTTCGCGGCTTCCACCACGCCCTTGCCGGTCTCCGCCATGATCGCCGAGCCGGCGGCATCGACGAAGCGGCCGCCATGGGAGAATACCATGGCGCTCATGAACTCGATCAGCCAGGTGTCGATGGCGAGCGCCATCAGCATCGGATATTCGACCACGCCCGTCTGCTTGATCTTCAGTGATTGCTCGACCACCTCGGCCCAGGTCGTAGGCGGCGTGGTGATGCCGGCCTTGGCAAGGATCTCGGTGTTGTAGACAAAGGACATGTGGTCGCCGTAATAGGCGAGCCCGTATTGCTTGCCCTTGTAGAGCATGGATTGGGTGCAAAACGGCGCCGCGTCTGCGTTGTATTTCACCAGTTCCGGCACATCGTCGATGGTGGCGAGCCAGCCGGCCTCGGCGAATTCTGGCAGCCAGGCATCGCTTACCCACAGCACATCCATCGGCGCATTGCCAACGAGCCTGGTCACAACGGATGTACGGTATTGCGCCCAGGGGAAATTCTCATAATTGACCTTGAGATTGGTTGCCTTCTCGAAGGCGGAGACATGGCTCTTCACCTGGTCGACGGCAGCCGACCAGGAGGTGAAGTTGATCGTCGGCGCCTGGGCCCAGGCCGATCGATGCTCTGCTGCCACCGTGATGGCCGCCGTCGCAGCCGCAGCCTTGAGCACGGTACGACGCGAAACAGACCGAGGATCAGAAAGCGACATGGTCAACTCCGTTCTCCAGAAAATAATTGTACTTAGGCTAACATTCCATGTCGCAGCACCGCAACCGATTAGTTGAATGCGCAAGCCGTCTGGCTGCACCTGCGCTTTCCGCTCAGGCGAGATGATCCTCGCCCAGCGCCAGCGCATCAAGCGCGAAACGCTCAAGACCAGACGCTTGCAGCATCACCTGCAGGCCGCTTAAACCCTAACCCAGATGAGCCAGAGCCTCCCTTCGAAAACTGCCTGAACTGTCTCGAATTATCTGCTGATGGACAAATCGTAAACAATATCAATATCTTTGTTCCATGAAAAAGCTTATGCACATCTACATCTGCCACAACAGCGATACTGGTGCTGCGCGGATTTTCTCGCTGTAGGGCGTAACACGGTCATGGTCATGCAAAAGAATGCCCTGCACGAACTTGCTGCCAGCCGCCTCCTCCAGCTTTCTCAAGCCGGAGAAGTCCTTAGGCCGGAGCGTCGCCGCCGACTTGACCTCGATCCCGATAATTCGTCCGCGCGTATCTTCGAGGACCAGATCAACCTCATCCTGATCTTTCGTCCGAAAGTGCGTGACATGGGCGCGTACGTCGCTCCAGGTCAGGGACTTGAGAACCTCCGCGAAGACGAAGCTCTCGAGCAAAGGTCCGAGATGTGTCCGGTCCTCGGCAATCCTGGCGGCTGTAGCTCCGCGCAAGGTGGCGAGCAAGCCGCTGTCGAGCATTTGAAGCTTTGGTGATTTGATCAGCCGGGAAAGCCGGTTCGAGCACCATGGGCGCACCTGCTGGAGCAGAAACAGCCGTTCCAGAACGGTGATGTATTTCTGGACGGTCGGGATGGAGAGCCCCAGCGCCACGGCGGACGTATTGGCGTTCACGAGCTGCCCGGCTTGCTCGCCAAGCATCTGCATCAAGGCAGGCAGCTTCGCCATCTGTTCGAGTGCAGCGATGTCGCGTGCATCACGATCCAGAACGAGCGCAAGATAGTCTCGATGCCAGAGCGCGCGCCGACGCTCCGAAGTGCGCCTGAGCGCCTCCGGATATCCGCCCCGAAGAACCGACTGCACCAGCGGATCGCCGAAGACCGGCACCCCTTGCAGCTGCGCAGGCTCACCGGCAAAGACGCGTTCAATGAACCTGCCCGGCGCAGCGGTGATCTCGGCTTGCGCCAACGGCAGCAAGGTCACGATTTCGATGCGCCCCGCCAGCGAGTCCCCGACTGTCGGTAAAGCCATGACATTGGCGGATCCGGTGAGCAGGAAACGGCCAGGCCTGGTGTCGAGGTCGACACTCTGCTTGATGGCCATCATCAACTCAGGAGCGCGCTGGATTTCGTCGATAACGACGCGGTCGAGGCCTCGGATGAAGGCGACGGGATCGGACCTGGCGCGAGCGCATGTGGCAATGTCGTCGAGCGACAGATAGGGCCGCTCATCGGACACGAACTGGCGGACCAACGTCGTCTTGCCCGCCTGACGTGGTCCGACCACAAGCACGACGCGCGTATCGTCGAGAGCCTCCAGGATCTGGCTCTCGACGAAGCGACGGAAAGTGGGCGTACTATCAAGGTCGACAGACATCGACCATTCTTATATCAAAAACCGTCCATAATAAAATCAGAAGATCGCTGATCTCAATTCCAACGGCGGAGTTCATGAAGTTCCACCCGCTGTTTGCCGGACGCTTGGCCATGGGGCTCACGCAACTGGACGAGAACGCGCCAGGCATCATCGCCACGCAATCAACGCACAAGCAGTTGGCGAGCTTCTCGCAGGCGTCGCAGATCCATGTGAAGGACCGTCATATCCGCGGCCAGAAGCGTCGGGTCGAGCACCGCCGCTTCAACCAGAGCTTTATGCAGCACGCCTCGACATCGCCGTTCGCCCCGCTTTTCGCCTCCCTGGACGTCGGGGCACAGATGATAAAGGGGCGCTCGGGAGAGGTTCTGTGGGACAAACACATTCAGCGGCGCAAGCCCGGAAAGGGCAGCAAGTCGAGCATTTATGACTTCTCTGGTCTCATCAAGGCCGCACAGCCTTACGCACGTGAAAAGGCCGAGGAAATGGCTGAGAAAGAAGCAATCCGGAATGTATGCGCCAATATAGGCTCAGAAGTCAGGTTCTTACCCCGGTAACGACGGGAAAGGTGCGTCTTGATGATAGTGAACTTGGTGATTTTCCAGCTCACCAACCGAAGCAGGCGTCCAGACCACCGCCGAACGCGGGCCGCGTCTTGGGTCTTCAGGAGACCTTGGACGGTGGCTCGCTGCGTGTTTTCCCTGACCGTCGCTGGCTCAATCCGCTCGATACGATTTCCGAACAAAACTCCCTGAAGGTCAAGGACCTGAGCTTTCGCAATATCGAGCGTTTAACTGGGTAATATCGGACTAATTTTGGGCTATAAATAGTCCAATTCAAGCGCGAGCCGGCATCTGCACCCCCCAGAGCTCCGAGAGAGCCAGAGCGGAGCTGGGGCCAAGGCGAGCCGGTCCGGAGCGAGAGAGCAGGGCTGGCCTGTCCTCACGCCTCTCCCCGGATAGATGCCATGACGTTTGCAAGATCCCACCCTGGCGACCGCGAGCGGCTCAATGCCGACGGCCTCTTTGCCGAGATCATCGCCTGGAAGTCGAGGCTGTTCGTGCCGGTCGATGCGTCAGGTCTGGATGTGTTGGGTCGTATGCTGGCGCGGCATCCGGGCGAGCGCATCCTGGTAAAGGACGCCGCGTCATGAGGCGGCGGAAGGGACAAGACCACATTCCACAGAGCGTCATCACCGATATCGTCGACCGGCTTGCTTTGAACGCCGAGGCGGTGTGCCGACGCTATCTGTCCAAGGGACGGCGGCAGGGCGGCTACTGGCGTGTTGGCGATCTCGCCAACACGCCGGGCCGCTCGCTGTTCGTGAGGCTGCAATCGGGCGTCAGGGGACCGGCTGGCAAATGGACCGACGCCGCCACCGGCCAGCATGGCGACCTCCTCGACATCATCCGCGCAAGCTGCGCGCTGCGCTCGTTCCCCGAAACGATCGCCGAAGCCTGCGCATTCCTTAGCCTGCCGCTCAACTGGAGGAACGCGACGGCAGCGCCAGCAGGTCCGCGACAGTCAAGCCCACCGTCGTTGTCCTCATCGTCAGGCGCGGCCTTCAGCGACGCGCCCTCCTATATCGTGTCGACGCAGGTCGACAGCATCAATGCAGCGCGGCGGCTTGTCATGGCCTCAACCCCCATCGATGGCACGTTGGCCGAGACCTACCTCCGCCGCCGCGGAATCATGGCGCTCGACGGCCTTATCGCGCTTCGCTTCCATCAGACTGGTCTTTATCGTGACGAAGCTGCGGACCAGGCCTCAGGTGCAGCCACTGATGTGTCGCCAATGGAAGAGGGGTCATCGCAATTCCGCGCCGCCCGGTGCGGTCCCGCGCTGATCGTGTCCATCACCGACGCGGAGGGCTGGGTCACCGGCGTCCAGCGCACATGGCTCGATAGGGAAGCGCTGATGTTGGGCGCTCCTCTCAACGCCCGCCTCGGTAAGGCGGACCTTCCCGATCCGCGCCGCTCGCTCGGCCTGATCGCTGGCGGCGCGGCGCGGTTCGCTGCCTTGCGCGCACGCGACGATACGGAAGCGCTTCTGCTCGGTGAGGGGATCGAGACGGTGCTATCGCTGCGCGCCGTGCTGCCTCCGGTGCCGATGGCCGCCACGCTGTCGGCCGCCCAGCTCGCGGCGTTCGTGTGTCCGGCCGGCCTTCATCACCTGCTGATTGCCCAGGACAATGACCCGGTTGGCAGGGCTGCGGCTGCCGCGCTCGCGGCCCGTGCCACAGAGGCTGGCCTCATGGCGGTCGTGCTCGCGCCGCGCCGCAGCGACTTCAACGATGACCTTCGGGGCGATGGGGCCGCGGGCCTGACGGCGCATGTCCGCACGCAGCTCGAACGTCACGGTCTCGGCGACCTCGGCCCGGTCGCTCCTTAAGGCCACGCCACGCCATGGGGCCTTGGGAGCCTTGGGATGGGGGTGGGCCTGTCGCCCGGTTGGTTCCTGCCCGGCAACGGCTGCCGCCGTCCTCCGCTCCGCTGCGGCCCTGGAGGGTGCCTGCCCGAAGCCGCCGGGCGGTGGAGGCCCGGCCCAAGGCCCCGCGATGGACGCGGGGGGAAGGGCCGACAGGAGTCCACGACATGACCCGCGATCCCGCTGACACACACGATGCGGCGAGCCCGTTCGCCAACGCGCTCGATGCGCCTGACGCCGTCCCCTTCACCGATGCCCTCGAAGATCTGCATCTGAGCGGCCGTCGCCTCATCGGCGACGATGCCGCCGTCCTTGCCTCACCTGACGAGGCGCGCATGGACGGCGCGGTCGCCGACATCGCGGACGCGCTTGTTGCCACCCTCTCGGACACGGTCTGCGAGCCTGACCTCGAGGGCCTGCTCTGGGGCGCCGTGCATCTGTTTCATCGGGCCGCCGAGCGCCTTGCCCAACTTCTCGACACCAACGAGCAGGAGCAGCGCGAGAGTCAGCGGGCCCAGGACGGCTCGGAAGTCGCCTCAGTCGAGCTCGAGAGGCTGCTGATCCGCGGGCGCTCGCTGATCGACCGGCGCGATGCGCTGGAGCATCTGCGCGACCAGGCCGTCATCCACTATGAACGCCATACGGCCAAGAGTTGGCGGCCGCGCCACGGCTCGCTCGTCAACCACCGCGCCATGACCGCGTCACTGATCGACAGCCGGGAATTCCTGAACGCCAAGCGCCATGCCGAGACCAGCGTCTTGCTGCCGCCCGGACCCAGGGTCGCCTTCTCCGGCGGCACGGGTTTCAACGATCATACGCTGATCTGGGCCAAGCTTGACCAGGTCATGGCCCGCCACCCCGACATGGTGCTGCTGCATGGCGGCTCAGACCGCGGCGCCGAGCTGATCGCCGCACGCTGGGCTGATGCCCGCAAGGCGCCGCAGATCGCGTTTCGGCCCGACTGGACCCGCCATGCCAAGGCCGCGCCCTTCCGCCGCAACGACGCCATGCTGGAAGCCATGCCCATCGGCGTGATCGTTCTGCCCGGCACCGGCATCCAGGACAACCTCGCCGACAAGGCTAGGCTGCTCGGCATCCCTGTCTGGCGCTGCGGCGGGTGATGCTCGCGAGCGGCTGCGCAACGCACGTCGACACCGCGCTACCATGCAGCGACGGCTGCCTCGGTCTGCCGCGTGTCAGAACAGGCGCACGTCCAGGGTGAACGGCTCGGCCGCGGCGATCCTGATGCGCGCGGCGTCAGGGTGGCGATGATTGATCACGAGGTTCAGGTCGGGCGAGCCCGCGACCGGGACGATGGCCGAAGGAACCTGCAGCAGCGGAGTCTCAAGCGTGGCGTGCCACGCATTGCCTGCCGCTTGCGTCACGCTCTCCGCGCGCGTCCAGTCATCAGGCAGATCGGTCAGCGCTATGCGAGCGATGGCCAGATCGTCGGGGGCTTCATAGCGGACCATGACCATCGCCGGCATCAGCGCCGGGTCCTCGATGTGGACAAGCTTCTCCAGCACGCAGAGCGAGGGCGATGTTGCGGCGTAGGTGACGGGCCGACCCATCGTGTTCCACCGTCCATCGAACAGCAGCCCGTAGCCGCCGTCGAAGGCGCGGGCGTGCTCCACGCCTGACAGTCGCCACAGGATCATGCGCAAGTGGTCCTTGTTATTTGCGTGTCAGGCCGCCGCGCCCCAGGCGATCTTGCCGAGCACAGTCTCGACGACGCGTGCGCCGCTCTCGGTCTGGGCCATCTCCAGCGGTGCCTCGCCCGAGAAAGCCGCCAAAGGCCGGCGCAGCCACGCAGCCGCCTTGCCGGCATCGCCGAAGGCCTCCTCGGCGACGGTCTGGATGCGGACGAGGCGAACCGCGCGGTCGGACTCGTCGATGGTGAGGGGCTGGTTCTTCTCCTGCCGGTGCCGGCGGGTGCGCTGCGGAATGACGAAGCGCTCGATCTCCTGGTCCGAGAGCCCCGCCTGGCGCAGACCCGCCAGAGCTGCCAGCGGCAAACGGCGCCGCACGGCGAGCGCCAGATCGCCCTGCGACTGGACAAGACCGCCCAGAACCTCGGGCCCGCCCAGCTTGCGGGCCATCTCAGCCAGGACCATCGACATAAGACGATCTCCTCAAAGGTTCGAAACGGAGCCTGCACGGAAGGCTCAGGAACGGAGCGGCAATCTGCCAAAGATATAGCGGCGTCTTGCCGAACTTGCAAGGTTCAGCTTGCCTGGCCGGCTGCATCACGCCGGCTGCGCCTCACATGGTTGCGTCGGCCAGCCAGACCGCCGGACTGAACAAGTGCGGCGCCTGCGAGAGGCGCAGGGCATCAGAGCAAGAGGGCGGCAGGAGAAACCGCGACGGGTGCCACAGGGCGAGAGCGGCTTGCCCGGCCCGTCGCTGAGACCCGCCATGGGACATCACGCTCGCAGCCACCAGCTTCAAGTCCATCCATCTCATCCGTGCAGGCATCGCGCCGAAGCGCGGCAGTCCAACCCCGGGGTCCGTAACGATGTCTACGCCCGCATCACCGACGAGATCGTCGCCGCCATCGAAGCCGGTCCCGGCCGCGGGCGGCTGCCCTGGCATCATGACGGCGGCGATGTCGCGCGCCCGACGAACCTCGTCTCGAAGAAACGCTACCGCGGCATCAACGTGCTGGCGCTCTGGGTCGCGGCGCTCAAATCCGGGTTCACCGCGAACATCTGGGGCACCTACCGGCAGTTTACTAATGCCGGCGGGCAAGTGCGTGAAGGTGAGCGCGCCACCACCATCGTGTTCTGGAAGGAGTTCCGGAAGGGCGATGGGAATAGCGCCGAAGACGGCGACGAGAGCGAAGGCCGCCGCTCCCGCTTCATGGCGCGGGGGTACAGCATCTTCAACGCCGCCCAGGTCGAAGGGCTCGATCTCCCAAAGCCGCCCTTGCTGCCCGAGACCGAACGGATCGCCGACGCTGAAACCTTCTTCGCTGCGACCGGCCTCCCGATCCGCACGGAGGGCGACCAGGCCTGCTACCGGCCGCGGGAGGATGCCATGCTGATGCCGGCCTTTGCGCACTTCCGCTCGGCAGACGCCTACTATGCGACGCTGGCCCATGAATGCGCCCCCGCCACAGGCCATGCCTCGCGTCTCGACCGCAAGCTCGACACCCGTTTTGGCTCCAACGCCTATGCAGCAGAGGAGGCGATCGCGGAATTGACCGCCTCTTTCTGCATGGTCGATCTCGGCTTCGCCTATGGCCAGCGCAATGAGGACGGACTGCAGCGCTCGGCCGCCTACATCGCCTCCTGGCTGGAGGTCCTGAAATCCGACAGCCGCGCCATCTTCACCGCCGCAGCCAAGGCGCAGGCCGCTGCCGACTGGCTGCATGGTCAGCAGGCGGGACCTCGCCGTTCGGATGTCGGACAAACGGACGGCGAGGCCGAGCCGTCCTGCGACGATGCGCCTGCTGCGGCGGTCACCGCCGACGCCGCATGAGGGGAGGGCGCCATGACACATCGTTCATCCATTGCCGCGCTACTGGTCGATCCTGTTTATGCCGGGGCAAGACGCGTCCGCCTCTCGCTCGGCCCGGATGGCGAGCTGCAGCTGTCCGAGCTCTACGCCCATCTTGCCTGCGATCTGGTCGAGAGGGCCGCCTTCGACGACCATCACCTGATCTGGGCCGACGAGAACGGCTGGGACGAGGCGGTCGGGTTCACCGTCATCGATGATGGCGCCAACGCCATCGCCGGGCGCTTCCTGATCGTTGGGGAGACGGACGACGGCGACACGCTCGACATTGCCGACGACGTCGAGCCGCTGCTCGACCGCCACGTCTGCCATCGCTGCCTGTTCGAGGCCGAGTTTGTTCGTGCACGGGCGGCCCGGAGGCCAGTTTCCTCGTCGAAACCCGCCTGCAGGGCGTCAGCCCAAGGATCGTGAAGGCACGGCCAGGCTTTGTCGAAGCCTGACGCCAAGCCAGGTTCATCACTGCAAACCAGATGACGAACGCCGCGGCTGAGAGGCTGCGGCATTCGTCTGTCGCGACAGCGCCGTGGTCCAGTCTTGCGGCAGCACTTCAGTGCCTGTCTTTGGACATCCGGATGGCTCCGAGGGTCCGATGATCTCGGAAAGGACGTGCGCGTGCTGCCTTCATCTCGGCCACCACGCCCATCTTGATCGAAGCCCTTGCTCTCTGATGGCAAACGCCTCATGTTATGACTGTCATTCCGGCCATCAGATGAGGCATCATGGGTCATCCAGCAATCATCGACGACGTGATCCTTCCTGACGGGCAGGTCGAGACCACCCGTCTGTCGGAGTGGTTGAAGGTCACCAAGACCGAACTTGCGCTTGCCGCAGGATTGTCGCGGGACGCTGTCTCCAAGACAGCGCGGCTGGCCAGCCCGGCCACGCAAGGACGGTTGCGCGACATGGTCGAGATCGTCAACCGTGTGCTGCCTTGGGCGGGTTCTGTCCCGCAGGCCTTCGCCTGGTACCGCGCGCAAGCCCTGCCGGGGTTTGGCGACCGCACCGCAGAGGATCTGGTCAAGGAAGGACGGGCAGAAGCCGTCAAGGCCTATCTGTCGCGCATCGCGGTCGGCGGCTACGCGTGAGGCTGACAGGCCTCGTCCACCGCGCCCATCACCCGCGCTGGTCCTGGCAGCCGACGTCCGGCGAGGGTGCAGCGCGTCATGGCGGGCGCTTCAATCCGAAGGGCCTGCCAGCGCTCTACACCTCGCGGCGGCTTGAGACGGCTTGGCTGGAGGCCCAGCAGGCTTTCCCGTTCAAGGCACAGCCCATGACCATGGTGGCCTATCACGTCGACTGCACCGACATGTTCGACCTGACGGATGCTGCCGAGCGGGACAGGCTTGGCATCGCCATCGCTGACCTCGCCTGCGCATGGGAAGACCTGGCCTCTCGTGGTCTTGAGCCGCCCTCCTGGACGCTCGCCAAGCGCTTGATCGAAAAAGGCGCAGCCGGGATCATCGCGCCGAGCTTTGCCGCCGGCGCCGGCCCTGACGATGTGAACGTCGTGTTCTGGCGCTGGGCGGACGTAGCCCCGCATCAGGTCAGCGTCATCGACGACACCGGCCGCCTGCCGCGCGATGATCGCTCCTGGCGCTGAGGCTCCCGGCTGACCCTGAACTCCCGGGATCTGAGCTGACATCACGCGGATGAATCGGTCGACCCGGTGCGATTCAGGAATGTCGTTGGATACGTTCGGAGGCGCCACCGAACATGCGGATCAAGCCCGACGCCGCGCACCGCGACCCTTAGCTTATGGCCACCAGCAGCAGCTCAGACCTGATCGCCGACCTGCCCGAGACCGTAAGGCTGCCCCGGGTCGACGCTTCGCGCAACATGTCGCGCTTCTATACCCTGTCAGTCGAGTGAGCCTGTTCGACGGTTTCTCCTGCACGCGCGGCTTCGGCCGCATCGGGTCGCGCGGGGGGTCGTCTGATGATCGGGCTATTCGATACGCATAGTAAGGCCGAGGCTGAACTCGCCCGCAGGCTGCGCGTGAAGCAGGAGCGAGGCTACCGGCGTGACCTCACCGGCTGATCCCGGCGGCCGAAGGCGTGGCAAGTGCCGACCCGTGCCGCCCGCCCAA
>Ga0164293_10002053_pt1 | contig 17036 bp, 14 predicted proteins | sample GEODES118metaG_FD_111487 | JGI IMG/M metagenome (GOLD analysis project Ga0164293, IMG submission 111487) | Eutrophic lake water microbial communities from Lake Mendota, Wisconsin, USA - GEODES118 metaG | ecosystem: Environmental > Aquatic > Freshwater > Lake | place: USA: Lake Mendota...
ATATCAATATAAACGTCGGCATCGTCCGGACAATTTTCAAGCATTTCAATTAATTCCTTTTTAGTCATTAATATCTCCTAAATCAGCGCCACAGCTCTTACAAGACCAAAACACCATCTTGCCCATACCATTTTTATATTTTTTTGGACTTGAGCAACAAGATTTTTTTTGCTTATCAAATATTGCTATTAATAAATCGCTTAGACTAGCCATGTCATTTACATTAGTACTGGGTAAATCTGTGTAACCCTTTGAAATATAAGGATTTGTTCTTCTTTTTTTAATATCTTCTTCTAATTTTTGTTTATTCATAAATATTCTCCTAAGTTCATATTATCATTTATTTTTTAATAAATCAATAAAAAAATCTTCGCACTAAATCTTTATAATATATGATATTATCATGTAAGCAATATTTACAGTATCTGTTTATAATTTCAATATGTTATAAAGGTATCAAATGAGTGTACGACGAAGGCAAAATTTTCTAGGACAGCAAAGAGTTGATATTCCTCATCTTAAATCCATAGAGTCTGCTGTTTCTAATGATTTTGACGAATTAATTAAAGGATTAATTACTGGAGAAGATAAAAATTATGTAATTAGAGGTTTTGAAATAAGCATGCCAGGATCTATTTCAGGACCTGCAACAAGCCTTCAATTAATAGTTGAAAACTCTGCATTTTTACACGGCGCTTCAAATGAGTCAGGTACTTTTTATACTATTCCTACAGGAGCTGATCCCGAAACATTAAATTCTACCACAAACGCTAGGGTGGACGGATCTTTTACTGTTAACGCAGATAATTACGTAGGATTGGAATTTGTAAGAACAATAGACGATACCACGGCAGATCAGGTAAATTTTTGGGATCCTACATCTAACGTAGAGTTTTCAAAAACAGTTCCTCTTGCTGTTACTTTAGATTATAAAATAGTCATAAGATCGTCTTCTTTTCCTGATAATGTACTTCCAATCGCCGTCATTAAAACAAATGGATTAAATAGTGTAGTTTCGATTACAGATTCTAGACCCTTATTATACCGGCTTGGTACGGCAGGAAAAGAAAATCCTAATCCTTTCTACCAATACCCTTGGTCAGCTGGTCGTGAAGAAAAGCTTTATCTTTCAGAATCCTCTGGTTCAAATCCGTTCCAAGGAGGGGATAAGCAAATTGCATCAATGAAAGATTTTTTTGATGCAATAATGACAGAATTAAAACAAATCAAAGGAACATCTTATTGGTATTCTGAAAATCCTGCCGGATCTTTATTAAAATTAAGACAAGATACTACCAATACCATTTTTACAGGCGCAGGAATAATTTCTCATGATTTAGCCACTGCTGGAAAAATTAATTGGACAAGTAATCTATTCTTTAATTTTGTTGGAGGAGATTTAAGATATAAAATACTCCCCAATTCAGCAAGTTCTTATACAGTATTAAATAGCAATCAAGTTGCGTATGTTAAATTAGTTAGAGGCGAAGATATTCTACCCAATCTAATTTTTACAAACGATCCCGGAGCTGGTGGAAAATTAGTTCAATCTGTCGGAAACATTCCGTGGACACAGGATTTGGTAGCTGGGGATTTTATTAAGGAAGCTTCTAAAGGTGACGAATTTTATTATGAAATAGACGAAGTTTTAAATACCTCAGTCGTCAGGCTTAAGAAAAATTTTGCAGAATCAACTTCCTTAAGCGTAGGAGTAAAAGCTCAATATGCATTTGGTGTTTATGAAGCAAATGTTGACTCTAATCCTTTAACTAATTTAAATGATCGTCACATAAAGATAGCCGATAGGGGTGAAGTGCCGTTTGGGGATGACTACTTTTGGTTATTATTCAGACAAGACGATGACGGATCAGTTGTTAAAGTATACGTAAGAGCTTTGGGTGGAAAAGAATTAGAGCAAGGCGAAGATAAACAAATTTCTGACAACACTTCTTTAAATGTTCTGAATTTTATAGGATCAAAATCCGAAGTCGATACTTCTCCCGATTACACTAATATAATCGGTTCTGCTAAAACTAATTTATTTTTAACAGACGGTGATAATCTTACAAAAAGTATAAAAAAATTAGAATTAAGAAACGATAATATCCCTAGAGTTCATTTAATAGATTTAACTTCAATAGCACTTCCCACAGGAGTCTCTGCTTCAATTGATGGAGTAACTCTTGCAAATGGTGATCAAGTATTTTTTACAAATCCCGTAATTGAAGGGTTATACAAAGTAAGCGGAGTAGGACTATCTGTACAATTTGAAAAATTAGACGCTTTTGATGGAGAAAAAACCCCGGTTAATGGCGATTTAATTAGAGTAGAATCAGGAACTATATATTTTAGAACAATATGGAAAAGAATTAATGGATACTGGAAACCTTTAGAAGTTCAAGATGCTACCAAAGAACCTACCGGCTTTCCTAATAGAACTGATTCTGCAATTTCTTTTGATGATTTAAGTAGAACTTTTTCTATTTCGCCACTAGCTCCTGCTACGCATTTTGATATATTTGCAAGAGGAAGAGTTTTTAGATTTGATTCTGCTCAACAAATAACAATACCCGATAGTGAGGGTGTTTTCTTTTTCTACTTTGAAACAGACGGAACACTAGCATATAGTACAGTTTTTAATATATCAATTATCACAGAAAAAGTTTATACCTCAACAGTTTATTGGGATGCAACTAATAAAAAATCTGTTTTAATTGCTGACGAAAGACATGGTATAACATTAGACGGCGCTACCCATGAGTATCTCCATAATTTAAATGGGGCTGTTGTAACTTCTGGTGGAGCTGTTAATTTTACATCACCAGCAGGATCCGGTAATTTAGATTCGGATGCCCAAATCACTTTAGGTAATATTGTTTTTAGAGATGAAGATATCAGAATGGATATTACCAATTCTGCATCTCCATCCAATCCTTTTGAACAAATACTAGATCCTATTGCAGAAATACCAGTATTTTATAGAGATGGAGCTGCAGGAGGATGGAGAAAAGATATTGCCACACAATTTCCTGTAAAGCAAGGAACTTCTAGGATACAGTATAATAATCCTGCAGGTCCTTGGACTCAGGAAGATGTTCAAGAAGGTTATTTTGTTAGCATGTGGATATTTGCTACTAATAATATTAATGAGCCTGTTATCGCCATGTTGGGTCAAAAAGAACACGCTCTTCTTTCTGATGCACAAGGAGAAGATACCTATGACTCACTAAGTTTTGGCACAATGCCGACTCAGGAGTTTAAAGTTTTATACAGGACTATTTTTCAGTCCTCTTCAGCATATACCAATACTGCAAAGGCCGTTTTGGTTGATGTAAGAGATTTAAGAGCAGCAGAAGATACTCAATTTGCTCAAGTTGCTCCTAACGATCACGGGCTATTATCAGGACTTGCCGATCCTGATCACGCTCCTACTGCTGTAACTACTTTGGGTGTTACAAAAGACGGCGGATTATCAGAAACAGATGTTGACTTAAAAGAATCATTAGATACAATAAATAAAATATTAGGGCAATTAGTTATTACAGAACATCCTGTAGATAAAAAACGTGTAAAAATTACAGGAGTAGAAAGAGTATTAAATTCTAATAAAAATATATCAGTATCGTTAGAAAATTTACTGGTAGAATTTGATGGTGCTGAAATAGATTTCTCAACAGGAAATGTTTACAAAGCCGATGGCGTAACTGCTTTAGGAATTAATTTTACTCCAGCAGTAATTCCTGCAGATAGTTACATTTATTATTCAATCACTATGGTATTAGATGCTGTTTCTTCTTTAAATAAATTAGAAGTTCAATTAGCAGTAACTCCAGCATCTGCTAGTAACGCAACCAGATCTTTGGCTCCAAGAGCTGATTTCCAAGAAGGGATTCACATTGGACAGGTTGTTATAAAAGCAGATGGCGCTTCTATTTATGATATAACAACTCAAGATATAATTCAAGTATTGTATCAAGGGATTAAAAAACTACCGTTCCAAGCCAAGGGTGATATCCTGGTATTTAATGGCGACGATGTTGTTAGATTGCCAGCAGGAAATATTGACGAAGTCTTAACAGTAGACCCAACTGCGCCAGAAGGTATTTCTTGGAAAGTAAATCCAGGACTGGGTGGTCTTGGATTGGATGAAGATGGTAATTTTAATCTAGAATTAGTTCCAGAACCTCTTGTTCAGTGGGTGCTAGAAGCTCCTGATACTACCCGATATGAAATAACAGTTAATAATAGCGGATTACTATCTACATCTGTAACAACAGATCCGGTTACTTCTATTTTTAATTTTAAAAATAACTTAGATGAGGATTGTGAAATACTAGTGGACAATAGCGGTGTTTTATCAATTGTTTCACCTCCTTTAACAATAGGGATTACAGATCCTTTAAACATTGTTTCTCCAAGCGGATATAATTGGAAAATAACAATTGTTAAAAATAGTTTAAATATAAATGAAATAGTAACAGATACGTATAATAATCAGTTTTTAGTTAAAACTGAAAATGAAAATCATTTTGCTGTAAAGCAAACCGATGAGGCTCATGCGCTGGTGTATGTTCAGGTTTATAATTCTGCATCACTTCCTTCTGCGCCGTTAAATATAGCTGGATTGTTGCCTTTTTGTTTTTATAACAACGGAGTGTCTTCCAATTTAATGTTCTTTGATGGAAATTCATGGGTATATTCTACGCCTCCAGGAACTATTCAAGCATATGCTGGAGGAACTGTTCCAGGAGGATGGCTCTTATGTAATGGACAAGCAATAAGTAGATCTACATACTCGGGATTGTTTGATGCAATTGGCACGAATCACGGTCAAGGCGATGGTAGTACTACGTTTAATCTTCCTGATTATCGTGGGCAGTTTTTAAGAGGAAGAGTTGATATAACAACAATTGTCGGATCTGGAACAGCCTCCTCAAATAATGCAACATTCAGTAACCATGGTATAAACAGAACTGGGTTTAGATTAAGGTATGTTTCTGGTATATTAACAGGAATGAGCAGTCCTATAGCAAATCCTACTACAATAGATTACTATGCAATTGTAATAGACTCAAATACACTAGCTTTTGCTACAAGTTTAGCGAATGCTTTTGCGGGAATTAAAATTGTAATTTCTGGAGTAAATAGTGCTGTTCTTGTTCAATGGGAAGATCCTGATTATGCTTCAAGAACTGCATCTAATGTGGGTGGCAATAGTGGTGCGAATGTTGGATCTATGCAAGATGATCAATTTAAAACTCACGTTCACCAATATAACAAGGGTGTTTCAGTTATTAATGCAGGAACTGGTGATTATTACGATAATGATGGAGCTAATAGTTTCATAGATACCACGGCTACGGGTGGTAATGAAACCCGTCCTAAAAATGCAAGCGTAAACTATATCATAAAGGTCTAACATGAAAGTTTATAATGATTTAATATCTAAAAATTATCAAGACGAACTAGAGGATCTGATTGGTTCTATGCCATGGTATTTTAGACCAAAGATAGCCAACTTCTCAAATTCAGTGGATGGGAATGATAATTTCAAAGATCCTAATGTTACTGATGCACCAGCTTTTACGCACACATTTATATCTAAAGGAATTGTTCATTCCGAGTTTTTTAGTAATTTTGCACCAATATTGAGTGCTTTTGAAGAAAGAGAAAATGTAAGAATAGATAAAATAATCAGAGTAAGAGGGAGATTAACAACCCCGATTCCTGGACACACATTAGAAAAATATAATCCTCCCCATGTAGATCTCATGTCAGAAACACCGTTTAAAACATTGGTTTATTATGTATATGATAGCGATGGTGATACTATTTTCTTTGATAAGTTTTACGAACATGGCCAGCGGCGTGTAAAGAACATCGATCTTAGGAATGTTTTTCAACACACTCCAAAAAAGGGTCACGCTGTTTATTTTGATGGATGGCAATATCATGCAGGGAATACGCCTGTTAATTATAATAGTCGCTGTATAATAAATTTCGATTTTACATTGAAGGATTAAAATATGAGTTCGATTGCTAAGTCAAACATTTTATTAAATAAGAAACGTCTAATAAAATCTACAATTTCTTTTATTGCATTTTTTAAAAATGAATGGGTATCTGTTTTAAAGTCTGAATTTAAAATTGTTAATAACAAAATTGAATTAAAAAACAACGAGGAAGCACCTTCGGTTTAGGATAAATTATGACAAAAAAAACACATATAAGTAAAACCGACGAAGCAAATATTGAATCGGGTATAGCTATTCAATCTTCCTCACCAGTCACCCTGGTTTCTAATTCTATTACGATAGACTCCACTAATAATGAGTTTTATTTTGAAAAGAAAGTTATTAAACCTCAACTTTTGCCTGTATCTATTACAGGACCTGTTATTGATATTTTAAATAGCAATCATTTTACTATAGATGTTAAAGAAGATACTACTTTTTCTTTTGAAAATAACGAAGATGGCAGAAGTATCACTGTTGTTTTAAAAAACGCATCTGATTTAATTTTTCAAGGACAAGTAATTGGAATGAGTTCTGATGTAATTTTAGAATCACAATATTCCAGAATTTCAGAGATTATTTTATTAGCAGACGGAATAAAAACTATTAACGCTATTATTGCGGATCATAATTCTAAAACACCATTAAATCCTGTAACCCTGGTGTTGGGTGATGGAAGCCAAGTTCCGACAACTGCTTTAAAATTATCTCAAAAGAAAATTAATACATATTTTAGTGGTGTGTATGAAATAATCAATGATGATATTAATTTAAAATTAAAATCTGAAAAAGTGTACACTTTTAATTTTGTAGGAAGTTTAATTTTTGGAGAATTAAAATTTAATACAAATAAATTTATCTTAAATTCTTCTAGCAAATTCGGTCACTCATTAGCTATAAAAGCTGATGGCAGAATATACGGTTGGGGATATAATAACGATGGCGAACTTGGAGATAATACTTACATAAACAAATCTTCTCCAGTACAGGTAGTAGGACAGAGTGATTTTGTTGCGATTAGTGCTGGTAGCAATCATTCATTAGCTTTAAAAGCTAATGGCAAAGTATTTGCCTATGGGTATAATGGTTATGGAGCGCTTGGTGATAACACTGTTATAGATAAATCTTCCCCTGTGCAGGTAGTAGGACAGAGTGATTTTGTTGCGATTAGTGCTGGAAATGTTCATTCTTTAGCTTTAAAAACTGATGGTAGGGTATATAGTTGGGGAAGTAATTTTTATGGCTATCTTGGAGATGGTACTTCTATAAGCAAATCTTCCCCTGTGCAGGTAATAAATGAAAGTGATTTTGTTGCCATTAGTGCTGGAGGTCAGCATTCATTAACTTTAAAGGCTGATGGCAGAATATATGGTTGGGGTGTTAATGGTAACGGCCAACTTGGAAATGGTACTGCTTCAAACAATTATTCTCCAGCATTAGTAGTAGGACAGAGTGATTTTGTTGCGATTAGTGCTGGATACGATAATTCATTAGCTTTAAAAGCTGACGGTAGGGTATATAGTTGGGGAGCAAATGGTAGCGGTAAGCTTGGCGACAATACTGTTTTAGACAAATCTTCTCCTGTACTAGTAGTAGGACAAAGTGATTTTGTTGCGATTAGTGCTGGCGATAATCATTCATTAGCTTTAAAAGCTGATGGAAGAGTGTATAGTTGGGGGAATAATACTAATGGCCAACTTGGAGACAATACTGCTGTAAGCAAATCTTCTCCCATACAAGTAATTGGGCAGAGTGATTTTGTTGCGATTAGTGCTGGAAGTAATTCTTCCTTAGCTTTAAAAGCTGATGGCAGAATATTTGCTTGGGGTCGTAACACTACCGGCCAGCTTGGTGACAACACTATTGTAAACAAATCTTCTCCTGTACTGGTAGTTAAATTATAGTAAAATAGGACACATATGACTAAGAAATTTTTAACAAGACAAGATGAGAATATTGAAGAGTATGCGGTTAATATTAATGAGGAGAGTCCTGTTTCTCCTACTACAAACCAGTCCTACGTTGATAAAACCGATTTACAGATTAAACTTTCTACCAGTTCAAAAGATTTTATCTTGTCTGAAAGATCTCGAACTAAGCAATCCGAGCTGGCTTTAAATAATATATTTATTAAAGATGCTGAAATTTTTATTGCAGATTTAACTACATTTACTCCTTACGGGTCTTATAGCGTATCAACAATATTTGATAACAGACTATCTGAAGAAATTTCTTATACAAAAGACGGAGATACACTAACATTTTCCATGTGGATAAAAGTCCCGCTGGCACCTTTTGATTCTGTTTCTGAAAAAATTATTTTTAGTTACCCTAAAGAAGACTTTGCCAACGCCCTGAGTTTATATATTAAGAATGGTGACTTAGTTTTAGAAAAAAACAGCAATAATATAAGTTATGCATTTACAAAAAATCAATGGACTCATGTCACCGGTGTATATAACGATGTGACTGGATTAGTGCTTTATATAAATGGAGAACAAATTGGCACAGCAGTAGCCTCGGGTGCTTTGGCTTCCTCAGGCACCATTATTCTTACTTCAAACATAGCGCCAGCCGATGCTTCTGCTGCAGGAAGCAATGCATATGGCCAATTAGGTATCGGTTCAATACAGGTAGAGCATTCTGATGAGCTTGTTGCTGAGAGTGATTTTATTGCAATTAGCGCTGGAACCTCCCATTCTTTAGCTTTAAAAGCTGATGGCAGAGTGTTTAGTTGGGGAAGAAATGATCTTGCTGCTCTTGGAGATAATACTATTATAAGCAAATCTTCTCCCGTATTAGTAATTGGGCAGAGTGATTTTGTTGCGATTAGTACCGGTGCTCATTCTTTGGCTTTAAAAGCTGATGGCAGAGTTTTTGCTTGGGGAAATGGTACTAATGGCGAACTTGGAGATAACACCACTGTAAGCAAATCTTCTCCTATACAAGTAATTGGACAGAGTGATTTTGTTGCTATTAGTGCTGGTCTTTTTCACTCATTAGCTTTAAAAGCTGATGGCAGAGTGTTCAGTTGGGGGTATAACTTTTATAGTCAACTTGGAGATAATACTGCTGCAAGTAAATCCTCTCCTGTGCAAGTAATTGGACAGAGTGATTTTGTTGCTGTTAGCGGTGGCGGCTATCACTCCTTAGCTTTAAAAGCTGATGGCAGAGTGTTTAGTTGGGGGTATAATGCAGACGGCCAACTTGGGGATAGTACTATTGTAAGCAAGTCCTCTCCTGCGCAAGTAATTAATGAAAGTAATTTTGTTGCGATTAGTGCTGGAGCTTGGCATTCTTTAGCTTTAAAAGCTGATGGTAGAGTGTTTGCTTGGGGATCAAACGCTTCTGGAGAACTTGGAGACGGTACTGGATTTAACATGTATTCTCCTACTCTTGTTGCAAATGAAAGTGATTTTGTTGCGATTAGTGCTGGAGCTAATTTTTCTCTAGCTTTAAAAGCTGATGGCAGAGTTTTTGCTTGGGGAGTGATTCAAAACGCTACCAATACTGTATTACCTTCTCCAAACTCGCTTGTACCTGTGGATATGTCTCATTACTATGTTTCTAACGCCGCATTTATTTCTGCTGGTGCAGAGCATTCTTTATTTCTTGAAACCCCAACAAACTGGTCGGGAAGAATATCAAACTTTGAAGTATGGAATAAAAATTTAACAATTGACAGTTTTCTTCTTTATAAAAGAGGATACCAAAAATCTCCTTCATTTATCACCTATCCTACAGGATTGCAACACCAATACCTAATGGGAGATGGATCTTATTATAATATAAATTTTGATTATTTAAATCTTGAAAATAAAAATGTTAAACTTTTAATAAATAACCCAACACTTTCTCCTTCTGTTGTTAATTTTTTAACAAATGGATCAGAAGAAAAAATTTCTAACATTCTTCCAACAGCAAGTCCTGTTGAAAATTACATAAAAAATAGTTCTAAAAGAATAGTAGATGTTTCGTCAACAAATGGAATTGTAACAACTAACTATAAAGACACTGATTTAAATAACACTTATTTTAATAAAGATGAAATAGGATCAGAAGACGCTATTTTAAACAAAAGACCGGCTTATTCTTTAGATGTTCCTCAAGCACCTGTTCTATCGCTATCGGCTGTTTTTGATAATACAAACTATTATACCGTTCAAACAGCTACCGTTCCTGTTCCGGGAACTTCTCTATCCATTTCTTGTTGGGTAAAAATGAATTCTTCTGATACAACTCAACAAATATTTAAATATGGTGATTTTGAATTTTTTCTCAATGGTACAACTTTAACTTTAAAAAAAGGAACCCTAATTACTGGTACTGGTACTTTTGATTTATCAAATCCAGCAAACCAGGGATGGAATCACTTTGTTGCCACATGGTCATATACAGGACCTGGAACGGGTGATCTATATGTGTATAGGAATGGAGTACAGGTAATTGGTCAAACCGGACAAAATGATGACGGAGGGTTTGGAACAGCTCCTTCAGGAGTTCTTAATATTGGCGCAAATCCTAGTGATTCCAACTTTAGGTTATCTGGCAAAATGGCAAACTTTGAACTTTGGCATGCAAAATTGACCCAGGCTGACTCTGCTTTGTTATATGGTAGCGGATACTATAAAAACCCATCGGCAATTGTTTTAAAAACGCTGGCTCTTCATTATTTAATGGGTGATTATTTAATGGATACTTATTTAGAACTTAATAGTATGACATTAAATGATATTAAAGCATTGGCAACAGGTGTGATTTTGTTTGACAAAAATGATATTCCTTAGGAGATATAAATGTCTGAAAATAAATTAATTCCTTTTAAAGATGAGGGAGTACAGGAAACTTCTATACAAATTAGAACAAATAATCCTACTCTTACACCAGGAACCCCTAGAATATGGTTTAATACTACTACTGAAGAATTAAAATACTACGATGGTTCAACAACACAGACAATTCCTTATGCCAGAGAGGACGACGGAATATTTAAAAAATTAAATCAAAATAATTCTAAAAAAATAGCGTCAAATTTAATTACATTTGATGCTGATTGTTATGATTATACAGTTCTTGTGAACATTGTAAGTGATAGAGGGAATGGCTCTGTTTTTAATATAGATTTAAATTCAATGCAAGAAAATACCCCCTACATGCTCAGATTGGCTATAGTAAAATTTGAAGGAAGTCGGTATCCTGTTGGAAAAGGATTTGGTTTTTTAAACACAATTTATAGAGAAGAAAATGATACAATAATTAAAAATTCTTCGGTTTTAAATTTAACAAAAATAAACAATATTTTAAATGTAAAAATAGAAAAAGAATTAGCAAATATTAAAGGAATAACTCAAAATTGGAATTGGGGAAGTAATACCAATGGAAATCTTGGAGATAACACTGCTGTAAGCAAATCTTCTCCCGTATTAGTAATTGGGCAGAGTGATTTTGTTGCGATTAGTACTGGAACCTCCCATTCTCTAGCTTTAAAAGCTGATGGCAGAGTGTTTGCTTGGGGAAATAATGCTCAAGGAAATCTTGGAGACAACACTATTGTAAACAAATCTTCCCCTGTACTAGTAGTAGGACAAAGTGATTTTGTTGCGATTAGTGCTGGAAGTGCTCACTCATTAGCTTTAAAAGCTGATGGTAGAGTGTTTGCATGGGGTTTAAATGCAGACGGCCAACTTGGGGATAGTACTATTATACTCAAATCTTCTCCCGTATTAGTAATTGGGCAGAGTGATTTTGTTGCGATTAGTGCTGAAGGTCATTCGCTAGCTTTAAAAGCCGACGGTAGGGTGTTTGCTTGGGGAAATAATGCTCAAGGAAATCTTGGAGACAATACGATTGTAACCAAGTCCTCTCCCGTGCAAGTAGTAGGACAGAGTGATTTTGTTGCGATTAGTACTGGAAGTCAGTATTCTTTAGCTTTAAAAGCTGATGGCAGAGTGTTTACTTGGGGACGAAATGCCTCTGGAAATCTTGGAGACAACACTATTGTAAACAAATCTTCTCCTGTACTAGTAGTAGGACAAAGTGATTTTGTTGCGATTAGTGCTGGAAGTGCTCACTCATTAGCTTTAAAAGCTGATGGTAGAGTGTTTGCTTGGGGCGATAACTTTAATGGTCAACTTGGAGATAACACTGCTGTAAGCAAATCTTCTCCTATACAAGTAGTGGGACAGAGTGATTTTGTTGCGATTAGTGCTGGAAGTGGTTATTCATTAGCTTTAAAAGCTGATGGTAGAGTGTTTGCTTGGGGGCGAAATACCTCTGGAAATCTTGGAGACAATACGATTGTAACCAAGTCCTCTCCCGTGCAAGTAGTAGGACAGAGTGATTTTGTTGCGATTAGTGCTGGAAGTAACCAGTCATTAGCTTTAAAAAAATATTAATTACATATTCCATTCTTGTTTTTTTATTAACAAAACTTTTAAATCCTCATCCTGAGGTTTAGAAGTCACTGCTAAATGACAAACATTTGGATGTACAGGGTTTCCAAAAATTTCTAAATTTAATCCATATTTTGCCAAATTAACTGACATTATATATTCATCTATTCTAAACGAATCTTGCAATTCAGGCACTTCAACATCAGGATTCCATAAAAAATGCGACCATTTACTTGTTATAACAAAATTCGCAGAAGGACCGACTTTAGTACTTCTTCCGTCCAAGGTTTGAGAAACCGGTAATCTATCAAATATATAGTTATAAGGAAAATATCTAGGGATTTCAAAAACTTGCATAACAGATACAAGACCTGGAGTTTTTGACACATTTAAAGATATATCATCTAGTTTAGGAGATATTAAAACATCTGCATCTATGAGTATATTAAGGTCGTTATCTTTTCCTAGCTCGTAAATTTGCATTTTTTCCATAGTGATTGGGAAATTAGGAAATTTTCTGTCTGTAATTATTTTAAAATCTGCTCCTATTTTTTTAGCAAAGTTTTCAATAGTAGGAATAGTGTGCAAACAAATGTCGGGTCTATAGTCGTTTATATTCAAAACCCACACTGTTTTTTTCATAATTATTCCTTATTAAAACACTTGTTCACAAATTCCTTAATATCCTCTGGAGTTGGTAAGCATTCTCTTAATCTAACGTCCTCTACATGATCCACTCTGGATCCTTCAATAAAGTTAGGTCTTGCTTCGTAGTCAAGGTGCATAGGAATTTTTGTTAAATTTTTTGCCTTATAATAAATATGATTATTTCTGTATGGTAAAATAAAATCTGGATTTTTACAGGTAGCAATTAGTCCTATGTAGTTATCAAAAGCTCCTGCAATATGTATAGGAAATGAATCGTTACTTATTAAAACAGGTATTTTAGCAACAAGCGCCACTAGTTCTCCTATTTCTAATTTATTTCTTAAATCTATACACCCTTCTGTGTTTACGTTTTTAGCGACTCCTCTAAAATCATTTTCCAAATCTTTTCCTATTAGCACGGGGATTTTGCCTGTTTCTTTTATTGCAATTAAATAAGAATCCCATACATCATCCGGAATAGTTTTAGACGGCCAGGATCTTCCCATGTGAACCAAAACCAAGTCTTCGTATTCTTGCGTTCCTAATTTAAGAATAGCAAAAGCTGCTGCATCCCATTTTATTGCTAATTTTATCGATCTGTCTTCTATTGGAAGCTCTGCTCTAATTGCAGAAATCGAGGCATAAGTACAGGCGTGTACTAATAAAGGAGAGACGACACCGTGGATTGGATGAGGATTTGAGCTTCCTATTAGAGTATCAATCACGTAGTACGAATTAGCATTGGGAATACTATCTGTAAGTAAAAACTTAGGCCGATCTATGTGTAAAAAAAGTTCTGGAGCATAAGTAACAATAATTACTTCATCATTTTTGTATAATTTTTCACATATATACCGCACCGTGGGCTCAGCCGCTACAAGATCTCCCAATCCTCCGCTTACTCTGACGGCTATTTTATATCCTTTGTAGTAATTATTGTTTTCATAATCATCAAGATCTTGCTGTATAATATTTTTTAATTCAGTAATTGGTGCTAAATTTAATAAACTTCTATAATTTATAAAATAACTTGATAATCTATGCTCTCCTGTTTTTACATCTAAGTCTGGAATTCTGTTGAATCTGTAAGAAAAATTATAAATTATATCTTTTTTATTTTCAAATAAAAAGGATAATTCTGTTTGATTGTAATCATTTTGAATAAATAAACATTCTGAAATCAGTCTAAATAAATTTTTATTCTTTTGAGAAATACAAAAAACATCTGTATTAAATATTTTTATGCCAGATTCCAGTATTATTTTTTCATTAGAAACACCTATTTTGTCATCGGGAACAAAATCAAGCAGGTTAGGAGATTTTTTTAAAAAAACAATAAAATCTTGAACACAGATGGATCGCTCATATTTTTTTAAATAACTTAATAAATCATTGGAATTATTAGCTATTTCTATTTGTAAATTATGTTTTTGTGCATATTCTTTTACAAATTTAGTAGAACTTGAATTAATTAAAATTATAGCATTCATGTTTAATAATAGACAATAATTTCCATATCGTCATGACCGTCATAAATTAGTTGTTTTTTTTCTTCTATTTTAATCTTAAGGAATTGCCAACTGGTTCCAACAGCATCTTTAAACCATCCGGGCGGGGTCATGGATAAAATTTCTGGATCACTTCTTCCGTAAAAAAAGCTATTTCTTTCTTTAAAAGAAACTTCCATTTTACAAACAATCGATCCTTTACCATCATTTGCTTTTAATGTTATTTTTCTTGTTATCATTTAATACTCCTTTGCTTCAGCTATTGACGGAAATTGATTTATAAATATATTTTTAATATCTTTAGCTATTTCAGCATGTTCAAGCTGAGTACCATTTGCTGTTCTTAAATCAATGTAGTGGATCCAGTTTCTTATATTTCCGGTCATGTATAGCGTTGTTTGAGTAGATAAAGGAAGCAGAAAACGAGCCTGCTCCTTAGCAATTCCTTTCTCTAAAGCTTGATTATAAAGAGTAGATGTTTCAGAATTAATATAGTCTTGAACATCAATAAACCATTGCCTAGTTTCGTCATCCATGTCGTCGGTCGAGTTTTGGCGGTTTTTATTGTCCTGTCTTCTGGCTGGGTATGTCTCAAAATTTGTAGCTACCGAATATCTTTGGCTAAATTCTTGAAAAACAAAGCTTCTGTGTCTCAATATTTGAGCTGCAATTGCTCTACTTGTCGTAATCTCAACGGTCATATTTATATGCTCAAACACAGACCAGTGGTTATTTCTGATACAATATCTTAATAATTTAGGAGCTGTTTCTGTAGACATCTGATTAGAAGGATTAGAAACTCTTGCTACATAGGATGTCAATTCTTCTGCTGAAAAATCTTTAATTTCTTCTGCTACAGGTTTTGTAACAGCAATCAATCTAACTTTCATTCCAGATCCTCTAAATCAACTTTGCAATCATTTAGAGTATCGTAATATTCACGAGCTATATGATGTACAACATGCCAAACTATTTCCGATTCTTTATCTGTTAACATGTGGTATCCATCTGGCAGAGCCCATCTTGACCCTTCTCCAATTTGATGATTGTATTTAGTATATTGTCTGAGTATATTGCCAAACTCCTGCATTGCAATGTATGCATTAGTAGCATTAACGCATCTTGCGTGAGTTTTTCTGTCAGAAGGATCTTCTAAATCAAACTCAAGTATTGCCTTCATTAGTATCTCCAATGATCGTTAATTTTAATTGTAATAATTTAAGTTCAATTTCTAATTCTTGTAAATTATATATTATGTGTTTTGCTAATACTTTTAACCTATCGGCATCAGGAACTGAATTCATTTCTTTTTCTAAGCGAATTTGATAAGACATTAAATGAGGATGTTGTTCTAAAAACATTTTTAATTCATTCATTATTCTAAACCATCCCAATCATCCCACTTATCGGACGAATCGCTTAAAGCAGCACACATATCAGCAAAGTTTTTTTCTTCTTTTTTACTCATATAATATATAATAAAATTTACATTTAATAAGCATATAGATAATTGTTTTCCAAAGAATGTACTTATCCCTATCTGTATGATATTGAAATTACTAGGATGTCTGGTGCGTAATGTAAAAACAAATCTGCCAATATTTTTTTTAATAAACATTTATTTTCCGTCTTCTTTTATAATATAACGAATCGCTTTTTTTGTCAAATCGTTTGTTTGTGCCAAATTAAATCTTAGGAATTTATCATTTCCTAAAGCATCCATTTGTATAGTTTTGACATTTAATTTGTCTAATAATTTAATCGTATAAGGAGATGCCCATACTGCATAGAACATACCATTTTCAGGAACAGATTGGCCATCGAACAGGTAGCATATTCTGTCAAACATTTCCCTGTTATTATTCACTCTGTAACGAGAAGATTTCATAAAAGCATCGATATCAGTATTTTGCATTAAATCTAAAACAAAATTTTGGGAAAAATAAGAAACAGAACAATTTTCGTACATGTTTTCTTCTTTAAATAATAAATAATCCTCGTCATTGTTGGTTGCTATCCAGCCTGTTCGGGCTCCGGTTATTCCAAAGCATTTGCTGTAAGAGCCGCAGTTAACCCGGTGATCGGGTTTTACAGGAATTGTATTGATAAAAACAGGGTTATGATATACACTATCCCATATAATATTGTTATAAGTATCTGTATATAATAACAAATCCCCGGAAGGATTCGAGGGACTATCTACCATTCCTATCGTGTCTTTTCCTCCTAGTTCAAGCTCATGATTTCGGTACAGCCCTATTTTTTGAGTATAGTTATTTTTGCTTATAATAGTTGGATAAAATGAAAAATGATATTTATGTATGTAACAATTTTTATACCCGTGTTTACGTTGCAAAGATCTTAGCACTATATTTAAAGCACCGGTTGTTCCGTTTGTTATTATTAAATGCTTATATTCCACACCCGTCGTATCTTTAACAAACTTTTTTGTTAATTTAACTAATTCAAGATCA
>Ga0164293_10002054_pt1 | contig 17034 bp, 18 predicted proteins | sample GEODES118metaG_FD_111487 | JGI IMG/M metagenome (GOLD analysis project Ga0164293, IMG submission 111487) | Eutrophic lake water microbial communities from Lake Mendota, Wisconsin, USA - GEODES118 metaG | ecosystem: Environmental > Aquatic > Freshwater > Lake | place: USA: Lake Mendota...
CTTGGCCACCTTGGCCAGTTGCGGCCTGGCCTCGGCCTGGGCGCAGCCGGCCCCGTTGCCTGCCGATCTGGCCGGCAGCGGTCTGGCCGTGCGCGGCCAGCAGCGCTTTCGGGTCTGGGGCTTCGAGGTCTACGACGCCAGCCTGTGGACCACGCCCAGCTTCCAGCCCAGCCAGAGCGAGACGCAGTTGCTGGCGCTTGAGCTGCACTATCTGCGCGACTTTGCGGCCAAGGACATCGCCGAGCGATCGATCAAGGAAATGCGGCGCAGCGCTCCGATGTCGGCGGAGCAGGAAAACCGTTGGATGGCCGAGATGCTGCGGGTGCTGCCCGATGTTCGCCGGGGCGACCGCCTGCTCGGCTTGCAGCGCCCGGGTGAAGCGGCGGTGTTCTGGCACAACGGTAGGCTGCGCGGCGAGGTCAGGGACGCAGAATTTGCCCGGCGCTTTTTCGGGATCTGGCTTTCGCCCCAAAGCTCCGAGCCTGCTTTGCGGCGCGCCTTGCTGGGCAGCGCGTCATGAGCGGCGCCTTTGGATGGCGCAACGCAGTGGCCTATGGTTTGATGGGCCTGCCGCTGGCCTTCGCCGCCTTGCCTCTGTATGTCATCTTGCCCAACCACTACGCACGGCAATTTGGTGTTCCGCTGGCGGCCTTGGGCGCGGTCTTGCTGGGCGCCCGCCTGCTCGACGCCTTGATCGACCCCTGGCTGGGCCGCTTCAATGACTGGCTGCTGGCGCGTTCGAGCGCGGCGGTGCTGGCCGCCAGCGCGGTGGCGGCAGCGCTGCTGGCCGCCGGTTTGCTACTGCTGTTTTTTCCGACCTTGGTGCTGTCTGAGCCCGGTGTGTCCGACTTGCTGCGCTGGGCGGCGCTGATGCTGATGTTGACCTATCTGGGTTACAGCCTGCTGAGCATCTCGCACCAAAGCTGGGGCGCGCTGCTCGGCGGCAACGAGGCCCAGCGCGGGCGCATCACCGGCACCCGTGAGGCTTTGGCGCTGGCCGGCGTGCTGCTTGCCGCGGTGCTGCCATCGCTGCTGGGCCTGCCGGGCGCCCTGGCTTTGTTTGCCGGTTTTCTGCTGCTGGCCTGGTGGACCTGGCGGCGCAGTGTGGCGCCGCAGTCGCTGCCCAATAGCAGTGCACACACCGGCTTGATGCAGCCGCTGCGCGATGGGCGTTTTGTCCGCCTGCTCGGCGTGTTCATGCTCAACGGCATCGCCAGCGCGGTGCCCGCCACCCTGGTGCTGTTTTTCGTGCAGGACAGGTTGCAGGCCCCGACTCAGATGGAGCCGGCATTTTTAGGCGTCTACTTTCTCAGCGCCGCTGTCTCCATGCCGCTGTGGTTGGCCCTGGTGCGCCGCCTGGGGCTGGCGCGCAGCTGGTTGCTGGGCATGGTGTTGGCGGTGCTGGTCTTCATTTGGGCCGCCGCGCTGTCGGCCGGCGATGCCTGGCTGTTTTTGGGGGTCTGCGCACTTTCGGGCATGGCTCTGGGCGCCGATTTGGCCTTGCCCTCAGCCATGCTCGCGGGCTTGTTGCAATTGCGGCCCGGTGGGCCGGCCATGGCGGGTGCCTACTTTGGCTGGTGGAACTTTGCCGCCAAGCTCAACCTGGCGCTTGCAGCCGGGCTGGCCCTGCCTTTGCTTGAAGGCTTTGGCTATCAGCCGGGGGCCCGCGACCCGCAGGCCTTGCAGGCGCTGACTTTGGCCTACTGCGTGTTGCCCTGTGTGCTGAAAGTCTTGGCCTGTTGGGGCCTGTATGTTGGAATCATTCGGGCCGAACCTCGGCCTGTACAGGAGCTGTCCTCATGAAGAATTCGATTTTTGGATCTCGCAGCCGCTGGGCCGCTGCGGCGCTGGCGCTCATGCTGACCGGCCTGATGGGCTGCGCCGGCCCACAGGTCAGCGATTACGCCCGGCAGGAGCCCAAGTTGGATCTGCGGCAGTACTTCAACGGCACGCTCGATGCCTATGGCATCTTTACCGACCGATCGGGCCGGGTGGTCAAGCGCTTTACCGTGGTCATGAAGTGCAGCTGGAGCGGCCCGGCCGGGCAGGAGACAGGTGTGCTGGACGAGGAGTTCACCTATTCGGACGGCACACGCGATCGCCGGGTCTGGACCTTAAAGCGCACTGGCGAGGGTCGCTACATAGGCACTGCCGCCGACGTGGCCGGGCAGGCCCTGGGCGAGGAAAGCGGCAACGCATTTCGCTTTGGCTATACCCTGCGCCTGCCGGTCGACGGCCGAACCTATGAGGTGCAATTTGACGACTGGATGTATCTGATGGATCCCCGTGTCATGCTCAACAAGGCCGTGATGAGCAAGTTTGGCTTCCGACTGGGCGAGGTCACCCTTTCCTTCGTCAAGCGCTGAGCCGCCCTCCATGGCCCAAAACCCCCCCATCACCGACTGGCGCGGCAAGACAGTCTGGCTCATTGGTGCCTCCAGCGGCATCGGCCTGGCCACGGCCGCTGCCCTGCATGAGCGGGGCGCGCAGGTGGTGGTCTCGGCTCGGCAGGATGCTCTCTTGCAGGACTTTGTCGCCGCTCACCCGGGCGCCAGGGCCCGCGCGCTTGACGTCACCGATGCTGCCGCGGTGCGAACGCTGGCCGCTGCTTTGCTGGCGCAGGGCCCGCTCGATCTGGTGGTCTATTGTGTGGGTCACTACAAAGCCCAGCGGGCCTATGACTTTGATTTGCCCCAGATGCTGCAGCACCAGCAGATCAACTATGTCGGCGCCTTGTACGTGCTCGATGCGGTGCTGCCGGCCATGCTCGCGCGCGGCAGCGGGCACCTGAGCCTGATTGCCAGCGTTGCCGGCTACCGCGGCTTGCCAAAGAGCCTGGCTTATGGCCCGACCAAGGCGGCGCTGATCAACCTGGCCGAGAGCCTGTACGGTGATTTGCAGCCGCGCGGCATAGGCGTGAGTTTGGTCAATCCGGGTTTTGTGCAAACCCCGCTGACCGCGCAGAACAGCTTTCACATGCCGGCCCTGATCACTCCGGAGCAGGCCGCGCATGAGATGTTGGTCGGTTGGCAGCGTGGGCGTTTCGAAATTCACTACCCGCGTCGCTTCACCTACTTCATGAAGCTGCTGCAGTCGCTGCCCTATGCGCTCTACCTGCCCCTGCTTCGGCGCATGGTCAAGGAGCAGGGCTGATGGCAGTCGATGTGGCCGAGCGGGTGCAGGCCCTGGTCCAATTTTTCGAGCAGTTGCAGCGCAGCGATCTGCCCCGGCTGTCGCAGCTCTATGCCGCTCAGGCTTATTTCAAGGACCCGTTCAATGAGGTGCGCGGCCTGGCGCAGATCGAGCGCATCTTTGAGCACATGTATGAGGCGCTCGATCAGCCGCACTTTGTGGTCACCGATCGGGTTGTGCAGGACCGGCAGTGCTTTTTGGTGTGGGAGTTTCGCTTTCGCTTCAAGCGCTTTGACCGCGGCACCTGGCAGGCGGTGCGCGGCAGCTCTCACCTGCGATACGACGAGCAGGGCCTGGTGGACTACCACCGCGACTACTGGGACGCGGCCGAGGAGCTCTACGAAAAGATCCCCGGCATTGGCGCCATGATGCGCTGGCTCAGGCGCCAGGCCAATCGCTAAAGCAGGTTCTGCTCAAAGCGGCTTCAGGCCGGCTCGGTGTCGATGAAGCTCTGGCGCTGCAGCAGTCTTTCCTGCAATCGTGCCAGATTAGGATGTTGCTCGCGCCAGTTGATGTGGGCAAAGCGCAGGTCCAGGTAGGCCAGTGCGCAGCCCACGGAAATGTCCGACAGGCTCAGGTGCAAGCCGCTGCAAAAGCTTTTGTCGCCCAGGCCTGTGCTCATGGCGCGCAGGGCCGCGTCGACCTTGTCCATCTGCCGGTCTATCCAGGCCTGGCTGCGCTCGCCTTCCTTGCGCCCCGGCCAGGTGGCTTCGAGCCGGGCCAGCACACACGCATCGAGCGCGCCGTCGGCCAGAGCCTCCCAGGTTTTGACTTCGGCGCGCTCGCGGCCGCTGGGCGGAATCAACTTGCCCACGGGCGATAGCGTGTCCAGGTATTCGACGATGACGCGCGAATCGAACACCGCTTCGCCGCCTTCCATCACCAGGCAGGGCACCTTACCCAGGGGGTTAGATTCGGCCATGCGGGTATCGGCGGACCAGACGTCTTCGAGCACGAACTGGTAATCGAGCTTCTTTTCTGCCATCACGATGCGCACTTTGCGAACATAGGGGCTGGTGGGGGATCCAATGAGTTTCATCGTGTTTTTGTGGGCAAAAGGTGGCTCGGCAAGCATTTGATTCTAGCCACGGATATCCGACGTTCGCAGGCCCCACTCGCACTTTGAAGATGCGCATTTCGCTTTCAAGCCAGCGCGCACCAAGTCAGGGCGCTGGCCGGGGACTGAAGGCGACCTCCCTACAATGCCAGCATGTCTTCAAGCACCATCAATGCGCTGTCCCCGCTCGACGGCCGCTATGCCTCCAAGCTGCAGGATCTGCGCCCTCTGATGTCCGAGCAGGGCTATATGCACAGGCGGGTGCAGGTGGAGGTGGCCTGGTTTATCGCGCTGTCCGATGCCGGCTTCGAGCAGTTCAAGCCCCTGAGTGAGGCTGCCCGTGCGCATTTGCAGGCACTGGTCAGTGGCTTTTCCATGGACGATGCCCTGGCCATCAAAGACATCGAGAAGACCACCAATCATGATGTGAAGGCGGTCGAGTACTGGCTCAAGTCTCAGCTTCAAGGCCAGCCCGAACTCGAGGCGGCGGCCGAATTCGTGCATTTCGCCTGCACCAGCGAGGACATCAACAACACCAGCCATGCGCTGCAACTCAAGAGCAGCCGCGATACCGTGTTGCTGCCCGCGCTCGATCTGATCATCGCCAGCTTGCGCGCCATGGCCCATCAGTATGCGGCGGTGCCCATGCTCAGCCGCACGCACGGCCAGACGGCCAGCCCGACCACGGTGGGCAAGGAGATGGCCAACGTGGTGGCCAGGCTTGCAGGCGCGCGCGAGAAAATCGCTGCGGTACGCATTTTGGGCAAGATGAACGGTGCGGTGGGTAACTACAACGCGCACCTGTCGGCCTGGCCAGACTTTGATTGGCAGGCCTTCAGCCGCCGGGTGGTCGAGTCGCCCGAGCCGCAGGGCCTGGGGCTGAGCTTTCAGGCCTACAGCACGCAGATCGAGCCTCACGATTACATGGCCGAGCTGTTTGACGCGGTGGCCCGCGCCAACACCATCCTGGTTGACCTGGCCCGCGATATCTGGGGCTATGTCAGCCTGGGTTACTTCAAGCAGCGCCTGAAAGCTGGTGAGATTGGCTCGTCGACCATGCCGCACAAGGTCAACCCCATCGATTTTGAAAACGCCGAGGGCAATCTGGGCCTGGCCAATGCGCTGCTGCGCCATTTGAGTGAGAAGCTGCCGATCAGCCGCTGGCAGCGCGACCTGACCGACTCCACCGTGCTGCGCAATCTGGGCGTGGCCTTCGGCCACGCGGTATTGGCCTATCGCTCGCTCAGCCTGGGTCTGGGCAAGCTCGAGCTCAACCAGGAGGCGCTGCAGGCCGATCTGGATACCGCCTGGGAGGTGCTGGCCGAACCGATACAGACGGTCATGCGTCGCTACGGCGTTTCCGGCGCCTATGAGCAACTCAAGGAAGTCACCCGCGGCAAGACGGTCAGCGCCGATGCCCTGCATGGACTGATCCTGAGCCTGGCCATTCCCGAGGCCGAAAAGCAGCGTCTGCTGGCGATGAGCCCGGCTTCTTACATCGGCCAGGCGGCCGAACTCGCCCGCCGCGTCTGAGTCTAGAAACGGCTTTGACCGCTTGTTTGCGGCCTCCCTGCGCCTTACCATCGCGCCCCGCAGTTGCACACTCGGGCGCGTGCGACCGCCGTTTCTAGGCTGAGCGGCTTCAGGCCGGTTGGGTGGGATCGGCCGGTGTCTGGCCGCGCCGCTCCAGGGCCCGGTCGGCATAGCGACCAAAGCGCCAGGCGCTGCCTTCCCTCATGATGCGCCGCCAGCTCGCGCGTTTGGCCCCCGGGCTCATCTGGGGCCAAAGCTGCACCTCTTCAAAGCTGCGGCCGCAGCCCTTGCAGATGTCGTCGCCCTGGCTGGTCGAGCAGATGGCGATGCAGGGGGTATCGGGGGTGCTGTCGTACCAGGCTCTCCAGGCGGCCATGGCCTTGGCCGGGAAGCTGGCTTCGTCGGCCTCATCCTGGCGGTAGTAGACCATCAGCGCGTAGACCTCGGCCAGGGCCCTGAGCTCAGGGGCCAGGGTAAAGCCGTCGGGCGAGGGGCTTTTGTCGCGCCAGAAATTGATGGCCGCCTCGATGTCGGTGATGTGCAGTGTGGTCATTGGGGGGCGGGCAGGTCCCGAGGCGCGGGCGCTGATTATGGGGCAAGCCGGGACCCCGGCATGGGCCCAAGAGATTGGGAAAGCCCCTGTTTTTTATAGGCCTGCTTTTTGTAGTTTAATCGCCGCACTGAAGGGGAGTAACTCCCAAGTCTTGCCGACTATTCTTTCAACAGTCACAACGGCAAGATCAACAGCAAGTCGTCATTACGGGGCAAATGCCCCCGGCTTGTTGGGCACCCAGCGACACTGGGCCGCCGAGCCAGACCTTCGATTGGAACCTGCATGTGGGTTGCATCGAGGTCGGACTTTTTCCATTTCCTCTTTGCCAGCTCCGTTTGGGTTCTTGGATCGGCCTTTAGGCCTCTACGAACTTGGTATGGAGTAACTCATGGAATTATTTTCGACGGCCTGGTGGTCTGCATTGATGGCCATCATCCTGATCGATTTGGTGCTCGCAGGCGACAACGCCATTGTGATCGCCCTGGCCGCCCGTAACTTGCCGCCCCAACTGCAGCGCAAAGCCATCATCTGGGGTACCGTGGGTGCGATTGCGGTGCGCTCTGTCATGACCCTGGGCGTGGTCTGGCTGTTGCAAGTGCCTGGCCTGATGCTGGTGGGCGGTTTGGGTCTGGTCTGGATCGCCTACAAGCTGCTGGCCGACCAGGGCGGCGACGAACATGACGGTCCGGTGGCAAGCACCTTCTGGGGTGCGATGAAAACCATCGTGGTGGCCGACGCGCTCATGGGCGTCGACAACGTGCTGGGTGTGGCCGGCGCGGCCCACGGATCCTTTGATCTGGTGGTCATCGGCCTGCTCATCAGCGTGCCCATCGTCGTCTTTGGCAGCTCCATCGTGCTCAAGCTGGTGGAGCGCTTTCCCATCATTATTCAACTCGGCTCTGCCGTGCTGGCCTTTACCGCTGCCAAGATGGTGGTCAGTGAGCCGCTGCTGACCGACTTCTACGGCAATGACCAGTCCTGGACCAATGGCCAAACCCATCAGGCCATCGCCCGCTGGGCCACTTATGGGGTGGCCGTGATCGGCGTCCTGACGGCCGGCTGGTGGGTGAGCCGGCGCCGCCGCAGCAGCGGTGACGATAAGTTGCTGCCCCAATGAGCTCCAAATCCGCCGTTTCCTGTTTCGACCACTGAAAGCAATACCAGGGGCATCAAATGGACAAATGGATCGTGTACGTGGATGAGCTTGAGCATGCCCTGCTGGTGCTGAGGCCGTGGGTCGAGGCAGCCGGGCAGCGGCAAGCGGTGCAGTGGCTGGTGGTGGGCTGCCCGCCGCGCGTCACCCACCATGCCAGCAAGTGGGTTACCCACAGTGCGCGAGAGAGCTGGCGCGGCCGGTGGTCGGAGAAACTCTTTAGCCACCTGGTGCCGGTGCTCAAGGCCGCGGGCGATGATGTGCAGACCCTGCTGGGCAAGTCCAATTTGGTGTCCCAGACTGAAAGCCTGATGCGCACCCATGGCGCCGCGCGCGTTCTAGATGCGCGTCGGCCCAAGTTCGGGGACGGCCTGGATCCGGACGGCGCTGCGCAGACCCCTCAGCCTCAAGGCACCATGGGCATCCTGGCCGCATTCACCGGCTCCGGCCTTCTGGCCGGCATAGACTGAGCGGGGTCTTTTCTTTCAGCGCAGCCAGCCGCGCTGCCGAAAGTACCACATCGGCAGCAAGGCGCTGCCGATCATCAGCGTCAAGGCGAAGGGGTAGCCCCACTGCCATTGCAGCTCCGGCATGAATCTGAAGTTCATGCCGTACAGGCTCGCGATCAGGGTGGGCGGCAGCAGGGCGACGCTGGCCACCGAAAAGATCTTGATGATCTTGTTCTGGTTGATGTTGATGAAACCCACCGTGGCATCCATCAAGAAGTTGATTTTTTCAAACAAGAAGGCGGTGTGCGAGTCCAGGGAGTCGATGTCGCGCAGGATCTGGCGCGCATCTTCAAACTGCTCGGCAGCCAGCATCTTGCTGCGCATCATGAAGCTCAGTGCGCGGCGCGTGTCCATCATGTTGCGGCGGATGCGGCCTGAGAGGTCCTCGTGGCGCGCAATGGCCGCCAGCACCTCGCCGGCGAGCTCGTCGGTCACGTTGCCCGACAACACCTTGGTGCTGACCTTCTCCAGGTCCACATAAATGCCCTCGATGGTGTCGGCCGAATACTCGGCATCGGCATCGAACAGCTTGAGCAGCACATCCTTGGCGTCTTCGATCAGGCCGACGGCACGGCGGGCGCGCATGCGCACCAGCCGAAATACGGGCACGTCTTCGTCGTGGATGGAAAACAGCACGCCGCGGCTCTTGTGGTCGCTGTTCATCATGTTCAGGATGAAGGCCACCCGAACCGTGTGCGGCTCGTCAGCATCGGCAATCAGGAAGTCCGAGCGGATATGCAGCTCGCCGCTGTCTTCCTCATAGAAACGGGCCGACTCCTCAATGTCCTCGTCCATCGCATCGTCGGGGATGGACAGGTTGAAATGCTGCTTGACCCAGTGCTTTTCTTCGGGCGTGGGCGACTCCAGGTCGACCCAGATGGGCTGAAAGCGCGAAAGCTCCTCCAGAGATTCGATTTCTTCCTGGAAAAGCCGCCCATTGGCGAGCGTGAAGATGTTGAGCATGGCGGGCTCCCTGGGGGATCTTGTGGATCGGGGGTGGGACGCACGTATGGATAAGCAGCGGCGTCCCTGGGCGGGGTGGATGTTCGCTTCCAACCCCGCTCAGCCGGCTCGGCTGGGGCAGAGTTGAAAGCTAGCGACTGGGGCTGCTTTCCATGATGGCTCTGGTGTAGTTCTGGACGGCCAAGATTATGGCACCGATGGGCCGGTTTTCCGCTGTTTGGCAGATGCTGGGCGCAACCTTGCCGAATGGATTGCCCCCATTCGGTCTGGGGAGCTTGCAAACTGGCGCTGGCCGGCGCATGATGGACTTGAGAGTGCTTCGCCCGCTGCCGGGTCCCGCCGGCGGCCCTGTGTCCAACCCCACCACGACAAGGAGCTCTTCATGAACCTGACGATCAGCGGTCATCATTTGGAAGTCACCCCCGCCCTGCGCGACTATGTGACCAGCAAGCTCGAGCGGATTGCCCGCCACTTTGACCAAGTGGTCGACATGCGTGTGCTGCTGACGGTTGACAACATGAGGGAGAAAGACCTACGGCAACGCGCCGAGTGCTCCTTGCATGTGAAAGGCCGGGATTTGTTCGCAGAAAGTTCCCATTTCGACCTTTATGCGGCTGTCGATGAGCTGGCCGACAAGCTTGACCGGCAGGTTGGCCGACACAAGACCCGGGTTCAGGACCATCATCATCCCTCGGTCAAACGCCAGCTCGACGCTGTCGCCCCCGGCAGCTGAATACCCGCCCCGGCCTTGCTCGGGCGGCCCAGGCGGTTTTTTTGGAAAGCCGGCCGCTGATGGCCGCGTTGTGGTGTGCATAATTGCGCCACATTTGCTATGAACCGCCTTTCCCAGATCCTGCCGGCCAGCCAGGTCCTCGTCGGCGTCGAGGCCACCAGTAAAAAGCGCGCTTTTGAGGAGGCGGGCTTGCTGTTTGAGAATCAGCATGGCCTCAATCGGGCGCTGATCACCGACAGCCTGTTCGCCCGTGAGCGCTTGGGCTCGACCGGCCTGGGCCATGGCGTGGCTATTCCGCATGGCCGGATCAAGGGGCTGAAGTCCCCGATGGCAGCCGTCTTCCGCTTGAGTGCGCCCATAGGTTTTGACGCGCCTGATGAGCAGCCGGTGCGCCTGCTGATTTTTTTGTTGGTGCCAGAAGCGGCCACGCAAAAGCACTTGGAAATCCTCTCCGAAATTGCTGAGCTGCTCAGTGATGCGCCCTTGAGGGAGCAGATCATGGGCTGCGGTGACGCCAGCGAGCTCCATGGCCTGGTGGCGGCCTGGCGGTCTGCGCACACCCAGCCATGAGCCAGGACTGCACCGCGTGAAACCCACCGTCGTCAGCGCAGACGTCCTGTTCGAGGACCATCGTCAGTCGCTCAAATGGCAGTGGGTGGCCGGCCTAGGCGCTTCCGAGCGGCGCTTTGACGAGGTGGCGGTGCGCGCCGCCCGCTCCGGTGCCGATCTGGTGGGCTACCTGAACTACATCCACCCTTACCGGGTGCAGATCCTGGGCGAGCGCGAGGTGGCATATCTGACCACCGCCGACGTCGAAGACTGCAGCCGGCGCATCAACCGCATCATCACCCTGGAGCCGCCGGTGCTGGTGGTGGCCGATGGCCAGAGCGCGCCGGACATGCTCATTTCCATGTGCGAGCGCGCGAATTTGCCGCTGTTCGCCACACCCGAGTCAGCTGCCTTCGTCATCGACGTGCTGCGGGCCTATCTGTCCAAGCATTTCGCCGACCGCACCTCCATGCACGGTGTGTTCATGGACATTCTGGGCCTGGGCGTGATGATCACCGGCGAATCGGGCCTGGGCAAGAGCGAGTTGGGGCTGGAGTTGATATCGCGCGGTCACGGCCTGGTGGCCGACGATGCAGTGGACTTGTACCGCATCAACCAAACCACCATTGAGGGCCGTTGCCCTGAACTGCTGCGCAACTTGCTGGAGGTGCGTGGCATCGGCCTGCTCGATATCAAGGCCATTTTTGGTGAGACGGCGGTGCGCCGCAAGATGCGGCTCAAGCTCATCGTGCACCTCGTTCGTCGTGAGACGCTTGAGCGTGAATACGACCGCATTCCGTATGAACCCCTGATGCAGGACATCCTGGGTATTGCGGTGCGCAAGGTGGTGATACAGGTGGAGGCTGGCCGCAATATTGCCGTGCTGGTCGAGGCGGCGGTTCGCAATGCGATCTTGCAGCTGCGCGGCATCAACACCTATGAGGAATTTGTTGAGCGCCATCGCCGCGCGATGGACAGCGGCGACCGATAGCCATCAACCCGGACGCGCGCTGGTCTGCCGGGCTGGCAGCGGACGGTGAGGGCACTGCGGCTTGGTGCAGCTGGCATAGATGGCCAGCGAATGGTCGGCGATTTCAAAGCCTTTGGCATGCGCCACCGCTTGTTGGCGCTGCTCGATCTGCGCGTCGTAGAACTCCTCCACCCGGCCGCAGTCCAGGCAGACCAGATGGTCGTGGTGCTTGCCTTCGTCGATTTCATAGACCGCCTTGCCCGACTCGAAGTTGCTGCGTTTGAGCAGGCCGGCCTGCTCAAACTGTGTCAGCACCCGGTAGACGGTGGCCAGCCCGATGTCCGAGCGCTCTTCGAGCAGCACCCTGAACACGTCTTCGGCCGTCATGTGACGCTGGCGACCTTTCTGGAAGATCTCCAGAATCTTCAGACGCGGCAAAGTGGCTTTCAGACCGGTGCTTTTGAGTTCGTCAATATTGTTCATGAGGGGCACCTGCAGGCGGCGGCCTGTGCGTTGCGGGCCCTGTTGTGAGGCTGGGTCGCTACAATGAACTGATCATATCTTTCCCTGAAATTCCATGCCTGTGCGTCAACGCTTTTTCCTGCTGACCGCCTTGCTGGCCGCTGTATCTGCCGGGCTGGCTGGCTGCAGCTCCGGCGCCAGCGTGCTGAGCCAGCCGGCGCAGTGGCTCACCCCTTACCGCAACGATGTGGTGCAGGGCAACTTCATCGCCAGTGAGCAGGTCGGCCAGCTCAAAGCGGGCATGTCGCGCCTGCAGGTGCGGAACTTGTTGGGCACGCCCCTGGTTTCCAGCCTGTTTCATGCCGATCGCTGGGACTATGTTTTCAGCTTCAAGCGCGGCGGCGGAGATACCAAGCTGTACCGCTATTCGGTGTTTTTTCAGGGTGATGCGCTGACCCGGTTTGCGGGCGATGCCATGCCCAGCGAGTCCGAGTTCCTCGCCCAGCTCGACGTCAAGCGCAAGCTCGGTGCGGTGCCGCCTTTGCAGGCCACGCCCGAGCAGCTGCAGGCTGCACAGCCGGCCAAGCCGGCCACGCCGCCTACAGTCAGTGCGCCCGCCGCGCCAGCGCCCACCAACTACCCGCCTCTGGAGGCTCCCAAGCCATGAGCGCAAACCTTGCCGCTGACGCGGCCTTGAAGGTGGTGGTCGCCGGTGCCAGCGGCCGCATGGGTCAGATGCTGGTGCAGGCGGTGCTCGAAGCGGGCGACCTGCGCCTGAGCGGCGCGCTCGATGTGGCCGGCAGCGCGCAGCTGGGGCTCGACGCCGCGCAAGGCCTGGGCCGGCCCGCTTGCGGTGCGCTCATCACCAGCGATCTGCGCCGGGGCCTCCAAGGCGGCCAGGTGCTGATCGACTTTACCCGGCCCGAAGGGACCATGGCCCATCTGGCGGTTTGCCGCGAGCTGGGCGTCCAATTGGTCATAGGCACCACCGGCTTTACCGAGGCGCAGAAGCAGCAAATTGCTGAGGCCGCCCGCGGCGTTGCCATCGTGATGGCGCCCAATATGAGCGTCGGCGTGAACGTCACGCTCAAGCTCTTGGAGATGGCGGCCAAGGCGCTGGCCACCGGCTACGACATCGAGATCATCGAGGCGCACCATCGCCACAAGGTGGATGCGCCTTCGGGCACTGCACTCAAGATGGGCGAGGTGATCGCCCAAGCCATAGGCCGCGATCTCAAGGACTGTGCGGTGTACGAGCGTTATGGCCACACGGGTGAGCGCGACCCCTCCACCATCGGCTTTTCTACCATCCGCGGCGGCGATATTGTTGGCGACCATACGGTGCTGTTTGCCGGCACCGGCGAGCGCATCGAAATCACCCACAAGTCGGCCAGCCGCGCCACCTATGCGCAAGGCAGTTTGCGCGCCGCCCGTTTCCTGGCCGGTCGCCAGAGCGGCCTGTACGACATGTTCGACGTGCTCGGCCTGCGCTAGGCGGGGCTCCCCCATGATGCTCAGCGAAGGCGATGTGGTCAGCCGCGGTGTGGCTGGTGCGCTTTTGCTGATGTCGGTGGCCAGCTGGGTGATCATCCTCTGGAAAACCTGGCTCTTGGTTCGCTTGGGGCCGTCCTTACCGCGCAGCATCGCTGCCTTCTGGCAGGCACCCTCGCTGGCGCAGGCCCTGCAGCGGGTACCCGCCTTGGACCCGCAGGCTGTGCTGGCACCGCTGCTGCAGGCAGCTCAGGCCCCCTTGGCCGGCACGCTGGCCGGTGCGGGCGACGCCCGGGCCCGCCTGACCCGCGTCTTGCGCGATGGCCTGCAGGCCAGCAGCGCGCGCCTGCAATATGGCCAGGTGCTGTTGGCCACCGTCGGTACCACCGCGCCCTTTGTGGGCCTGCTGGGCACGGTCTGGGGCATCTACCATGCGCTCAGTGGCATGGCCAGCAGTGGCCAGCTCACCATCGACCTGGTGGCTGGCCCGGTGGGTGAAGCCTTGATCATGACCGCCGCCGGCCTGGCGGTGGCGATCCCGGCGGTGCTGGCCTACAACATCATGGGCCGGCGCATCGTCCGCCTGGAGGCCGAGCTCGAGGGCTTTGCCCACGACCTGCGCGAGCTGCTGCTGCAGCAGCCCGCTGCGCCAGTGCCATGAGCTTTGGCCGTCTTCAGGCTCGCCCGGCTCAGGAGCCACTGAGCCAAATCAACGTCACGCCGCTGGTCGACGTGATGCTGGTACTGCTGGTTATTTTCATCCTCACTGCCCCTTTTCTGGCCAGTTCCATCCCTTTGCAACTGCCGCGCGCGGCGGTGAGCCTGCCGGCACCTCAGGCCGGCCAAGCACTGATGCTCGAGCTAGACCGCAGTGGCCAGGCTGTTCTCAATGGTGAAAAGCTGGCCGACGAGGCCTTGGCGCAGCGGCTGACTGCGGTGGCCGTCAGCCGCAGCGAGGCTGAGCTGCAACTGCGTGCCGATCGTTCGGTGCCCTATGGCCGGGTGGTGCAGGTGCTGGCTTTGGCACACCAGGCCGGTATCGTGCGGGTGGGCTTTGTGACCGAGCCGCCGTCGCCTGCGCGCCGGCCCTGAGCCCGCGCCCCTGCCGCAGCCGCTGCGGCGCCTAAAATCATTGCTTTGGCCGCTTGGCCCGCCTGCTCCAGGTGGACCCTCGAAGGCTTGTATCCAAAGGCCCATCCAGCCGCCCGCCCGCCCCATGCAAGACACCACCTACAACCCCCAAAAAATCGAGGGCGCCGCCCAGGCCGCCTGGCGCGCGCAAGACGCCTACCGCGTCGGCGAGCGCAGCGACAAGCCGCTGGGCAAGTACTACGCCTGTTCCATGCTGCCCTACCCCAGCGGCAAGCTGCACATGGGCCATGTGCGCAACTACACCATCAATGACATGCTCACGCGCCACCTGCGCATGAAGGGCTACAACGTTTTGATGCCCATGGGCTGGGATGCGTTTGGCCTGCCGGCCGAAAACGCCGCGCTCAAAAACGGGGTGCCTCCGGCCAAGTGGACCTACGAGAACATCGCCTACATGAAAAAGCAGATGCAGGCGATGGGCTTGGCCATCGACTGGTCGCGGGAGGTCGCCACCTGCGACCCCAGCTACTACAAGTGGAACCAGTGGCTGTTTTTGAAGATGCTGGAAAAAGGCGTGGCCTACCGCAAGACCCAGGTGGTCAACTGGGACCCCGTCGACCAGACGGTGCTGGCCAACGAGCAGGTGATTGACGGCAAGGGCTGGCGTACCGGCGCGGTGGTGGAAAAGCGCGAAATCCCCGGCTACTACCTCAAGATCACCGACTATGCGCAGGAGTTGCTCGACCATGTGCAGGTGGGCAACCCCAAGGCAACCTTGAACGGTTGGCCCGACAAGGTGCGCCTGATGCAGGAGAACTGGATCGGGCGCAGTGAAGGTGTTCGCTTTGCTTTCACCCACGACATCCGCGGTGACGACGGCGAGCTCATCGGCGACGGCCGCATGCATGTGTTCACCACCCGCGCTGACACCATCATGGGTGTGACCTTCTGCGCGGTTGCCCCCGAGCATCCGTTGGCCCTGCATGCGGCGGCCAGCCAGAGCGAGCTGGCGGCCTTCCTGGAGGAATGCAAAGAGGGTGGCACCACCGAAGCCGAACTTGCGCTCAAGGACAAGGTGGGGCGCTTCACCGGCCTGTATGTTCAGCACCCCCTGACCGGCCAGCCGGTGCCCTTGTGGGTGGGCAACTACGTGCTCATGAGCTACGGCGATGGCGCGGTCATGGGCGTGCCGGCGCACGACGAGCGCGACTTTGCCTTTGCCCGCAAATACCAGCTGCCGATCCAGCAGGTGGTGCAGCTGTCGGGTCTGGACTTTGACGACCAGCACTGGCAGGACGGCTACGGCGACAAGCAAGGCGGCGTGTGCGTCAACTCCGGCGTGCTCGACGGCCTGGACTTCAAGGCGGCGGTCAACAAGGTGGCCGAGCTGCTGGGCGCCCAGGGCCTGGGCGAGAAAAAAATCACTTGGCGTTTGCGCGACTGGGGTGTGAGCCGCCAGCGCTACTGGGGCACGCCGATTCCCATCATCCACTGCGACGAGCATGGCGCGGTGCCGGTGCCTGAAAAAGACCTGCCGGTGATCCTGCCGCAGGACTGCATCCCCGACGGCTCGGGCAACCCGCTGAACAAGCATGAAGGCTTTCATGCCGGCGTGGTCTGCCCGGTCTGCGGCAAGGCCGCGCGGCGCGAGACCGACACCATGGACACCTTTGTCGATTCGTCCTGGTACTTCATGCGCTATTGCGATCCGACCAACACCGAGGCGATGGTGGCGGGCGGCACGGATTACTGGATGCGGGACGCCCAGCACGCCACGGGCGGCAGCGGCATGGACCAATACATTGGTGGCATCGAACACGCCATCTTGCACCTGCTGTATGCGCGCTTTTGGACCAAGGTGATGCGTGACCTGGGCCTGGTCAAGGTCGATGAGCCTTTTACCAAGCTGCTCACGCAAGGCATGGTGCTCAACCACATCTACTCGCGGCGCACGGCCAAGGGGGGCAAAGACTATTTCTGGCCTCACGATGTCGAACATGTGTTCGATGAGAGCGGCAAGACCGTCGGTGTACGCCTGAAGAACGCGGCCGACAGTGGTGACGGCAGATTGCCCGTGGGCACGCCGATTGACTACGAAGGCGTGGGTACCATGTCCAAGTCCAAGAACAATGGCGTGGACCCGCAAGACCTGATTGAAAAATACGGCGCCGACACCGCGCGCCTGTATACGATGTTCACCGCGCCGCCCGAGGCCACGCTGGAGTGGAACGACGGTGCGGTCGAGGGCAGCTACCGCTTCTTGCGCCGGGTGTGGAACTTTGCCGTCAAAAACGAGGCCGGCCTCCAGGCAGCCTGCGCGGGTGATTTAAGCCAAGCCAAGCTGCGCAAAGAGGCTGTCGAACTGCGCCGTGAGTTGCATTTGGTGCTCAAGCAAGTCAGCTACGACTACGAGCGCATGCAATACAACACCGTGGTCTCGGGCTGCATGAAATTGCTCAACGCACTTGAAGGCTTCAAGACCGATGCCAGCGAAGGCGATGCCGCCGTGCTGTGCGAAGGTGTGTCTTTGCTGCTGCGCTTGCTCTATCCCACCTGCCCTCACATCAGCGCCAAGCTGTGGAGCGATCTGGGCTACGCCGCGCGCTCAGGCGATTTGCTTGATGCGCCCTGGCCGCAGGTCGACGCAGGCGCGCTGGTGCAAGACGAGATTGAACTGGTCTTGCAGATCAACGGCAAGTTGCGCGGCTCCCTGAAGGTGCCGGCCGGTGCCGACAAGGCGCAGATCGAGGCTGCTGCCCTGGCCAGCGAGGCTTTCA
>Ga0164293_10002055_pt1 | contig 17032 bp, 19 predicted proteins | sample GEODES118metaG_FD_111487 | JGI IMG/M metagenome (GOLD analysis project Ga0164293, IMG submission 111487) | Eutrophic lake water microbial communities from Lake Mendota, Wisconsin, USA - GEODES118 metaG | ecosystem: Environmental > Aquatic > Freshwater > Lake | place: USA: Lake Mendota...
AGAAGAAGTTGTAGACATCCAACGATTAATAAAAAAAGTAATTAAGTGCTATGATTCCTATAATACCAACGATTTGTTTCGTATTTATTTCTTCTTTAAAAATAAGTTTATCTATAATAACTCCAAAAATAATAGATAAAAAGGTTAATAAACTGAGAGCAAATGGATTGAGTATTTTCACACTAAAAAATTGTAAATAAAATGCTAAATATCCAAGAAATATATTAAATAATAATATAGGTATTATTTTTTTAAATGAAATATTGTATTTATGATAGAAGAATTGATATATATAATAAATAATCAATCCAATAAAAATATAGATGTATTGACTATATAGATATTCATTAATATCGGGTGTATTTTTTTTCATATAGTGAAAAACATAAATATGTGTTACGACGGATGCCATAATACCAGTGACACCTATTATTATATTTTTTGATTTATTTGTATTTGATTTATTTGGTAAAATGAGTAAAACACATAAAAAGGTAATGATTAAAACGATAATTTCTTTGATAGAATATTTCTTTATTGTAATTAAGTAATAAAATATAGGCCAGCTATACATAATTGCTTGTGAAATTCCAATGCCTAATTGTTCAAACGAAATATATATACCATATATACTTATAAAATTAACAATAGAAAGTAATAAAGTTATAGGTTGAATAGAGATATTATATAGCTTTTGTAAATTGTTAAACCCATTCATACTAAAGAATGATATGATAGTAAAAACTACTGTTCTGGAGAATACTTGATCAAGGATTGGAATATCGTGATAATATTTAATAAGTAGACCATATAAAGTTAAAATAAAATTAGATATAAGATAGAGAATAGCATTAAGCATATATATAATAAATCACTTTTTTTTTGCGTTTAATGGTTTAAAGAAAAGACAAAATTATATGTATATAGTATAACTATGACATCACCATTATCTTTGTTTGTTAATCAATTAAGTAGTTTGGGTTGTGAATTAAATGATATGTATCCAGAAGATATGGATATTAAAATGGCTAAAAACTCGATAGAAACCTTAAAACGATTAAATCCAAAAAAACTATATGAAGTATTTAGTTCTATTGTTATTCCTTTTAAATCGCAAATATTAAATAGAGATGAAGGGTTTTTTCTAAATATGGAAGTAAATACATCTGATATGGGTGATGGATTTAGTGTATCAGTTGTAATGAACTTGAAAAAATATTGGTCAGGTATGAGTGATAGTACAAAGGAGTGTATGTGGCAATATTTTGGTGTTTTAGTGAAATTGAGTGAAAAAATAAGCGGTTAAATATTAACTAAAAATAGAGCATAGACAGGTAAATGATCGCTATTATTTACAAGAATACTATCACTACTTTCATATAAAATTCGTTTCACATTATAATTTTCAATAGATAAAATACGATCACACCAGCTTGGTATTCTATCTGTATTCCATCTTGTATAATATTTTTCAATATCTAATTGGTCATCTTCGGGATTTTGTATATCTGTTCTATCACGGTATACTTTATATGTAGGTGGAAAATTAAATTTATCTATCATATGTCTATAAAATGGCAATAATGGAATTTCTAATATATAGCCATATTCTGCGCCATGTTTTACATCACTTTTTAAATTTGTTAAAAAATTACTATAAAAAAAACTAAGTAAATATAATTCATCATTAAAATACAATAGTTTCCAAGATTTATTTCTTAAATACAATTCAAATAGTTGAGGATCATCTTCTGTAATAATACTGGCATATCTATTTTTTGTTTTTAAGTGTATTCTAAAATTAAAGTCTCCTAAAATAAAAATGTGGTCATATGTAGTTTTAGAAATAATATATTCAAAAATAACATTTAAACTATCAACACGTTCTTTTATACCTCCGCCTTCCCAGGTTTCATGATATGGTAAATGTGTATTGATGAATAAAAATGATGTTCCATTAATAGTAATAAGAGCGCTTATTGCGCCTTTACCAAAATATTGATAATTAAATCGAACCCAATTTTCTTCTTTAAAATGAATTGATAAATCGGTATCTTTTTGTTTTAAAATATATAATCCTAATCCACGTATTCCCACATTACCTATACCATTTAATCTAATTTTATGAATTAATATATATTTTTTATTTAAATCTAGATTGGTCCAATAATATTCAAATCCATATCGTGTTTCTTGAAAACCTAAAACTAATATATCAGGTATAATATTTGATTTATTAATAATGTGATATATGTGATTCATTACATTTTGATCAATGTAATTACCATTTTGATTAAAACTATAACAAAATATATACATTTTTCTTTTTTATCTAATAATACTATATATTATTTTTCTAAATATGAATATTATAATTTAATTGTATTTCAGGTAACTTGTAACAATTAAAAAATAATTGGAGGACTTGATGCATTAAAAAATGTAGGATTATTAATCATACATTGATATCCATTATTGTCTTTACATGTATCATTCGTTCCATATAACCATTTGGCAAAATTAGATTGTTCATTCGGAATAGTTGTTATAGGCGTTGTATAAAATTGTCTCTGACTATTGGTTTTTCCAAATATATCATTCACATCTTGATACAAATTGTATGAAAACTTATCTTCTATATCTAACTTTAAATCATCATTATTAATAAAACTTTTTCTACTATATGCTTCACGATTTGGATTTTCAGTATAATCTAATAATGATGGATTCATAAATGGATTTGCGTAAGTTGGTTTTACATAATTTTTATGTTTATCTCGTTTTGATCGATTATCAAATATGCCAAAAGTTTCTTTTTTTTCCATTAGTTTTAATTTTGGGTCATATTGATAAATTCCAAATGTTATAACTAAACTAATTATAAATAAATATATATAATTTATATTTTGCTTTAATAACATTAATATAATACTTAAATAAAAACAAAATCTAACAATAGCATTTAATTGTTCAACTGTAGTCATATGTGGATTTGGAAAAAATTCAGATAATCGATTAGGGTCTATTAAAATTTTTGGATTATTTAACCAAAAATTATCATTTATTTTTAATGTAGACGTTGTATCCATATAATTATTTATAAGATTTTTATATCTTTTTAACAACACTAAACTGTTAAAAAAATATTTTTTATTTAGAAATTCTTATTATTTATTTCCACCACGTCTTTTAGGATGATTTTTAGGTAATAATGATAAATTTTTACTGTTTGATTTTTTAGTTGCTCCACCCATTAATCCACTCATTAATCCAGCCATCATAGTAGGATCTAATCCGGGCATACCTCCCGCTGTCATATTATTCATCATATTAGAGACACCCGGCATATTTTGTAAATTAGACATAATATTGTTAGCTTCATTAAATAATTCCTGCTGATTTAGTTGACCATTATCTAATTTAGTTTGTAATTTACCACTAATATTTTGAACAAGATTCATCAAATTACCTTTATCAGGCGAAAATAAATTTTGTAAAAGTGCTTCTGGATTATTTGGGTCTAATTGTAAATCACTCGGATTAATTTCACTTGCTATTTCTTTTGCTAAATTACCAATCATACCACCAAATAAACTGTCCGCCATTTGTTCCATTTCAGGTGTAAGCTTAGACTGTTCTGCACTATTTGATTCATTACCACTATTTTCTCCCTGTTTTTTTAAATTTTCTAAAATTTTATTAAAATTTTCTTGGTTAAACCCCATCGTTTCCATATATTTTTTCATTTCATCTTCTATGCCACTTTCTTTGTATAATTTCATATAAGCTTGTGCATATAAATATAATGCTTCAACATATTTCCATACAACTTCACGATTAGGTTCACTTTCGCTATCTATAAATATAAATTTAATATTTATATCCGACAAAATATTTGTCTTATCAAATAATTCTATATTTTTAGACACAATTAAATCAACATGCGGTGAAACATGCTCTAAAAAATAATTCATATATGCGCGATTCCCATTCTGACAAGTATATATTTCTAAAAAACTATTTAATGAATTTTCCATATTAGGATATACTGCTTTTAAATCACCTATTAATTCTAATGTAGTCTGATTAAATCTTTCTAGATAGTTTTCCATAATTATCTATATAACTGATAAGGAATATTTTATTGATAAATAAACTTATTTATCTATATTTTTAAAATTATAAAATAGATAAAAAAAATAAGATAAATATATATATTATGCCTACAGATTGTTATAATTTAAAATGTCAAGGGGTTAATCTAAATCCTTCTAGTAAACAACCTACTGGAAAATATCCATTAGGATGTATGAATCAACAGGAACATAAAGATTGTTCTAGACTAAATTTAAATAGACTTACAAGAACTGCCGATGATATGTGTTATACTACTAGTCGTAATTTACAAAGTAGATCTGTTGGTAATTATATGGTAACGGCATTTAAAGATTGTGAATGTGCTGCTAAAAATGTTGATGCTATAGCTATGAGCGAACCAACAATTACATATCGTGACGGATATGGTTGGACAAGTGTTGATGGATGTAATATTGATGCTGATAGTTGTGTTAGAAATGCTAATAATTTAACGAATATGCGGTATATACAACAACTATATACACGTCCATATGCTACTGTTCCATTTATGGGAAGAGGAATTGGTAATTCCGTATTAGAGAGTGTGCTACAAACAGGAGAAGATACTAGTCAAAAAAAACAATGTAATACTTTATCTGGTATATATATTGACCGATTTGTTCCTATGGTCCCGTGTTTAGCACAAAATATTCAAAATCCTCAGCATATAGTTGAAGAAGTAGTTTCCAAGGACTGGATACGTGGTGGAATTCCAAGTAGAGATATTGTTCGTAATACAAATTTTTTATTAAAATGTGGTTGGACATATAATGGCAGACTATGGCAACGACCTGATGGAAAAACTCCTAATCAAATATTAAGTTAGAAAAATTATTATAAATAAATATAATATAATGTTAACATATGTTATTATATTTATTTTAATTTCTATTATATTTTTATCATATGTATTTTTAAAAAATAAAGAATTTTTAGATAGTAATACATCAAACGAAAATAATAATCAACCTGTTTTTAGGAGTAAATCTTATGAAGAAGAAAGTAAAGAATTTTGTTTAATATATAAAAAAAAAAAAAAGAAAGAATGTGTCAAAAATTGTTATTCTAATGGATTTAAATGTTTATGTTGCTAAAATAAATAATATATTATATATATGAATTTTATTTATTATTTATTTTTATTTTTAACAATATTATTTTTACTAATTGGTTTATTTTATCCATTAATTTCTAAAAAACCATTTTTAGAATCGTTTAAAACGAATAGAGATATTTTATGTCAAGCTTGTTGTTTATCAAATAAAAATAAAAAAAAATGTAATAAAAACTGTATATGGGGAACAGTATGTAGCTGTTGTAAATCTAATAATTTCTTATAATAATGTATATATGTTAGAAATTATATTTGATAATTGGAAATATATAGTAAGTTTATTAGCTTTATTACTATTTGCATCAATGATATATATGCGTATCATTAAAAATAATGAAATATTTGAAGAATTTCAATGTCAAAATCAATTAGGTATGTTACCACCAGCAAATCCTGATTGTCATTCTATACCAGTTGTAATAAATGGCACCCAGGGAGAACTACGCGGAAGTCATTTTAATATGTCAAATGAAATAAATGATATGAATTCTCAGCGACCTAAATGTTCTAATTTTGTAGTAAATAGTCCTCCTATAAGCAGTATGTTTAATATTACTGATATGTGTCATACGAATAATAAAAGAGAACAATTAGAGTGGGATTGTTTTTATAGATATAAACTTCAAAAAAATTTATTAAAAGACCCAAATTGGGGAAGAAATATTTTTAAAAAAAATTATCCAATATTTTATAGAATTTAATATTTAATATATATATATATATGGCATCAAAAAAACAACTGGAAGAATTACAAAAAGTCCTAGACCAATTGTCTGAAATGACTCAAATGGAATATCCAAGTGTTGAAGAAATGGCAATGGAAAATCTTCAAATGGGTGGAAAACTTACAAAAAAAAAAATTAAAAATGCTATAAAAAAAATCGAAAATCTTTTAGGTGTAAAATTTCCTAATATTAATAAAATATTAAAAGAAATAAACCAATCTGGTGGAAAACCCTTTGACGTTGAAAGTATAACATTTGATGAAATAACACCATTTTTAAGTAACTTGGAAGCAGTAATGGAACAAATTAATAGAGCATTATCTACAGCAAGAGGAGCATCAGAAAGTTTATTACAAGATCCTAGTATACTAGAACCGCAAAAACTATTGGCCGGAAATCTAGTAAGTGCTTTAGAAAATATACAAAGTGGTAGAAATATAGCGAAAAATGTACAAATATTGTTGGAACATAGTCAAGATCCAGAAGTAAAAAGTTCTTTACAAATGGTTAAATCAGCAATTGAACAATATATAGAAGCTGAAAGAGCAAATGAGTCTGGTCAAATTGGCTTAGCACAACTACATATACGTTCCATACAAAATGTTACAGAACAAGCATCAGTTCCTTCATTACCAAATGTTGATGAACCAAGTTCACCTCGTTATCACCAACAATTTACAATGGAACATTTTCGATTAGTAGCAGAACATAATATACAAATACAACAAATGAAAACACACGAAAGATTAGCAGAATTACAATTGGACAGAGAAAAATTAGAATTGGATAGACAAAAATTAGAATTGGAGTCTAAAAGACAAGCGGATCAATTTAAATTATCTGAACAACAACAAGCAGATCAACAAGAAATTGCTAAATTAAAGCTCCAATTAGATAAACAAAAAATGGAATTAGAAACCCAAGTAAAGAAAGACGAATTCAAGACAAACAAAGAAATCGCAGAAGTTAACGCTTCAAGTGATTTAACAAAAACAAATCAAATGCTACAAACTCAGATACAAATGTATAATATGAATAGGCAAGATTTAAGTGATATACAAAAAAGAATAGATTATGAAGAGAACAAATCGGCTATAATTATTGGACGAATACAAATTACATTATTGATTATTTTTACAACAATTAGTAGTATTATATGGTATATGAGCGAAACAGATGTAAATAATTATACTTATTTTTTAAATATTATTAAAAGAATTGCATATCCTATTAGAGATTCAATAAAATATGTTTTACCCAATGTAGAAAATCTTCCGGAAGTTAATACAAATTTACAAGGTATGAATAATTCTGCCAAAATATTAGCTGTGTTTTTAAATGGTTTTAGGGCAGTATTTAAATCTACAATTTCATCCATTTTAAATACTATTTTAATCATTGGTAGATATATATTATCTGGAGCGGCATCTAAACCCGTATTTTTGTGTCTAACATATTTATTAATAGGAATTCTTATAATATACGTATTAAATAGATTTAAATATAAACCTCGTACAAGAACAATTTTAGCTATTAATCAAATGCTAGTGATTCCTCCTGGTTTAGCAGCAAATGTAATGAATCCTGTAGATGAATAATGTTTTTATATTTTAGATTAATATTAATTTAGAGTATTATCAATAATAAAATCATTATATGTAATATATGAAATATATTATATTGATTTTATTTATTTTATTATATCTTATTATACAACATAGTAATTCTAATTATGAATTTTTTACTATGTTAAGATGTCCAAGAAATCAATATCAAATTAATAGAACACCAACAGAGTATATTTTTTCAGGGAATCATAAAATTATTATAAACGAGTGTAATCTACGAAATAATAAAATAGAAAATTTTATGAATCAATCGATAGGTTCAAATCATATTCAAAGAATTATTTGGATATATTATCCATTTGAAAAAAATAGTCGAGATTGGCTTGATTGGGGAAGTCGTTTATATTATCATCCTAATACTCAATTATTTAACCTATGTATTCAAAATTTAAAAGAAAAAACAGGTTGGAATATTATAGTTTTAAATCAAAGAAATCTAAATAAATATATAGATATAACTACAGGTTTAGAAAATAATGAATTATATATTCAGTCTAAAATATTATATCAATATGGAGGATTTTGGTCACCAGCATATAGCTTTCCTATTAAAAATTTAGATGTATTACGTAGTAAAGTACAAACTATAATAATGCCGTATATACCAGACCTACATCAAGTATTACCTATAATGTGTAAAAGTGGACTAAAAATTTGGAGTCAAATGTGTGAATATATTATACAAAATCCAAATCGACAAGCTGATTATAGTGATTTTAATTATTTATATTATTTAGCTAATTGTAATAAAGTAAATGTTGTAGATGGTCGTGTATTTGGTTTATTAGATAAAAAAGGACGCATGATAACATTTTTAGATTTGGTATCAGATATACAACCAGAATTATCTGAAGAAACATTTATAGTTTGTATTAATAGAGGTGAAGAAGAACGTTTAAATACACAATATATAAATTATAATCGATTTTTTAATAATTTTATTATAAACAAATAAATAAATAAATCAAATATACTATTTAATGTTAATTAATCTTTTTACTAATTTATCTATTGATTTAAAAACAAATAATGATATTAATATTCTTCGACAATTAATATGCACACCACCGCATGATATTAAAATATATGATTATAAACATACAAATATTAGAAATGCTGATTTATCTATATATTTAGACTATATAAATACAATTTCAATCCATAAACACGGTAAACATATTTTAATTACAGACGACACAACTAAAAAAAATATTATATATTATGTGGATAAATTAGATTATATTTATTGTAAAACACATACAGCTGAAGACTATTTTGCTGATATTGCTCAAGGTAAAAAAATACGTTATATGGGATGGACTATGATGGATAAATTAAATAATAAAGAATTTATTTCTAAAAAAACGCTGTCTTATTATACATTTGCTACAATTGAAAATATTGATTTATTACTAAAATTAATAGAAGATTGGACAAATGATGAAAAATTAAATGTATATTGTAAATTACCAAAAGACAATGAGCTAATTCTTGAGTTAGTAACATCTAATAAAATTAATTTGTATTTTGATAAACTACCCATTGAAAGTGTTTTTATACAATTAACAAAAGAAAAATTTGGATATGAATTATTAGAAGAAGCTTCTACTGGAAGTGTTATAATAACATCTAATAGTGAACTTGTAAATTATAAAGAACAGTATATATGGAATAATTATAATGATTTATTAATAATTATAAAGAATGGTGTTGATAATATTGAGAAACGTAGTAATATGTCAAGAAAACTATTTATTGATAATCAATATGATTTTCTCCAAAATTTTACTAAATATATGACAAAGTTATTTGAATCTATTTTATATACAATTCAAACAAATAAGAAAGAAGATAACAATTTAGCAAAAAATCCACTTGTCTCAATAATTACACCAACATATAATCGCAGTAATTTATTTAAAATAGCATTGTTTGTTTGGAATAGTCTTAGCTATCAAAATCGCGAATGGATAATTGTAGATGATGGGGATGAGCCTTTAGATTTACCTAAAGATTCACGTATCATATATTTAAAATTAAATAGTCATTTAAGTATAGGACTTAAACGTAATATAGCTATAGAAAATAGTAATGGAGATTATATTTTATGTATGGATGATGATGATTTTTATCCAGCAAATATTATAGAACATAGGCTATCAACATTAGGTAATGATGATTGTAGTTATTGTAGCACAATAGCATGTTATAATATATATAAAAATATTAGTTTTTTAAATTCACCTAGTATATATGATTGTCCTGATAAACGTGTATCAGAAGCAACATTATTTTTTAAACGTGGATTTTGGTTAGAAAGAGGATTTCCTATCCAAAAACATTTAGGTGAGGGTGAAGAATTTATTGAGGGTCGCTATAACAAATGTAAGGAATTAGACTGGACTGGTATAATAATATCATTAATTCATACAAATAATATATCTGGTAAAATTGATTATGTGAATGGTTCTAATGGTAATCATTGGAAAAATATGAATTGGGGATTTACTGATGATTTTCTTAAACTTCTAGAAAATTTGTAGTACTATTTACATTGTAACCACGATATATTAGTATAGTATCTAATAGCCATGATTCTAAAAGCCAAACTTGTTTATTCATAATTTTATCTTTCGACAAATATTCAGCACATCTACTTAAAACAAGTGTAAATTGATTACGTGTTAAAAATTTCTGAAAAAAATGAATAAAATTATAAAAAATATCTATCAATTCCGTTTTTTCTAATAAACGAAAGCATACCTCTCTAAGTCCTTGATAATTTTGTGTGGTATATTCTTCATCTTCTATAAATTTTTTAATTTCTAGTCTTTCTTGCGTAAACAATTCTCTATTTAATATACTAGAATCTATTGTTAGCATATCAAGATATAAAAGCGCAGCCCCATAGTCTCCATTACTTTTTTGAATAATTTTATCAATAATAATTTCAAATATTGGCTTATTAACTATTTTTAATAGATTTTGTTTAAAATTTTTATAAATATTTTTTCCAATAATTATTGTTAATACTCGATGTATTATTTTATTCGGAATTTTTGCTATATGATTACAGAAAAACCAAAACCGAGATTTTGTATAGGTAGTTTCAATTAATGTACCTAATACATTTTGACTATTTTTATCTAGAATATCTATATTAGATAAAATAAATAAATTTGGCTTCATATTGATACTATTTAATTTAGAATATTCTACTATAAATTCTGTAAATTCTAATATATTCCACTCTTTACAATCTAATATATAACAATATTCATTATAATTATAATTATTTTCTTTATACTGATTTGTTTTAAAAGGATTATTTGGATATTTTTTTTCTAGTAATTGTTCAAAAACATATGTATAATCAACCTGTGTAGTATTAAATAAAATATTTGTATCATTCGGAGATAATAATATTTTTTTTGTATTTTCTAAACTGGGAAATAATTCAAATATATCTATTTCTTTTAACTTTTCAATATACATTATCACTAATTATTAGTTATAATCTATTTTTTAAGTTTATTTCATTTATACTTTTTAGTTTTATGAAATATATGGATAAACGTGAAATTTTAATACAATATATTAATAATCTAGATACGGAACAATTGGATGATATCTATAATAATTTATTTAGTGAAAGTAATAAAAAAACAGATTTAATTATTGATAAATTATTACCATTTATAACATATATATATCTTACATTAGATGAAACACAAATTAAAGAATTATTTACACATCGAAAATACTAGATTAAAAATATCGGTTATTTAATCATTTTCTAATAATGTCATATAGTGGTCATCTCCATTACTGTAACGCTTCCAAAGTAAATTAAATGGTAAATTTCCGTTTTGTTTTTGTTTAAAAGGAGTAATTGTTTGAGTATGTTGAAATCTAACATCTTTATTCGGATTATTATTTTTGATAACACCTTCATAAATTTTTGAATTATTTTTATTGAAACGAACAGGTCTATAAATATGAATTGGAACATGATATAAGTTAGATATTGCTACTTGTTCAGGTAATCCACCCCAGATAGGATATTCCTCTATATCACGCCGAATATATAGGTCAAATGGTATTTCATGTGTCATTTCAACTAATTCACGAATTTTAATTCCTAATTCTGGAAATACATCATCACGATGTCTATCAATCCAAGCAAGTGTTTTTACTTCTAATGATATCCGGGCTTTCTCTAGATATTCTATGTCAGCAGATTCATATGTATTACTGTTTTTATAAATACGAAATGTTCTTTTATTTATAAGTGAATATGGATTAATCGTCGTATCAGAACGATGTAACATATTATTTATTATTGCGCTATAAAAACATTTATTATCGGCATCAACATCAATAATTTTAAAATGATTTTGATCTAGACTATTTTTTTTAAATAATTCATAATCCATATTGTTTAACTCTATATAATATGTATTATAAATTATATTTAATCAATTTTATTTTGTTTTTTCCTACTAAAAAAAAACATACTATCTTCTGCAGAATTTTCTATCTTATCAATTAATTTACAAAAATGATAAGCTAACATTAATAAAACAAATATAATTAAAAGTAATAAATATATCATATTAATTATTATTGATATCTAAATCTTTAAATATTTACGCCAAATTGATACGACAAATACTTGTAGTAATAATACTATAATTACATACTCTAACATAAAAGATTCTATTAATTTATGTATAAAATTCATTATACCTATATTACTAAAATGAATATATAAACCAAATAATAATAAATTAAATATTTGAACTAACAAACTACGTAAATTGTAATTAAAAAAAAATAACATACTATTAATTTGTAAAATTAAATAGAAAACAGCAAAACTTGTAAATATATTATTAAAAATAAATGGTTTTAAATATATCATTAATAAAGAACTATCTAATCCCGCTATAAATATCCAAAAACTCATCGAAAATCTATTTAAAATAGAACGTGTTTTCATATTTAACATATTATTAGTCGGTTTATCTAAAATAGCATATAGATAGGGATGTATTAAACACCATACTAAATGAAATCCTTGATGAACAAAAAAATCAAATAGTCCACTTATTCCATCACCATATAACAATATCCAAAATAATACAAAGCCTATACTACAACTTTTAAACATTGTCATTAAACTAATAATTTGATTTCTTTGACTAAAGTGATAACCCATCTTAAAACAGTCTACTAATCTCAAAAAATTATCACATACAAAATCACCATAACTATCTATATTATCACTTAAAGCTACCCCAATGTTTGCCGAAGATAACATCTTAATATCATTTAGACCATCACCTATAGCTAATGTTTTATATCCACTTATTTCAACTAAATCTAATACAGATTTTTTACCATTTGGTGTTAAACTATAACCAATAAGTCTAGGTTTATACTTTAAAATATCTATAAATATTATCTGAGCCTCTCTATCTAATATTAATGATTCTATAAATTCATTATTAAATAATAAACATACTGAATTCGTATTATGAATACTAAAATTATTTAAATAATTTTTGCGGAGTATTTCTATACTATCAAGACTTATTATTCTACTTTCTTCGTTAACTAAGCCAGCATTTTTTGAAACTGCTAATGCTGTAATTTTTCTATCCCCGGTTAACAATCCAAAACCAATATTGTTATCTATAAACCACTTTATACAATGTTCAATATTCGTGACTAGACTATCTTGAATTCCTAATAAACCGATTAATTGTAAGTCTTTTTCGAAATTTTCTACAAATAATTGACGCTCTATAATACTACGAGACTCGTAATCTAATATTTCTTGTTTATCTATTTTTCTACAAGCTAAACCTAAGATACGTAAACTATTATCTATTTGAGTTATTTTCATATCTAGATTTGATAGTATTTCTCTATCATTTATATTTAGTGATTTACGTAATCTATTAATAGATGCTTTAGTATAAATATAATATTCTCCCGTTTTTTTATTTACATAAATCTGACTACTTATAGGACGTAATAAGTTAAAACCTAACCCTTCTGTTGGGTATCTAATATATTCATCAACATTACCATAAATATCTAAGACCACATTATTATCAACATATGTTATTTTACTATTTAAATATAAATACCTTTGATGTATTGTTTTATCTTCAGGTGTTTGATAAGTACCATCACTTATGCTAATTGATAAACCTAATCCTCGAATCAAATCTTTAGATAAAAGTTTATCTTGTGTATCCAAATGATATATATTTTCATTACAATCTATCATTTTCATTAATTCTAAACTATTTTTTGTTATCGTTCCTGTTTTATCAGATAATATATAATCAATAAATGGATATTGATCTACTAAATATGGACTATTTACTTTAATTCCATCACCAAATTTTTTAGACTGTATACCACGAAATATTGATAGTAAAATTTTAATTGAAAATGGTATAATACCATTTAAAACTATCCAGGTCTGAATACTAGATAATATAAAATAATGAAAAAAATTTAAAAAATTACTTTTTGTATTATAATAACTTTTATAAAACGTTATACCCAATACTAAACTTATAAGTATATAAATTGTTGTATTCATCATAAAATTACTAATTTTATTCATAATTGTATTTTGTTTTTTATTATCATTAAACTTTTTATCTTGTAATTTACAATCCGTGCCACAATTTATAACTATGCCTAAACATCCTTCACTAAGTAAATTTGACCCATTTACTAATAAACAACTATGATTAAAATCTAACGAATTTCCATTTCTAAATATTAAACTACCATCTATATCAAAAATACTCTGCTTATTATCACTTTTTATTTTGATTTTTCCTAAACGAAAATCATCTAAACGTAATTCATTACCTATTTTATTAACAATTACTGGATAACTCTCACCATTTAAATTAGCTAAATTAATTTTACAATAATCATGTCTACTTTGAACTTCTGTAAAAAAATCTATTAATAAAATATCCATAGGAATATTTTGATTTTTTTCAAGTGCTATTACTTCACCGGGATAAATATCCTGATTACATTTTTCAATCCATTTATTAGATTTATAATCCCATAATCTATACTTTTTATGATTTCTATTATAATCTTCAAAAAATAACATAAACCATTTATAACAATCACCCGCAATTTCTAAAAATAAACATAACAATAATGGAATAATTGTACTATATGGACCAGTTGGACTCCAATATTTTGGTAATAAACCTAATTGTTCAATCGTTAATAATTGAAATATTCCAATACATAGAAAATATAAATTATCAAAATTATTAAAATATTGCTTAGTTGTGACAAATGGTTGTATGAACAAACAATGTTCATTTCTATTTATTTTATTACTTTTAAATTTTTTATTCGCAAATCCTATAATTATTTCTCGCATTAATTCACATACAGTTATAATATATTTAGAATTAACCTTTATATATTTTTAATACTATATTTCATACGAATATTTTTATCATAATTATTACCTATGATAAAACTTATTTCAGTTAATATAAAACCTATTTCTATAATATTGTTATCACAATTTTTTAAAATACGAAAATTTTTAAACATTTTTACACTAATACTACTTTTATCAATTGTTTTAATCATAATCTTAAAATCATTCGAAATACTATAATTTGGTGGTATTTCCGCAAGAATATTATCACTAAATTTTTTATGTAAAAAATCATAAAATGGGAAAAGAGTTGCCTGAGTTGGTAAAACCCATAATAGTCTTTTCATCAAACGGCAATACGATAAATTATGTAATAAATAATAATAATTACTTTTTTTAATTATTTGCTTATCATTAAAATACAGTGACAATCTATCATAATCCCTTGATATTTGCTCATCTATTAATTCTTTATTGTATTTAAAACTACTAAATAAATCTATAAAAAAATCTTTTATTAAAATTTCCATTTCTTTATATAATGTATTCATTCATTATTTTTAGATAATAAATTATCTATAAAACTATTTATTTCAATATCATTATATTTAATATCGTTTGATATTATCTCTTTTATTGCGTTTTTTAAAATTATAGTATCATTATCTTTAACAATACCTACTCCTATGATTTTTGAATCTATAAGCTTATATACAAATTTATTATCATTATAATATATTTCATCACTATCATAAATATGAATTTGTCTAACGGGATATTTTGAACTGACCTTAATTAGGTTATTTTCTAGTAGATAAAACAATAAATACATTTTCATATTATTTATTATATCATTTGAAATATTTATTTTACTAAATAGTCCACTTAATAATTTTGGTTTTTCTGATATACTATTATTTTTTACATCTGAATTCATTTTACAATTTTTCTTTTCAATTTGTTTTACAGAAGTTGATTCAATTATTGGTTTTTTAATAGGTTCTTCTATTTGTAATATAGATTTTTTATTCTTTAAATATTTAAGTGGATATGAAATTAATTCTGTCACTTTTAATTGAGATAAGTTTTTAATAAATACACTCCTAAGATTTTTTTCAAATATATTACCCCAATGTTCCCATCCAAAATTATGAGTAATTTCTTTTTTTGTATCTTTAATACAACCTTGACAAATTTTTATTTCTTTTTCATTATGTTTTGAACAATATAAATATCCAGGTAATTTTTGACTAATACACCGATTAGGTATAAAATGTCCATCGTTAGATTGTTCAACACCCCAACGATAACTACAACACTTTTTATCACCAAAATAATATTCTATATGTGGACCAACTATTTCATAAAGAATAAAAATATCTTCCTTTATATCAAATAAAACATTTATTAATTCAAATACACTTATTGTATTCAACCCACTTTTTGAAACTATTAATGTTTCTAATAAATGATGTAATTTTTTAGTTAATTCATTTCTAGAATTACTATCTAAAAAAGGTCTATAAGATTCAATTATATTATACATACTTGTTTATATATATTATTTGTTACAACATTTTCAATTTTTATAACATATAATATACTATAATTCATATATATCTATACATTTTAATTTGTTTTTATTGTATCACTATTCATCATACCCTTATCTTTTAACCCTTCTACATCTGGAACTTTTGACTTAAGCTTATCTTTTAACACTCCTACATCTGGAACTTGTGATTTAATCTTATCTTTTAAGCCTTCTACATCTGGAACCTTTGTTTTTAGTTTATCTTTTAAGCCTTCTACATCTGGAACCTTTGATTTTAGTTTATCTTTTAACGCTGCTACATCTGGAACCTGTGATTTAATCTTATCTTTTAACCCTTCTACATCGGGAACCTTTGTTTTTAGTTTGTCTTTTAAGCCTTCTACATCTGGAACCTGTGATTTAATCTTATCTTTTAACCCTTCTACATCG
>Ga0164293_10002056_pt1 | contig 17030 bp, 17 predicted proteins | sample GEODES118metaG_FD_111487 | JGI IMG/M metagenome (GOLD analysis project Ga0164293, IMG submission 111487) | Eutrophic lake water microbial communities from Lake Mendota, Wisconsin, USA - GEODES118 metaG | ecosystem: Environmental > Aquatic > Freshwater > Lake | place: USA: Lake Mendota...
GAAGTGTCCTTGCATGTGAAGGTTGCTAGCAATTCCATCGGGCTAGTCTAGTTGATGGCTAGTGTGAGATGGAAAAGCGTTTGAGCCCGGCTGGAGCCCACCAGTTAGCTTTGCCAAACATGCGCATGAGAGCAGGAACTAGGAGAGCGCGCACGATAGTTGCATCCAGAAGAATCGCGAATGCGACGCCAAGCCCCAGGATCTTTATAGAAGTCACTCCGCTGAGAATGAAAGCGGCAAAGACTACTGAGAGAATCATCGCAGCTGCGGTCACAATCCGAGCAGATTTCTGAAGGCCATATGCGACGGCTTCAGTATTGTCGCCTCGCCGGTCGTACTCTTCTTTGATTCTTGAGAGCAAGAAGACCTCGTAGTCCATAGATAGACCGAAGGTAGTCAAGACCATCAAAATAATCATTCCGGTATCCACGGTACCGGTGATAGTGAAATCACCAAAGAATTTAACCAGGTTACCTTCGATGAAAATCCATGTAATCACACCAAGGGTTGCACTCAAAGACAATACATTGAGAAGTATTGCTTTGATTGGCAAAATTATTGAACCAGTGAAAGCGAATAGCAAGATTAAGACGCTCAGGAAAACCCAACCAAGAGCCCATGGGAGTGCGCGCGCAATTCCATTCTGAGTGTCGGTGTAGTCAGCGGCAACTCCACCAATGAGTAAACCTTCTGGCGCTGGTATTGAGCGAATATCATTGATTAAAGCTTGCGCAGCCGAAGTGCGTGGGCTCATTTTGTGCACTGCTTGAAATCTAATTATTCCATTAGCAGTGGTATTGCCTGTTACTTCAATAATTCCTGGAACTTCTTTGATTTGGTTTTTGTAAATATCAATCTCTTGAGGAGCGAGCAACTTCTCTCCATTTACGAAAAGAAATTCAATTGGCGTTGCTTCGCGACCAGGAAAGCGCTCATCGATCAATACAGATGTCATTGCAATTGGATGAGTTTTAGGCAGAACTGTCACATCGGTCTGACCGAAGGCAATATTGCGGATTGGCGATGCAAGGATTCCTAAAACAATAAGAGTAAGTAGCGTGATCGATAGTGGTTTGCGCATCACAAAGCGAGCAAGATCAGCCCAGCGACCATTCTCTTTAGGAGTGATTGAAGATTTTCTAATCGCCCAGGAGTCAATTCGCTTCCCGAGGAGCGCCAATGTTGCAGGCAGTGGAACCAGCGCCCCCAGTACTGCAAGGGCAACGACAGCTATGCCGGCATATCCAAAAGATTTGAGAAAATTAAGTGGGAAAAGCAGAAGTGAGGCGAGGGTTACCAAAACCGTAAGGCCTGAGAAGAAAACCGTTCGTCCAGCGGTGGCAACCGTTTTGACGATGGCATCGTAAATGCTTTTGCCTTGATGGAATTCTTCCCGGAATCGATTGACAATCAGGAGCGAGTAATCGATGCCAAGGCCAAGCCCAAGTCCAGTAATGAGATTTAAAGCGTAAATGCTTACATCAGTGATGAGCGTCAAAAGATAGATAATGAAAAAAGAACCTAAAATCGCGCTAATGCCAACAACAAGAGGCATGCCTGATGCAATGAGTCCGCCGAACACGAAAAGCAACAAGAGGAATGTCAGTGGAATTGCAATTGCCTCTGATTTCTTGAGGTCCTCGCTGATTTTAGTGTTAATAGCATCACCGACGGCACCCGTTCCTGTGTAGTAAATAGATAAGTCTTTGTACTTACTACCAATTTTCTTTTCTACTTGTTTTGCCACATTACTCAAGCCATCAAAAGATTCATCAACACCGTAGACAAATAGGTAGCCTGCTTTTTTGTCAGCACTTAACAATTGTGGGGCGCCAGTCGACCAGTAGGAGAGAGTGTTGTCGACACCTTCGATTGTGGAAATTTCGCTGACAATAGAAGTTACTGCTTGTCGGACCAATGGATCATCAGCATTTGTGGTGGGAGAATCGATAACCAGCAAAACAGCAGGATCTTTAACTTGGAAATCAGATTTGAGATATTCGAAAGCTCGTGAAGATTCGCTCTTTGGATCGTTATATCCGCCGCCATCTAGTTTTCCAAAAGCCTGAAAACCGATCGCTCCCGCTACGATCAAAGTAAGAACTGAAATAAGGAGCACCAGTTTGCTTTTGCGTGCTACTAAATGGCCAAGTTTCTCGAACATGTCTTTCCATTCTTTTGGTTGCTTGGGGGAACGCTTTAGGCCACAATGTAAACAATGTTAACACCTAAACGCAAAGGCTCCGAATATCATCACGGTGACCTTAAAAGCGCCGCCGTGATTGCCGCACGAAACCTGATCGAACGCGGTGGCCAGCAGGCTTTAGGCATCAGACCGGTAGCGGAGAAACTTGGAGTCACGGCGCAGCAAAGTGCCGACAACTAAAGATAAGAAACGGGATGAGCTAGAAAAGTTTTTTGCAATTGGTGACGCTTATGTTGATTACGCGCAGAGTTTTCCGAGACTCTTTGAAATCGCCTTTATCCACCCGGCAGAGCACAAAGTCGGTGAGTACGACGAGTTAGCTTGGAAGATTCTGAATGAGAGCGTGGAGAACTTCGTCATGTTAGGTCTCACGCCACGTGGCAAGCGCGAAACTGCCCCCCTCGTGGCATGGAGCGCCGTGCATGGACTTGCTACCCTTGTTGCAAATCAAAGTATCGCGCAATCAGATTTACCATTTTTTCGAAAAGCTGTAATGGAAGGCATCCAGGATTCATTGGTAAGGAAGAGTTAACAAATATGAGCGAAAAAAAATTAGAACCCAAAGAAAGTGATAATCAGATAGATCAAGAAGAGAGCCAGAAAGGCTCCAGCCGCGATGAGGAAATTCTTCGCGAAAAACCCCCGCATCACTAACCTCGAGAGAAACTGTCGAATTTCAACGAAACGAGTTATCGCGAACCCAAACGAATGAGCGATGACCTGTCGATCAGCTCCAGTTGTTAATCGAAGAAAAAATTGCTCAAACTTTTTTATAGCCATTTCACCAGGCTCCCATAATCTGGGTCACCTAAAATTGAGCTACTCCTTAGATGTGGAAGAGGGCGCACTGCTATCGGATGAGCCACTCGAGTTGCCGCCACGCGAGTCAGTTCGGTAAAAGCCAGATCCTTTGAAATGGACTCCGACGGGAGCGAAGACCTTTCGCGCCACTGCTGCACATTGCGGGCACGGTTGATCCGAAGAATCAGTAAATGAACGGCTCGCCTCAAAATCTAGCGAACAGCTATCGCAGAAGTACTGATAAGTCGGCATTCTGTCCCTTCCTTAAATGACTGAGAATCACTCGCCAGATAGTCCCCGACAAGTTTAGAACCGTGGGACGATAGGGGCTAATCGGGTGGAAACTCAGGGGAGGTATACCCATGGGGCAAGAAGTAAGGGCGCGGCGATTTCTCGCATCGTTGGTTCTCGTAGCGAGCGGATTGCTCATCTCCTCACCTGCGCAGGCGCTGGACTTGGTGGAAGCTGACCCGGTTGTCAATTCAACTATCAAGAACGCGCCGAGCGCCATCACTTTGAAGCTCTCTGGTGAGATCGTTGAGTCAGGTAGTTCAATGAGCGTTCGCGCTCCGAGCGGAAAACTCGTTGATGACGGATCTCTGTTAATTGATGGCGCGCAAGCTCTAATTGGCCTAGGAGAGTTAAGCGAAGCTGGGCGCTACACGGTGACCTATCAATTCATGGGCATTGATGGCGAATTACTTTCCGGTTCATACATCTTCACATTTGATGCTCCAGCAGTTGTTACGACCCCAACTGCCAATCCATCAGAGTCGGCTAGTTCGAGTGAGGGTGAAGCTGGTGCGGCAGGCGCTACCGGTGGGAGCTCTCTGGCAACTGACATCTTTATGATTTCGCTACTGGTAATTTCATTTGTAGTGTTGATTTTTATCGCAAGGTCTCTTCGCAATCCAAAGCCAAAAAAACGAAAGAAGAAATGATTTCGCTCTTCAAGTACCTCTCCTTAGCAAGTGCATTTTCCTTAGTTGGAATATTTATGGCGTTAGCTTTCCTTCTCGAAGAAGTCGAAGGATACTTTCAGGATTCAGGAGCTAAGTTAAAGCGGCTTCTTCCGCCGATAGCGGCAATATGGTCGCTCTCAAGTATCGGAGTTTTTCTCACAGATCTCGCTCTGATTGTGGATCGGCCGTTGCTTGAAGTTTTCGATGGTAACTTAATTAAATCCTTCGCTCTGCAAGTGGTTTTAGGCAAGGTACTGTTAATTAATATCATTGCCGCGCTAATTGTTCTGACCTGCGTGCCTTTAGTGAAACGAACTGGTGGCGCTGTCGCGCTCATGTTTATTACTCTCAGCGGCTTACTCGCTCCATATCTTGAAAATCACAGCGCATCATCTGGTCATCACATGCTGGTAGTGGGCCTCGTGATTGTGCACGTGCTGGCACTTTCACTTTGGATTGGTGGCCTCATAGCGCTTGCGCTAATGAATTCAAGCGGTCGCAAAATCGCGCACCCCCGCTTTCACACCATTGCGCTCTGGTCTTTGGCTGCCGTAGCCCTAACCGGAATCGTGAATGGCTGGATACGCCTTGGATCATTAAGTCAGATTGGCAGTAGTTATGGATTGCTACTTCTAGGAAAATCACTCCTACTTGTTTTGATCTTTTTCGTAGCCTTCAACAGCCACAGAAGGAAGAGCGGAGAAGTAAATGAGCGCTCCCTGGTTCGTCAGCTAACACTTGAAGGAGCGCTCTTCGCCACGACAATGGCGATGGCGGTAATACTTGGCAGGACTGCGCCACCAGAGGTGAAGAATAGCCAAGAGATTCATCCGATTCTTGGCTCCGTCATGCCAGAAGCGCCCACGCTCTCGAGGGTGCTCCTTGGATATGAACCAAACGGGCTCTTCCTTGCGATTCTGATCTCGCTTGTCGCCCTCTATATAAAAGGTGTTGTCGTTCTAACTCGACGCGGTGATAAGTGGCCAATCAATCGAACCATTTTCTTTGCACTTGGAATTAGCGTGGCAGATTTTGCTGTGAATGGTGGGCTCGGCCTCTACTCTCATGTCACTTTTTCTTTTCACATGGTGGCGCATATGGCTCTAGCAACGTTAGCGCCAATCGGAATTGTTTTGGGTGCACCGATAACGCTCGCCTTACGCACATTGCCAATTGGAAGGGCTCCTCAAGAACGTGGCATTCGTGGGTTTGTTTTGACGTTGTTGCACTCCCGATATTCTCGCTTCTTCACCAATCCAATAGTTGCCATGCTTGTCTTCGATGGATCAATGTTCGCACTTTATTTCACTGATTTATTTAAGTGGTTAATGAGCTACCACTTTGGACACTTCTTTATGGAGATGCATTTCTTTATCGCAGGCTTCCTATTCTTTGCAGCGTTGATTGGCGTCGATCCCATACCAAATAGATTTCCGTTCGTTGCTCGGATAGTCATAATTCTTGCTGCAATGAGCATCCACGCATTTTTCTCTGTTTCACTTATGTCTTCGAGCGTTCTTGTCGATGGCGGTTATTTTGCTACGTTAGATCGACCATGGTGGCCAGATTTACTTGCAGACCAGAGGACTGGTGCTGCATTTGGTTGGGCTTTCGGTGAGGTGCCAATTCTTCTGGCACTTGCAGCGACGTTTGTGCAGTGGATCCGTTCGGATGCACATGAAGCTGCACGTATCGAACGAAATTCTGAACGTGCCCGGAAGGCAGGAATACCTGATGAGGTGGACCGGTACAACGAGTACCTCAAATCGCTCAATCGGGCCGAGCCAAAAGATGACCAGCAGTAGCAAAGTCGACCAAATTCTGCCTTAATTGGTCTATGGATCCGCTTTTCATACTCCCCCCTGAATATCAAGCGCTTCGCGAATCTGTCCGCGCACTGGCTGACTCAAAAATCGCGCCAGTTGCTAGAGAGGTGGATGAACAAGCGCGCTATCCGCAAGAGGCCGCTGACGCGCTGCAGAGCGCAGGACTTGCCGCTGCACATGTGCCTGAAGAGTTTGGTGGCGAGGGGGCCGATGCACTTGGCGTGGTCATCATCATCGAAGAGGTTGCACGCGTCTGTGGTTCGTCATCATTAATACCTGCTGTAAATAAATTAGGTTCGCTACCGCTAATGCTTGCCGGAACCACGGAGCAGAAGAAGCGTTGGCTCACTCCACTTGCCCAAGGTAAAGGGTTCTCTTACTGCCTCTCTGAGTCCGAAGCCGGTTCCGATGCTGCTGCAATGCGCACCAAGGCAGTACCAAAAGATGGTGGTTGGGTGCTCAACGGAAGCAAGAAGTGGATTTCTAACGCTGGTGAATCAGACTTTTATACCGTCCTGGCAAGCACAGATAGTTCGAAGGGCGCCAAGGGAATTTCAGCCTTTGTTGTTGAGAAAAGCGATGCCGGAATTTCTTTTGGTGCGCACGAAAAGAAGATGGGTTTCCGCGGTTCGCCAACGCGCGAGGTCTACTTCGATGATGTCCAACTAAGCGCTGATCGAATGCTTGGCGCCGAAGGAAGTGGATTTGCACTTGCAATGCGGACTCTTGATCACACACGGATTACCATTGCAGCTCAAGCGCTGGGAATTGCTCAAGGCGCCTTCGAAGTGGCAATGAACTATGCCCATCAGAGGAAACAATTTGGCAAGGCAATCTTTGACTTCCAGGCTATTCAATTTATGTTGGCTGATATGGCGATGAAAATCGAGGCAGCTAGACAATTAACATATGCCGCCGCTGTGAAAAGCGAGAATGGCGAGGCTGATCTAACGTTTTTCTCAGCCGCGAGTAAGTGTTTTGCCACGGATGTTGCGATGGAAGTAACGACAAATGCTGTCCAAGTTCTGGGTGGGTATGGCTATGTCTCTGATTATCCAGTTGAACGGATGATGCGTGATGCGAAGCTCACTCAAATTTATGAAGGAACGAACCAAGTTCAACGAATTGTGATGGCGAGAAATCTCCCGCACTAATCAAAGAAAGCGAGTGACACCTAGTTCGGTTGCAACCGCGTTCACGCGCACATCATGCTCTTCTTCGATTAAATTATCGACTGAAAGAGATGCGCTATCAATAAGTGCAACCTTCCATCCGGGTAGAAGTGGCAGCGCTCGGTCGAATGAACCGCCGCCTTGCCCAAGTCGAACTCCGCGCACATCAACCGCGAGCGCAGGCAGAATGACTACATCAATCGAAGCTAACTCTTCGTCAGACACCTGCCTACCTTCATGGAGCCAGGTAAGTGATTTATCAGGGTTCATCCGGGGGAGAAATATCTGCTTACCTTGGGTGCGGAGTATTTCATTTAGCGAAAAAGTATCTGGCTCATCACCATAAGATTGGAACGAGGCAATCACCTGCGCTCGCTCTATTTCGGGAGCAGTTAGTAAGCGTTGACCCGGGGCAGTCCGATCGGCTGCGCGCCCTCTCATCCGAAGTTCACGGAAGCGCCCACGCGCCTCTTTCTTACTCTCCATGCGAGGAGCGTAAGGTGTAACCACTATGAAGAAGCAAGCGGGCATCAAACACGCAGTAATTCCTGCCGCTGGACTTGGGACCCGATTTCTCCCTGCGACCAAGGCAATCCCCAAAGAGATGCTCCCTGTCGTTGATAAGCCAGCTATTCAATATGTTGTAGAAGAGGCCTACTCCGCAGGCTTCTCTGACCTGCTCTTGATCACCGGCCATAACAAGGGAGCGCTGGTTGATCACTTTTCACAAGCGCCGGAATTAGAACAGACTTTGCATGCGCGGGGTGATGCAGAGCGATTAGCTGCACTTCGCCACTTAAATGCACTTCCTGCGCTCCACACCGTTCGACAAGAGAGCGCACGCGGGTTAGGTGATGCGGTTTTGACTGCTGCTGATCATGTAGGCGATGCGCCATTTGCTGTCTTACTCGGCGATGACCTCATCGAGCCAAGTGATCTGTTGTGGCAAGAGCTGCTTGAAGTACATGCACTTCATGGAGGATCAGTACTGGCATTGATGGAAGTATCAGATGACGATGTTTCGAAGTATGGGATTGCAGCAATTTCAAATACGAATCCGGCCCGAGTTCTAGATCTCGTCGAGAAACCATCTAAAGCAGAAGCCCCAAGCAATTACGCGATTATCGGGCGATATATTTTGTCGCCTGCAATTTTCTCAATACTTCGCCACACCTCTGCAGGCAAAGGTGGCGAAGTGCAACTCACAGATGCAATCGCTACGCTCGCTCGTGACGAGCGAATTGGTGGACCTGTCCATGCAGTTGTAGTTAACGTTCGACGTTTTGATACAGGAAATCGATTAAGTTATCTCAAGACTGTTGTGGAATTTGCAACTCGTCGCGAGGATCTTGGTCCAGATTTTGTGGCCTGGCTGAAAGGATATGTGCGAGGGCTTGATGATTAGCGTTGACAATTATTTACAAGAGGTCCTAGCTATCGCTCATCCATTAGCGCCACTTGATATGCCGCTGTTGGATGCGCATGGCGCGACATTAGCAAGTGATGTTTACGCGGGAGAGCGCCTAGTACTCCGTGCGGGGCGAAGGATTCGATCTACCCATATTGGAATCGCTGCGTCGATTGGTTTGGATCATCTACCAACTAGGCCTCATCCGCGGGTAGTAGTCATTTCTGCAGGCGAAGACCTCACCGAGCCTGGCCATCGAATCGATGAGCAACATTCCTATGAGGCAAATTCTTGGTTACTCACGACAGCGGTCCGTGAAGTTGAAGCGATTGGCTATCGAGTCCATACCATTCCCGACACGACCCAAGAGTTGACCGACCTAATCGAAGATCAATTGGTCCGAGCAGATTTGGTCGTCATCACTAGCGGTCCGCGCTCAGTTGAAATGATGCGCCAGTCGCTTAACTCGCTTGGTGAAATTCATGAGCGAGAGGTTGCTATGGAACCGCAGGGCCACCATAGCTATGGCTTGATTGGCCCAGATCGCACCCCAGTCATCACGTTACCTTCAGATTCGAAGGGCGCTTACATAGCGTTTGAGCTATTTGTTCGCCCGATGATTCGACAGATGTTGGGGCGAAAAAATCTTTCGCACCGCGTATTGAGTGCAACGTTAGCCGAAGATATTTCCAGCACTTCGGGGCTTCGCTCTTTTTTCGAAGCTCTCATAAGTCATGAAAATGAAGTTTTGCGAGCTACCCCCGTTGCTCTGAGCGAACGCGGTGATGCAAATGGATTGATTGTCATTGATGACCAGGGCGCTGTTCTGAGAAGTGGCAGTGAAGTTTCGGTGATTCTTTTCGATAGGCGAGCTGAGTAGGTGGAACTTTCAGACGGAGTAATTCTTCTTCGTTCAATTAAGTACCGAGATCGCAAGTGGTGGGAACGAGTACATGTCGAGAATCGAGCTTGGCTCAATCCCTGGGAGGTGACCTATCCGGAAGGGTCGGGCGCGCCACCTAAGTTCTGGAGGATGGTTCGCTCCTTCAAGAAAGATGCCCGGTGGGGGAGATCGGAGAATCTCGTCATCATCCTCGGCCAGGAGCGGGTGGGATTCATCGCACTGGGTGGCATTTCTTATGGTCCCTCACGAAGCGCCTTCATCGGATATTGGGTAATCGAGAAGTTTGCCAATCAAGGAATCGTCACTCGAGCGGTTACGCTCCTACGAAATCACGCCTTTGATGACCTGCGATTACATCGGATCGAAATCAACATTCGACCAGAGAACCAACCATCAATACGAGTAGCGATGAAAGCTGGATTCGAATTAGAGGGAAAGCGCTCGAAGTACCTTCATATCGATGGTGATTGGCGTGACCATATTTGTTTCGTAGCAACACGAGATTGAGCACGTTCGATATCCCTTATTTTTAAGGCTGCCCCTTCTATTCTTACCCCATCATGAGTTCAGGTTTGATTTACTTCGCTGTCATCGCGCTCTGGGTTGCATACTTTCTTCCGCGCTGGCTTCGTTCTCATGACGAGGTTTCCGAGAGTAAGAGTCTCGAGCGATACCGAAGTGCGATGCATGTTGTTTCGATTGGCTCATCCCAAAATACGTATATGACTCATGCTGAAATAGCAGAGCGTGAAGCGCGCGCGCTTCGAAAGCGACAGATTTCTCTTGTCACTTTAATCGCTTTTTTCTTTGCAACAATCATCGCAGCTTTTGCAAATACCGTACCTTTTAAATCTTTATTACTTCCGTTATCCCTTTTGGTCATTTTTGTCGTTCATGTTCGTCGTCAGAAAGTACAAGATGATGTACGACGTCGACGTCGTGCAGCGACGATGCGAAGCAAAGGGTCAAGCTTCAATTTCGCAGAAATTACCTATCGAACTCCCGAGGGTCAAACAAGCCAATGGATTCCAATTAATCACTCGCGTACAGTTACGGTCATTCCAAACGATACGTGGCAGCCAAGTGATATGCCGCTACCCACATATGTAAATGCACCCAAAGCACCCGCTCGCCCAATTGTCGGACGGAATAATTCAGAGCCATTTAACACTTTTAATGAAACAGATAAAGAGCGGATCGAAACATCTTTTGAGAAAGTTTTTGATCAAGAAGAGGATCGCAAAGCGTCAAACGGTTAAAAGCTTCCTAAAAGTAATGTTAAATCCATGACTGTAGCCACATCAAACTGCGCCAGTAATCGTATGAGACGGTAAATGCAAGAAAGATCGGCGAGTGATAAATAAAGTTTGCTCCAACCAGGCCTAGGAATAAGGCCAACCAGGCTTTTCGAGTTCTACGAGGAATGCGCTCAGGGAGCCTCTCGTTTATCTCTTTTATCGCCGCCACAAGAGCAAGAATGATCCACGGTTCAAAAACAATTGAATAGAACGAGAATGTGGTCCGCTCTGGAAAGGCGAACCATGGCAGCCAGCCAGCTGCAACCCCGAGAAGAATGAGCGAATGGTTTCGCGTTCTCATCCAGAGGATCAGCAGAAAGAGAAGCGATAACGCTCCGCTCCACCAGAGTAGCGGCGTGCCTATCGCAAGAACTTCTTGGGAACAATTCTCAGAGCCGCATTTAGGTGATTCGTAATAGAAAGATGTCGGGCGAATTTGTAGTAACCACTGCCAAGCGGAGGAACGATAATTGTGGCCAGAATCTAATCCTTTGTGAAAGTTGAGGATTTCAAATTGGTAGTGAATGAAGGAGCGAAATGGCGCAAGAAAACCAGCACCGTTATCTGCTGACCATGACCGACTCCACCCACGTGAAGAGAGAAACCAGCCAATCCAACTCAATAAATAGATGAAAAGTGGGAGAAGAACCAACTGAACCTTTCTTATGGCAATTAACCATAAGAGATCTTTGCGATTAGTTCGCTCTGCACTTTCTCGAATTTCTTTGATGACAAAGTAAAGTGAAAAGAACAGAATATAGAAAATGGCGCTCCATTTAGTGCCCAGAGCTAAGCCAAAGAAAATTCCCGTAAGTAAGAATCTTCGATCAATAAGAAACCATGCAGCTACTAAAAGGAAAGTTGTTAAGGTCATATCCAACAGCGCAGTTCTAGACATCACTAAATTCAAACCATCAAAAAATGCCAGTAGCGCTGCAATCAATCCATACCCAAGGGCTCCAAAGATGCGCGAGGCAATCTTTGCAATGAGAAGTATTGATAAAGCGCCGAGCAGTGCGACGATAACCCGCCAACCGAAAGGATTATCGCCGAATACCTGGATACCGAGCGCGATCACCCATTTACCAACCGGCGGATGCACAATGAACTCTGGTTTATTGGCGCTGACTTCGACGCCAAATTTGAGAAGATCGCGCGCGCCATCTACGTAGTAGATCTCGTCGAAAATCAATTTGTCGGGAGTGCTCAATCTGAAAAGGCGGATAAAGAGCGCTGCGGCGACAACGGACCAGATGGCAACAGTGCGGTTCCCAAGGGCGCGAATCATGCCTAACAGCGTAGAACCTGGGAGGATAAGAGTGTGAATAACGGACGATTGATTCTTGCAGGCGCGCCATTGGGCAATCCTGAGGATGCATCGCCACGCCTAAGAAGAGCGCTGACCGAATGCGATGTGATCTTTGCTGAAGATACCCGTCGATTTCGACATCTTGCTCAAGATCTCGGTTTAACGATTGGCGCGCAACTTCGTTCTTTCTTTGCTGGCAACGAACAAGAGCGGGCTGGTGAACTTCGTCAAGAGCTACTCAACGGCAAGGTGGTATTGCTGATAACGGATGGCGGCATGCCGGGGGTAAGCGACCCCGGTTACTTAGCGCTCAAAGCTGCTCTTGAGATCAGCGCGCACGTTGAGGTGATACCGGGGCCAAGTGCAGTCACCACCGCGCTCACGCTCTCAGGATTACCAATGGAGCGCTTTCTCTTCGATGGATTTGCGCCGCGTAGCGAAAAAGCTCGAGCGGATTACATACATTCCATTAAGAATGAAGTACGAACGATTGTTCTCTTTGAGGCGCCACATCGCACCAAGGAGCTAGTTCGGGATTTGCTTGAGATTCTCGGCGGCGAACGAAAGGTGGCGCTCTGCAGGGAGATGACGAAGAGGTATGAAGAGATCTTTCGGGGCACGCTCGACGAACTCGATTATTGGGTCAGTCAACGAGAAATTCTTGGTGAGATCACAGTTGTCATTGAAGGTGCACAGCTGAGTGAGGTCGCCGCTCGCACCCCAGAAGAGATTGCCGCACAGGTCGCGCTTCGCGAATCGACAGGGATGGAGCGACGCGAGGCGGTAACCGCCGTGGCAGAGCAATTCAGGCTTCGCAAGCGGGAAGTTTTCGACGCCCTTGTCGCCTCTAAGATGGAGCAGTGATGTCTCAAGCCACTGGCAAGAATTTTTATCTAACGACGCCGATTTACTACGTAAACGATGCGCCGCATATCGGCCATGCCTACACAACAGTCGCTGGCGATGTGTTGACCAGATGGCATAGACAACGTGGCGAGGGCGTTTGGTTCCTTACAGGCACCGATGAGCATGGTCAGAAAGTCTTGCGCACTGCAGAAGCGAATGGAAGTGATCCGCAGAGTTGGGCTGACAAGCTGGTAGAAAATGCGTGGAAACCGACATGGAAAGCTTTGAACATTGCAAACGATGATTTTATTCGTACTACCGAACCTCGGCATATGGAACGAGTACAAAAATTCTTGCAAGGCTTGAAAGATACGGGGCACATCTACGAAGGAAAATACGAAGGCCCATATTGCGTTGGCTGTGAAGAGTTCAAATTGCCCGGCGATCTGCTTCCTGGCACAAACGATCAAGAGAAATTATGTCCGATTCATTCGAGACCAGTAGAACTCGTCAGTGAGACTAACTGGTTCTTCCGGTTATCGGCATTTGTAGAACCATTACTCGAGCACTACCGAAAGAATCCGGATGCTTGCGAACCTGCGAGTGCGCGGAATGAGGTTGTTGCTTTTCTCGAAGGTGGCGTCTCCGATCTTTCTATCTCACGCTCCTCATTCTCTTGGGGAATTCCAGTTCCGTGGGATACCAAACAGGTTGTGTACGTCTGGTTTGATGCGCTGTTGAATTATGCAACGGCAGTTGGACTCGGCGATGATGCGGGAACGCCTGGTGCTAAAGATTTCGCCAATAAATGGCCAGCTGATGTGCACCTTGTTGGAAAAGATATTCTCCGGTTCCACGCCGTTATCTGGCCGGCCATGTTGATGGCGGCGCAGTTGCCGGTACCGAAAAAAGTTTTCGCACACGGTTGGTTACTTGTCGGCGGCGAGAAGATGAGTAAGAGCAAACTTACCGGAATTGCTCCAGCCGACATCACAGATTTCTTTGGCGTAGATGCCTTCCGTTATTACTTTTTACGCGCGATTCCCTTCGGTACAGATGGCTCTTTCTCTTGGGAAGATATGGTTGCTCGTTATACGAGCGAACTTGCTAATGATTTTGGCAATCTTGCATCAAGAGCAATTGCGATGATTGAGAAGTACTGCGATGGACGTATTCCAGCCGTTGCACAAGAGCCGGAATTGGCAAAAGCTGCTGCGATTGCAGCAAAAACAGCTGATGAAAAGATTGCTGCCTTGGATTTCCAGGGTGGGATTCTTGCAATTCTCGAATTTTGTAAGAGCGTCAATGGTTATGTCACTGAGAAAGCGCCCTGGGTGCTTGCCAAAGATCCGGCAAAGAAGAGTGAACTAGATCGCGTTCTTTATGCAACCTGTGAATCACTTCGAATCCTTGCCGTTCTCTTTCACTCGGTGATGCCAGAGACAAGCCAGAAGCTCTGGACTTCACTTGGCGGAACAAGTTTGGGAGAGCTATCTGAACAACGGATCGATGATGTTGCGCGTTGGGGTCAATTGCCAGCCGGTGCAGCAACTTCTCGAGGCGAAGTACTCTTTCCGCGATTGCCAGAGAATAAAAGCGAGGAGCAGCAGGGGTGAGTGATCGCCACAATCGGGATATTGATCGAATCCCCGCACCGCCACCAGAACCACTCCCAGTTCCAACTATTGATTCACATTGCCATTTAGAGCTAATAGCCAAAGCAGCCCCTGATTCAGTCGAAGTAAAGACCGTTCTTGACGAAGCTGCTGCCGCAGGAATCGAACACGTTGTGCAGATTGGTTATGACTTAGAACAATCGAGGTGGTCAGTTGCCATGGCGCAGGCGTGGATTGGTCGTGCGCTAGCCGCGGTTGCGCTCCATCCAAACGAAGCACCGGTCGTTGATAATCTTGATGAACAACTCCGTGAAATTGAGAACTTAGCCACCCATCCACGAGTGCGCGGCATCGGTGAGACGGGCCTTGATTATTTCCGTACCCCAGAAGAGTTACGCGAGAAGCAAAATTTCTCTTTTCGAGCTCATATTGCAATAGCTAAACGAACAAATAAGGCCCTCATCATTCATGATCGTGACGCGCACGAAGATATTCTCAGAGTTTTGAAAGAAGAAGGTGCGCCCGAGAGAGTAATCTTTCACTGTTATTCCGGAGATGCACAGATGGCGAAAGAATGTGTTCGCGCAGGATATTTCCTCTCATTCTCTGGCACGGTAACTTTCAAAAACGCTCCAGATTTACGTGAGGCACTGACGGTTACACCGTTAGTAAATCTTTTAGTGGAAACTGATGCTCCGTTCCTTACTCCTGCGCCATACCGAGGCGCTCTCAATTCACCTGCACAGATTGCGCGCACTATTCGTTATATGGCTGAAGTACTTGAGCGCCCCGTTGAAGACTTATGTCATGCAACACGAGAGAATGCGCTGGCGTTATTTGGTGATTTCTCTTGACACAAACCCTGGGTGCGAGCGAAATCAGGCAACTTGCCGAACGGCTTGACCTTCGACCATCCAAATCGTTGGGTCAAAATTTCGTTGTTGATGGAAATACCTGTCGAAAAATTGTTCGGTTAGCGCAAGTGCAGAGCTCGGATGTGGTGCTCGAGATTGGCCCTGGACTTGGCTCCCTGACACTTGCGCTTCTTCAGGATGTGAATGCAGTAATTGCAATTGAGATAGATAGCAGACTTGCTAAGCAGCTTCCCGATACCATCGCAGCACATCTGCCTGATCGAACATCGAATTTATTTGTGATTAACGAAGATGCGTTGAACGTTACAGAGTTGAAGATTGCACAAGCCCCGACTGCACTTGTTGCCAATCTGCCATACAACATCTCGGTTCCAGTGCTGTTGCATACTCTCGAATATTTCCCATCTATCACCCGAGGAATAGTGATGGTTCAGGCAGAGGTTGCCGAGCGACTGGCTGCCAAGCCCGGTTCAAAGGTTTATGGCGTTCCGAGCGTAAAGCTCCGTTGGTGGGCCGATGCCACCGTGGCGAGCGCTATTTCGCGCGAAGTCTTCTGGCCTATCCCGAGAGTTGATTCACTCTTACTCTCGTTTACTCGAAGGAGCCATCCAGTAATTAACGATGAGGGGCTGCGCCAGCGGACCTTTACAGTGATTGATACTGCATTCGCGCAACGGCGCAAAATGCTCCGCGCTTCTTTGGCGCCATTCCTTGGGTCGAGCGAAAAAGCATCGGCGCGATTGATTGAGCTGGGCATTGACCCAACTGCCCGAGCAGAGAATCTGACACTCGAAGATTTCATTCTAATTGCGCAAGGCATTTCTGGTTAAAAATCATTAGGGTAGAACCATGACAGTTGTCAAAGCTCCTGCAAAAATCAATTTGCAGTTATCGGTTGGCGCTAAAGGCGATGACGGATATCACGACTTAGCTACTGTCTTCCAAGCAGTCTCACTTTATGACGAAATTACTGTTCGAGAAGGTGAAAACGGTTCAGGCATTACGCTGCGCTTTACCGGGGATAACCCACATATCGCGAACCTGCCGACTAACAATAAAAATCTCGCATATAAAGCTGCGCAGTTATTTGCACAACGTAAAAAAGTCTCACTAGATTTAATTATCGAAATAAAAAAACAGATTCCCATCGCTGGCGGGATGGCAGGCGGCAGTGCAAATGCAGCTGGCGTTTTAGTCGCGCTCGATGCTCTGTATGAAACCAAAATGAGTAGAGAAGATTTGCTTGCGCTCGCTCGCCAGTTAGGAAGTGATGTTCCCTTCTCTTTAACTGGGGGAACTGCAGTAGGGACAGGGCGTGGAGATCAACTCACTCCAGCGCTCGCTCGTGGCACCTTCCATTGGGTGTTGGCTTATTCATCACAGGGTCTCTCCACGCCAGCTGTTTACGAGGAGTGTGATCGCCTAAGACAAGGGTTTGCGCAACGACAGCCTCGAGTCAGTGAAGAGTTGATGCATGCGCTAAGTAGCGGCGATCCGATTGCTTTAGGGAAATCTTTGGTAAATGATTTGCAGCCTGCTGCATGCTCTCTTAAACCTGCGCTGAAGTTAGCGCTCTCTGCCGGAATGGAATCGGGGGCAATTGGCGCGCTCGTCTCTGGCTCCGGCCCAACAGTCGCGTTTCTTGCCAAGAGCGAAGAAGCATCGATTGATTTAGCAGTTGCGCTCTCATCGACGGGCGCAGTTTCACAACTAGGGCGTGCACATAGTCCGGTCGGTGGCCCTAGGGTCACCGAAATCTGAGCAACCTTAGCTTGCGAATTATTCGCCGCTCTCGCTCTCAAATTGA
>Ga0164293_10002058_pt1 | contig 17027 bp, 17 predicted proteins | sample GEODES118metaG_FD_111487 | JGI IMG/M metagenome (GOLD analysis project Ga0164293, IMG submission 111487) | Eutrophic lake water microbial communities from Lake Mendota, Wisconsin, USA - GEODES118 metaG | ecosystem: Environmental > Aquatic > Freshwater > Lake | place: USA: Lake Mendota...
AACAGCAGGGCGGTTGGCAGGCAAGAAGATCGATGTCGTCATAGGTCCGATCGGCTGGATCGATCTCATGTCGGTGTACGCGATTCTGCTGTCCCGCGTCGACACCACGATCGATCACGTCGCTTGCCAGATGGACTCGAACATCGAACTACCCGCAGAGCGCCAGGAGATCCTGGACGTCTGTGCCACCGTGCCGAAGAACGCGACTCTATCCCGATGGAACGAGGCGATTCGCTCACTTGCGACAGATTCTCGTCAGAGGGTCCCTCATCCTTCCTACACCGAGCGCGTGTTGCAGGAATCCAGTTGCTTCACCGCGACCCACTTCAGCGAGATGGACGAGCAGATCGTGACACTGGTGGCTGAGGGGTACAGCAATCCGGAAATTGCCGACGCCCTGCATTACGCCAGTCAGACGATTCGCAATCGGGTGAGTTCGATCCTGACCGAGTGCGGATGCCGTAATCGCACCGAACTCGCCTCCGCTTGGCAACGCCATCGTCTCCACGAAACCCATCACCGGATCGCTGCGTCCGCTCCCTCCTCAGCCCGAGGACCTGCACACGTCGAAGACGCGAGCGAAGGGAATCTCACAGGTTCCTGAGGCGCCCCGGGGCGTCCGCTGGGCCCGTGCCGGAAATGAGAAAAACCGCCCCGGAGGGCGGTTTTTGGAGCGGACGACGGGATTCGAACCCGCGACCCTCACCTTGGCAAGGTGATGCTCTACCAACTGAGCCACGTCCGCGTAACGCGGGGAAATCATACCCGTCCAATGTTCCGTCACCACCTTCAGCCTCTTGCCACATGGCTCTGATCCCTGAAACTTCGAGGGGCGGTGCCACTCGGGGAGATTCCCCGGCGACACCGCCCCTGGTGAGGTGGGAGACGCGCTGCGCTCAGTAGCGCAGGCGACCCATGAACTGCATGAACGTGTGGGTCACGTGGGTGAACCCGGCAATGGCGAGACCGGAGAACACGGTGTCGACCCAGGGTTCGAGGGTGGTGCCGGACTCGCCCATGAAGGTGCCGAGAATGGAGACATCCATGCCCCACACGAGCAGGATGCAGGCGGCAATGAGCCAGCCTTCGCCCTTGTTGAGAATCGGTACGCGCTTGAGGAACGGGATGTGTTCGTTCGCCACCGAGACCACGGTCTGAGCGACGATGCCAATCAGGATGACGAGTGCCATCGTGTACATGAGCAATACCTCCTACAGGTACCTCCCGGCTCCCACCGAGAGGGTGATTGCTCCGCCCAACGTGAACGTACGCCCCGTCATTTCGGAATTGGTGGATTTCCGTGACGCCCGTCACAAGGCCTTGTGGGGCTTGGGAAACATGTCGATCAACGGGAGAGGTATCCCCCGTCGACGGCCAAGATGTGGCCCATCGTGTAGGTGCTCTCGTCGCAGGACAGCCACAGGCACGCCGCCGCGATCTCATCGACGGTGCCGAAGCGACCGATCAGACTGAGACGGTTGATGACATCGGCCTCCGAGCCGCGCTTGCGGCGTTCCATCGCGTTGCGAAGCATCGGCGTGTCGATGCTGCCAGGGGCCACGCCGTTCACACGGATGCCCTTTTCGGCGAGTTCGATGGCCGTGGCCTTGATAATGCCGACGGCTCCGAACTTCGATGCGGTGTACGCGGTCTGGCCGGGCTGCGGACGATACGAGTTGGTCGAGCAGATGCTCACGATGGTTCCACCGTGGCCCTTGTCGAGCATGGCCTGCGCTTCGGCCTTGATCGAGAGGTAGATCGACTTCAGGTTGATCGCGATGATGCGGTCGAAGTTGTCTTCTTCCAACTCGAGAACATTCGGCGCTTCGCCTTCGATCGCGGCAGCGTTCACGGCGTGATGCAGATCGCCGTATTTCGACACAGCGAGTGCGACGAGCGCGTTGACATCGGCGGACTTCGACACGTCGCACTTCTGCGACACGGCAGTGCCGCCGGCTTTCTCGATCATCGCCACCGTCTCGGCGGCTGCTTCCACCTGCACGTCGCCGATGACGACTTTCGCACCTTCCTTGGCGAATGCGAGGGCGATGGCACGGCCCATGCCGCTGGCGCCTCCGGTGACGAGTGCGACTCTGTTTGTGAAACGGTTGTTGCTCATCCCGCCATTATTGGTGGGCAGTGTCTGGCTCCGCGGGTTGGACCGCCGAGGTGGTCTGGTCGCGGGTCACGATGACGCCGCCAACCGCCGCCAACATGATGATTCCGCCGAGAATCTGGGCCACGACCATCTCTTGGTCGAAGACGATCCAGGCGCCCACAGCCGACAGCGCTGGGCTGAGGAGCCCGATCACGGACGCGAGAGTGACCTCGATGTAGCGGCTGGACCAGGTGACGATGCCGAAACCGATGATCTGAACGAGCACCACCTGGCCGAGGATCAGCCACCAGTCGTTGCCGTTGATTTGGCTGAAGTCCGCACCGGAGATGATGCCGATCGGCATCAGGATGACACCCGCGATCACCAGCACGGTGGTGAGAAACGCACCGGGGTGGACGTTCACGTTACGCAGCTTCTTGGTCAGCAGGATGTAGGCCGACCAACAGGCCAAGCAGAGCACCGCATAGAAGTCCCCGAGCAGTGTCGCCTCCCCCGACGAGTTGCCGAAGATGACCACCATCGAAATGCCCGCGAGTGCGACGAGAGAGAGCACCACTTTGCGGAAGGTCACCCTCTCCTTGAACATGATGGGCGCCACCACCAGCATGACGATCGGGTTCAGCGCAACGATGAGCGAACCGTGGGCGACAGTGGTGTGGTTGAACGAGAGAAAAGCGAAGAGCATGTTGCCGGCGAAGAAGAAGCCGGGGATGATCGACACCTTCCAAAGCTCCTTCGTGATTCTTCCGCCCATGAAATAGGACACCGCCCACATGGCGGGGATCGAAGCCACCACGCGTACCGGTGCGGAAGCGAGCGACGGAGCCGAGATGCCACGTACGAGCAACGGTCCACACCCCCAGACGACGGTCGCGAAGAGCAAGGCGGCGATCGCGAGATCGTGCTGCGGGAGACCGTCGGTACCGGTGGTTTCGGCGCGGAACTTCACGCCGTCATCTCCTTGTCATCCCCTTCTCATCGCCGCGCCACGACAACGGCGACAGCGGCGAGCATGATTCCTGCGCCGAGGATCTGCATGGCCACGAGGGCCTGGTCGTACAGCACCCACGCGAGGATGCTCGAGATCACCGGACTGATGAGGTTCATGAGCGCAATCAGCGTGGCGTCGAGGAACCGCGTCGCCCATGCGATCATCAACATGCCGAGCAAACCGGCGATCACGCACTGGGCCAGAATCAACCACCAGTCATTGCCGTTGATCTGGCTGAAGTCGGCACCCGTGACGATGGCCAAGGGCATGAGAATGATCACCGAGATCGTGGTGGTGACCGTGAGAAAAGCGCTGGGGTGAACGTTGGCGTTGCGAACCTTCTTGATGAACACCGAGTAAGCAGTCCATGCCACGAGGTTGACCACCGCGAGAAGGTCGCCACGCAACGAATGTCCTTCGGTGGACTGTCCGTAGAGAACCACGATGGCCACTCCGCCCAAAGCCACGAAGCAGAGGATGATCTTTGCCACGTCGACGCGCTCCTTCAGGAGCCACGGTGCGACGAAGAGCATCAGGACGGGATTGAGCGACGCAATGAGCGTTGCATTGGCGAGCGAGGTCTCCTTGAACGATGCAAAGGCACAGAGAATGGAGACGGTGAAGATCACCCCGGGAACGAGAGCTACTCGCCAGACGTCACGCGTGACGCGACCGCCCGAAAGACGACAAGCGACGTAGAGGAGCGGAATCGAGATGGCCATGCGCACCGGCGTGAAGGCCATGAACGGCGCCGAGATTCCACGCACGATGACGGGTCCCACGCCCCAACTGATCACCGCCAGCAGCACTGCCGCGAGCGCGTACTTGTGGGTCGGCGCATCGACCGCCGGCGGCTGGGATTCGGTGGAGAGCGTCATTTGGCCGTTTGCTTCCCCACCCCGCCATTATTTCGTGGCGAGAGACTCGCGAACGGGTTGGAGCGTCCGTGTTCGGTCTGCCACGACCGCACCAACGGCCACCATCATGATGACGGCACCGAGAATCTGCAGCGGAACCATCGCCTGGTCGAAGACGATCCACGCTCCCACCACCGAAAGTGCGGGACTCAACAGGTTGATGAGCGAAATCAAGGTGATGTCGAGGAACCGCGACGACCACGTGACGATGCCGTGACCGACGAGCCCGGTGAGGAAGACCTGTCCGAGGATCAACCACCAGTCGTTGCCGTTGATCTGACCGAAATCAGCACCCGCCACGATGCCGACGGGCATGAGCACCATCGCAGCCACCCCCATCACGCATGCCAGGAATGCGCCAGCGTGTACGTCGAGGTCACGAGCCTTCTTCGCCATCACCACGTAGGCACTCCACGAGAAAAGGTTCACGACGGCAAAAAGGTCACCGGCAAGGGACGTGTCACCGTTCGAACTTCCGAAGAGCACCACCATGGCCACACCACCGACGGCCACGAGTGAGAGAGTGACCTTCCGGGTGGTCAAGCGCTCACCGAAGAGGAACGGCGCGACCAACAGCATGAGGGCTGGATGCAAGGCCGGAATCAGCGTCGCGTGCGCGATCGACGTGCGGGAGAACGAGGCGAAGGCCGACAACATCGAGACGGCGAACAACATTCCGGGTACCAACGCGACACGCCACACGTCCTTCGACATGCGCCCGCCGGTGAAACGTGATCCGGCCCACATCACAGGCATCGCCACGGCGAGGCGAACGGGGGTGGAAGCAAGAGTCGGGGCGGTGATGCCACGCACCAGCAAGGGCCCCGTGCTCCAGCACACGGTGGCGAACACGACGGCCGCGATGGCCAGATCGTGGGTGGGATTGCCGTCGGCTCCGACCCTTTCGGTGCCGACTCTCACTTGCTCGAGCCGTCTCCGCGAAGGTCGATCCGCAGAACGAGCACACCGTCTTCCAGCGACGCCGCGGCATCTCCGATCATGGCGAAGTCCTGGAAGTCCACCTGCGCCTGGGCGATGAAGTGCTGACGCTCCTCGCCGGCAACGGGCGGAAGGGGGCGACGGCGCACGGCCACCGCACGCTCCTTGAAACGGGTGATCATGTCGTCGGGGTTGAAACTGGCCACGTGGCGAAGTTAGTTCGCTTCGGCTTCGTCTGTCTGTTTTTGCCGGCGACGAGAGGCCTTCTCTACCTCCTGCTCGGCAATCTTCGACGGCCGCACCTGGTGCAACAAAAACTGCCGATCGACGCCCTTGCTCTTGCGATAGGCACGTTCGCTCATGATCTCGAGCGGTGCAAGAGCGGTCGGCTCGGGTCGAGAGGTGCGCCAGAACCAGATCGTGAGAGCAAGAAGCGCGATGCCACCGATCATGAGAACTGCAGACACGAGGCGAACGATGCCGAGAGCCGCAACCATGGGTCACACGTTATACAAAAGGCCCCGCAGTGCGCTTCCCACCTGGTCGAGCTCCATGAGAAATGCATCGTGACCGTGTGGCGAATCGATCTCCACGTAGTTGGCCCGACCACCGGATTCGACCACCATCTGCGTGATCTGCTTCTGCTGGTAACTGGGATACAGGATGTCGCTCCAGATCCCCACTGACAGCACCGGCATACGGATACGAGCCACGGCGGCTCCGACTCCACCGCGACCGCGGCCGATGTCGTGGAGATCCATGGCCTTGCCGATGGCGAGATAGCTGTTCGTGTCGAAACGACGCACCAGCTTGTCACCGTGATGGTCGAGGTACCGCTCCACTTCGAAACGGTCCCACAGGTGCAGACCGTTGCTCTCGGCGTTGCCGTCGGCCAGCTCTCGACCGAACTTTTCGGTGAAGACGTTGTCACTGCGGAAGGTCACCTGCGAGATCATCCGGGCGATCGACAGACCTTCCCACGGCCCCATGCCCGAAGCCGCGTCGTAATAGTCGCCGTTGTTCCACCGAGGGTCGAGACGGATCGCCCGCCGACCGATGGCCCCCCAGGCGATCTGTTGGGCGGTGGACTGCAGACACGCGGCGATCGGCGCAATGCTGCGCACACGATCGGGAAACATCACTGCCCACTCGAGAACCTGCATGCCACCCATGGAGCCTCCGACGACGCTGTGCCACGAGCGGATCCCGAGGTGATCGGTGAGACGTGCTTGGGCGCGCACCATGTCGCGGATGGTCACCACCGGGAAGCGGGAACCGTATGGTCGGCCGTCTTCGGGGTGGGCCGACGCGGGTCCTGTACTGCCCTGACAACCACCCAGCACGTTCGTGCAGACGACGAACCACTCGTTGGTGTCGATGGCCAGGCCGGGCCCGATGAGCCCCTCCCACCATCCCGGTGTCGGATGTCCATCGTCGGCCGGTCCCGCAGCGTGGGAGTCCCCCGTCCATGCATGACAGAGCAGGACGGCGTTCGATGCGTCGGAGTTCAGCGTTCCCCATGTCTCGTAGGCGATGGTCACCCCGTGCAACGACGATCCGACGTCGAGCGAGAAGGGACGCTCGACGGGCAGAGAAAAGAACTGGCGGGTGCCTGCGGGCTGATTGGGCTGCCATGCACCGCTGGCGGGATAGTCACGGATGGTCACCGCCGGTCTCCTTTCTGTTCCTTCTTCTCGATCGTGTCGTTGCCGGTTTCTCGGCGAACCCGCCCACGAGAGAAGCGTCCGTTGCCGAAGCCGGAGCTTCGACCACATCCCCCGGGTCTCCCCGGAGCTGGCACCGTGGACTCTCCCCGGTTGCCGGACCACACCGACCGGAGCCGACGTGATCTCTCGTGATGCTGATTCGGTGCGTAGCCTATCGCCGCCACCCCGATGACGAAGCGATCATGCCCGACAACTATCTGACTCCCCTCGCCGAGATGCGACCCACCTCCGACGCCGGGTTCGGGTCCTTCGCCATTGCCCCCATCCCCGCCGGTGCCATCGTCGCCTGCTTCGGAGGAGCACTCATGGACCGGGCCACGTTCGACTCGATGCCGGAACACCGACGCTGGAGGTCCATTCAGATCGACGAGGATCGCTTTCTCCTCGGCCCCGAGGAACGCGAACCGGGCGACGCCGTGAACCACTCGTGCGATCCGAACTGTGGCATGGGTGGTGCCGCCCAAGTGGTGGCGATGCGTGACATCTCCGTGGGCGAGGAACTCACGTTCGACTACGCCATGGCCGACGGCAGCGACTACGACGAGTTCGACTGCGCGTGCGGATCGGCAAGGTGCCGCGGTCACGTCACCGGCAACGACTGGGCTCTGCCCGAACTTCGCCAGCGCTACGCCGGCTACTTCTCGCCCTATCTCGAACGCCGCTTCGCCGCGCTCGCTGCGGGACGCAACCTCAAGAAGCGCGACGTCGAGACGTTGATGAACGACTACGACGCGGATCCGCGTCGCGCTCTGCAGTCCGCCTTGCGCATCGTGTCCGGGCGGCCACATGCATCGTTCGAGACCCTCGTCGATCTTCTCGGATTACCGAGCGATCTTCTCGCCGGTGACATCGCGACACTCGATCGCCTGGCTCGCGACCTGAACGAGGACCGTGGGCTGCCGACTCAGGCCAGCACCGGCTGAGCAAACTGGAGTCGTTGGTCGAAGCCGACCTCGTCGGGAAGGAATCCGTTGCGGTCGGGCCACAACAACTGCCACACGCCGTAAGGATTGCCTCGGTGCCACGCCGTTGCAGTGGCGAAGAGAGTGCCGTAACGATCCAGATCCACGGCAACGAACTTGGCTCGCTGTTCACCGTCGAACAGGCCGAGCAGCGCGACATCGGGTTCGATCTGCGCACCCTGTCTGCAGACGTCGACCACCATGTCGAAGATGCCGCGACACGCGACCGGCGTGAGACCGCAGGCCACCACTTCGGGGATGCCGAGCAACGCCGGAAAGTTGATCGAGTAGGTGAAGGCGGGAAACGGCGCACCTTCGGCCGTGGTGAAGCTTCCGGCAGCCACCGTCTCCATCGCCCACCCGTTGGTCTCGACCATCCAGTCGATTTTCTCGGCATGGGGAATCTTGAAGTTGGGAAGGTCGTCGTCCATGTCTATCTCTACTCCGAGACAAGTGCCAGTGCGTCGAGATCAAGGGCGTGTTGCAGATGCCGAGTGGCCATGGCTGCGAACATGCGCTCACCACGTTCGGTCTTGGCGACCAACTGCGATGCAGCCACGGTCATCAACACACCCGCGAAGGACTCGATCACGTAGTCATGCCATGCTTGATCGAAGGAATAGTCGATGCCGTAGGCCGACAACTCGGCGAGATAGGCAACGAGAGCGTCTCGCTCGATGCGGCGCCGCAAGGCGGGATCCAGTCCACCCCCGAGGAAGTACGACACGTCGGTGATTCCCGGCCCGTGGCCCGGTGTCTGCCAGTCCACGACAGCGATGGGTGACCCACCCTCCGGCGTAGCGAACATCAGGTTGTCCAACCGGTAGTCGCCGTGCGTCACGGTCTTTGCATCGCCGCGCTTCTCGGACCACGTGCGAACGTGCGGAGCAAAATTCCTCACCAAAGCCACCTGTGCATCCGACAACCACCCTGCGAACTGGGCCAAGAACGGTTCGACGAACATCGCATAGATGGCCACGAGACCTTCGGCATCGGTGGGGCCCGTACGGCGCTGCAGCCAGTCGTGACCTGAAAGAGTCGGATCGTTCCAACGCGGCCCATGCAGACGTGCCGATTCGCGCACCGCAAGATGGGCCCAGTCCTCGCCACATCCGTCGATCTGGTCTCCTTGACGGGCGGGGGCGAGGTCCTCCAACACCAGCACGAAGTCACCGTCTGTCGGGTCGAGCTCCACATGGTGACAGTGCGGTCGCCTCACATCGAGCGTGTGTGCCAACTCGGCGTAGAACTTCGCCTCTCGCTCGTAGGTTCGCATGGCAAGCCCGGCCGCCCTGCTCTTTTCGTCGGCAGAAGGCAACTTGGCCACCACCGAACACGGAACGTGATCCGCCGCACTGGTGAGCGCCACCCGGAAGTTCGCTCCGACCAGACCATCACCGATGGCTCGCGGTTCGCCGCCTTTCACGTCGGCGTCGAACACCCGCGACCAGAACTCGTCGGTCAGTGATGAGACACCTCGCATCGGCACAAACTAGCGTTGACTCGTACTTGCGTCGGCAAGGAAAGCCCATGACTCGTCTTCGTTCCTTTCTCACCCCGCGCTGGATTCTCATCCATCTCCTCGTGGTGGTCCTCGTGGTGGTCATGATCAACTTGTCGTTCTGGCAGTTCCGCCGCCTCGACGAGCGCCAGGCTTTCAACGACCAGGTGCGAGCCAACGCCACTGCCGCGCCGGTGTCGCTGGACGAGCTATTGGCGGACCTTCCGGACAAAGAGCCGAAGAGCCTCGACGAAATCGAGTGGCGCAACGTCATCGTGACGGGCACCTTCCGTCCGGCCGACGAAGTCATCGTCCTCAACCGCAGCCAGAACGGTGCCGCAGGTGTCGACCCGCTGACCCCACTCGACACCGAGGTCGACGGAACGCCTCACGTGCTGATGGTCGACCGCGGCTTCGTGCCGCTCTCGGTCGAGGTTCCTACTCCACCTGCCGGAGAGATCGAACTTCTCGGCCGCGTCCGCCTGTCCCAGGAACGACGTCTCGGGGGCCTCACCGACCCGGCCGAAGGCACACTTACCGAGGTGCAACGAATCGATGTCGAGCGTCTCAGGGAACAGATGGCCGCGTCTCCCGACCAGGTGGTGCTCCCCTTCTATGTCGATCTCCTCGAGTCCCCGGACATCACCGCAGAAATTCCGACTCCGGTGGCCAACCCCGATCTCAGCGAAGGGTCGCACCTTTCCTATGCGATCCAGTGGCTGATCTTCGGCGCATGCGCCGCTCTGGCCTGGGTCTTCCTGGTCAGGCGAGCCCTTCGGCGATGATTCGTCCGAGTCGACTCGCCACTGCCATCACCGGAATCTGAGTCGCGGCACGTGGCAAATCGGGAAACACCGAAGCATCTGCGATCCACAGGCCCCGAATTCCGTGCACCGCACCGTTCGGGTCGACCACGGCATCGTCATCGGCAAGAGACCCCATGCGACACGTGCCGACGGCATGCGAGTACGGACCGGGCCAACGCCGGGCGAAGTTGACGATCGACCCGGAGTCGTGGGCCATCAACATCTCGAAGGTGGTGCCGCGTTCGTCGACGAAGGTGTCGAGAACCACGTCCTTCAGCGACTGCTGGGCAAGGAGATCCTCCGCCAGACGCAATGCGGCCACCATGCGCGACGCATCATCGTCGGTCGACAAGGATCCGAGCGTGATGTCGGCCGTTCCGTCGACTTCGTGCACCGACCCTTCCGATTCGACACACGTCACGGCCACGGCAAGAAGTGCATAGAAGACGTTCGGGTCGGCCGACGACACGTGGTTCATCGGCAGGATGTTGATGTCGCTGTCGCCGAACTCCGACGATGCGACGACCAACGACGTGATGGACCTGTCGGTGGGCCCACCGCCGTCGAGCGCTTGCCGCAACTGGACGGTCAGCGCCACGGAAGGATGGTCCTTCAGGTGTCGACCCAACCCGGCCCGCACCACGCCGCTGCGCCTCACCAGGATCGGACTCCATGCCGTTCCGGCACACAGCACGACACCGTCGAAGAATTCCTCGGCATCGCCACCGAGAACGACACTGGTGGCGACACCGTCTTCGATCCCCACCGACTCGACACGCGCATCGGTGCGAACGGTGATGGAATCGCGACGCGATTCGACGTAGTGGGCGAACGTCGTATGGCGCGCACCCTCCTTCAACGACAGGGCCACCGGACCCGCGCCGTCACGGGTCTCCGACACGTGGCTGATCCTGGGCGCACCCAGAGCATCTGCGGCCGTCAGGACCGCTCCGCTGAAGGCACCGATCTGCCTTGCCCTCGACAACTCGGCGGGGAACCCCAGCGCGGAGATCTCCTTCGACATCGTCACCCAGTTCCAGCCGACACAACCGTGATCACGTTCCCAGGAGTTGTAGTCGTCGCGCGAACCCCACATCTGCACGCCGGCATTCACCGCCGACCCACCGCCGAGGCCGAGGCCCCGCAGATACGGACGCGGCGAGCCACCGTTGAAGGTCGATGCCATGGTGGTGGGGTCGAATGCGGGCTGGTCGCCGCCCGCTTCGAACAAGGTGACGTCGTGGCCCGCATCTGCGAGCCGGGCGGCCACCACACATCCTGCCGGTCCGGCGCCGACCACCGCCACGCGCCGTTTGGCCATGGCTACTGTGCCGCTTCTTCCGCCATTCGACGTGCCGCATCGGCGTAGTGGAACGGAGTCGGCAGACCGTGCAGCACTGCCCCACCGTCGACCGACAGGGTCTGACCGGTGACGAACGACGATTCGTCGCTGCAGAAGTAGTACGCCGCCTTGGCGATGTCCTCCGGCGTTCCCGTGTGACGGAGCGGAGTGAGCTCGGTGAGAGCGCGGATGGCGGCGGGCGCGCCCTTGAAGATGCGCTCGGTCATCGGCGTTTCGATGAGACCGGCCGCGATGGAATTGAAGCGCACGCCCTTGGGTCCGTACTCCACCGCGGCGATCTTCGTGGCGTATTCGATTCCCGCCTTCGAACTGCCGTAGGCGGCGAGACCGATTGTGGGACTGTGGGCCGTCTGTGACGAGATTGAGAGGAAGGATCCCCCGCCACTGGCCGCCATGGAATTGCCGAAATGCCGCATGCAGTACAGAGCGCCGGTGAATTGCACCGCCTGCATCGGCAGCAACTTCTCGGGGGTGAGCTCTGCGATCGGTGTGCTCTGCTCGTAACCGGCCGAGTTCACGGCAACATCGATGCGACCGAAATCACGCTCCACCGCTGCAACCAGTTCGGCGACATCGTCGTCGACCGTGATGTCGCACTTGTAGCCCTTGCCGCCGACAGCCTCTGCGGCTTCGCGAACGACATCGATCCGCCGCGCCGCGATGGCCACCTTGGCCCCCTCGGCGACGAAACGCCGCACGATCGCCTCTCCGAAACCACTGTGGCCACCGATGACGACCGCGACTTTTCCTTGCAGGCTCCCGGCACCCATCACGTACCCCCCTCTCGCTCGCTCAGGCGAGCTTTTCGACAAATGCTTCCAACTGCCGCAGATTACGACACTCGTAGACGCCGTCGGTGTGGGCACCGTATTCGCCCACGATGGAGTCGCCAGTGTTCCAGTAGGAACGCGGCTCTGGGTTCAGCCAGTACACGTGACGGGCACGCTGGCGCATTTCTTTGACCACCCAACTCTGGGCCGCGTGGTAGTTGTTGCGGGCGTCGCCGAGCAGCAGCACGGTGGTCTTCGGACCCACGTCCTTGCCGTACTTCTCCCAGAACACCTCGAAGGCATGGCCGTAGTCGCTGTGGCCGTCGACCCACACCACGTCGGCCTCGGTGTTGACGCGTTGGATGGCCTCGGTGATGTCCTCGGTGGACTTGAAGTAGTCCGTGACCTCGTCGAGACCGTCGATGAAGACGAACGAGCGCACCTTCGAGAACTGGCCCTGGATGGCGTACACGAGCATCAGGGTGAAGCGCGCGAACGCCGCCACACTGCCCGAGATGTCGGCCACCACCATGAGTTCGGGCTTTGCCGGGCGCGGGTACTTGAACTTCGGCTCGGCGGGAACGCCACCGTAGGTGAGCGAATGGCGCACGGTGTTGCGGAAGTCGAGCGGTCCCTTGCGGCCGTGGCGGCGCTTGCGGGCGAGACGTGCGGCCAACTTGCGGGTCAGCGGATACAGCGCCTTTTTCAGGTTCTGCATCTCGTCGCGGCTGGCATGCATGAACTCGACGTCTTCGGGGAGCGGCTTGCGCAGGGTCTTGGCCATGGCCTCGGCACCGCGGTCGGCGACCAGTCGGCGGCGAATCTCGGCTTCGATCTCCTGCTTGAACTGCTCCATGCGATGCTGCATCTCGTCTTTGGCGAGACGCTGCTCGAGATCCGTGAGGGGCTCGTTCGCCTGCGCCTGATTGGCCTCTTCCAACTTGCCCATCATGTTGTCGAGGTCGAGATTGCGCAGCGTGCGATACAGGTAATAGGTACCGCCCACGGGACGGCCGGGCTCCATGCCGGCGAAGCGTTGGACCGCCTGCTTGGCGAGCGCACGCATCATGGCCTGGTCTCCGTCCATCAGCGCCCTCATGAGCATGTTCATGAGCTCTTCCTGGGAGAGCGAATCCATGGCCCCGCCGGAGCCACCCTTGCCCTCGCCCTGACGCATCTGATCCTGCATGTCGCGCCAGAACTCGTCGGCGTTCTCGTCGTCGCCCTTGATGGCGTATTCCGGTCCGCGCAAGCTGAAGTAGACCTCGAACACGGTCTCGAAAGCCCGCCAGTGCGACGAGTTCTTGACGAGTGTCGCACCGAGGGCGTACTTGAACGCCTCACGATCCTCGAGCGGAATCTGCTTGATCGCCTCCATGGCGTCGAGGTTCTCCGTGAGACTCACGGGTAATCCTGCGTTGCGCAGTTCCGCAACGAATCCAGCCATCAAGTCGAGCACGTCGGTCGGTTCCTACTTGTCGGAAGACAGTTCCTTGACCGCCTTGGCGATGTCGGTCTGGTACTTGAGGAGGATGTGCATGGTCTCTTTGGCCTGTTCGGCGTCGATGTTTTCGATACCGAGCAGCATGAGAGTGCGTGCCCAGTCGATGGTTTCACTGACCGACGGCGCCTTCTTCAGGTCGAGCTGACGAATGCTGCGCACGATGCGGGCGATCTGGTCGGCAAGGTGTTCGGTGATGCCCTCGACCTTTGTGAGCACGATCTGCTTCTCGCGGTCCATGTCGGGGTAGTCGACATGGAGATACAGGCAACGACGCTTCAGAGCCTCGGAGAGTTCACGGGTGTTGTTCGAGGTGAGGAAGACGAGCGGAATCTGCTTGGCGGTGATGGTGCCGAGCTCGGGGATCGACACCTGGTACTCGCTGAGGATCTCGAGCAGGAGTGCCTCGGTCTCGACCTCGACACGGTCGACTTCGTCGATCAGCAAGACCACCGGGTCGTCGGCACGAATTGCCTCGAGCAGCGGACGGGTCAACAGGAACTCTTCGCTGAAGATGTCGTCGTGGACTTCGGACCACGAATCGCTGTTCTTGTCGGCCTGGATGCGGAGAAGCTGCTTCTTGTAGTTCCACTCGTAGAGGGCTTTGGACTCGTCGAGACCCTCGTAGCACTGGAGACGGATGAGACGGGCTCCGGTCAGCTCCGCGAGGCTCTTGGCCAACTGGGTCTTGCCGGTGCCCGCGGGACCCTCGACCAACACCGGCTTGCCCAAGCGATCGGCGAGAAAGGCAACACTGGCAATGCCATCGTCGGCCAGATAGTTGACCTCTTTGAGTCCGTCACGGACAGCCTGAACTGATTCGAAGCGATTCCCCATGCCTGCACCCTACCGGTCGGTACGCTTGCCCCACGAATGGACACGCCAACGAGCACGGGGCTCCTGCGCGCCAATGTGGGTGTCGCCGCCGGTACTGCAGTGTCCCGACTCACCGGTCTCCTGCGTGTCGTGGTCTTCGGCATCGTCATCGGCCAGACCGCGCTCGCCGATGCCTACGACGGCGCCAACAACTCACCCAACTCGCTCTACGAACTGCTGATCGGCGGTGTCTTCTCGGCCACCCTCGTTCCACTCTTCACCCGGCTCTTCCATGACGAGGCATCTTCCGAGAGCGAGAAGTCGGCCAAGGACAACCAGAGCGGTATCGACGCGGTGTTCTCCGTCGGCATCATTCTCCTTGCTGCATTCACCGCTGTGGCGGTGCTGCTGGCCCCGCAGATCTTCCACCTCTTCGCCCTGAACCCATCCTCGGCCGTCGACGCCGAGCAGTACCGTCAAGTGGGCACCTTGCTCACGCGAGTCTTCCTCATCCAGATCTTCTTCTACGGCGTGATCGCACTCATGAGTGCCGCACTGAACGCGCGACGCAAGTTCCTCGCAGCCGCATGGGCCCCCGTCGCCTCGAACGTCGTGATCATCGTGCTCCTTCTCTTCGTGCCGCTGACGGTCGACGGCGAGCCATTGCTCGGTGACATCGAGACCGACTCCGCGCTGCGCTGGCTGCTCAGTCTCGGCTCCACGGGCGGCGTGGCCGTCACGGCGGTGATCCTCTGGCGGGCCGCACGGAACTCGGGCATCTCGTTCCGGTTCTCGCCCCAGTTCGGACACCCGGCCGTGAAGAAGCTGATGCGCCTCTCGGGCTGGACCTTCGGATACGTCGCCGCCAACCAGGTTGCCCTGGTGGTGATCCGCAACCTCGCACGACCGGGCAGCGGAGACCCCGACGCTTACACCAAGGCCTATATCTTCTTCCAGCTCCCACACGCTCTCCTCGCCGTGTCGATTGCCACGACGTTCGGACCGGAACTCGCGAAGGCCGTCACCACGAAACGCCGCGACGTTTTCGTCGAGCGGATGTCGCTCGGCGTGCGGATGATCGCACTCCTCACGCTCCCCTTCAGTTTTCTCACGCTCGTCGCGGCACGCCCGGTGATCGGAGCGCTCCTGCAACACGGCAACTTCTCCGCAGACGCAGCGTTGAACACCGCCAGGGCACTCATGGGCTTCTCGCTCGGCCTCGTCGGCTTCTCGGTCTTTCTCTTCACGCTGCGCGCCTTCTACGCCCACGAGGACACCCGCACGCCTTTCGTTCTCAACCTCTTCGAGAACATCCTCAACATCGTCCTGGCGGTGATCTTCGTACGCCACTTCGGTGTGCTCGGACTCGGTCTCGCCTTCGCCGTCGCCTATCTGGTCAGTGCCGTTCTCGCCCTCGCCGTCCTCGAGATGAAGGTCCGCGAGTTCGAAATGAAGGCGATGCTGCGATCGCTTCTTCCGATGCTCCTCGCAGCGGTCGTCTCTGCACAGATCGCCTGGTTCGTCGGTCGCGCCCTCGGCGATACCGCCGGCATCGGCGCCTTCGTTCGCTCGGTCGCCACCTACCTCGTCGGAATCGGCGGCTACGTTGCCCTGCTCGTGGTGCTGAAGGTTCCCGAAACCCGGCAGTTGGTGCAACGCCTCAGGCGAGGGAGTTGAACACCACCATCTCGTCGCGATGGATCAGCATCGTCGAGACACCGTCGGGCACGTCGGCCGAACGCTTTCCCATCACTTCGCGCAACTCACTCGCTGCCATGGACGCTGTTCCACGGGCCACGACGACACCGGTGCCGTCGACCACGTCGACGATGTCACCCACGTCGAAGTTGCCGTCCACCGTCACCACGCCCGGCGACAAGAGCGACGTTCCGCGGGTGGTGACCGCACCCACTGCTCCATCATCGATGGCGACAGAACCTTCGCTGTGCGCGGCAAAGGCGATCCACAGACGCCGCGCCGACAACTGACGATCTCGCCCGAGGAAGGTGGTCCCCACTCCGGCTTCGCCGCGGACCGCGTCGACCACGATGTTCTCACGCGTTGCCCGGCCGATGACGGTGCGAATGCCCGACCATGATGCGATGCGTGCCGCCGACAGTTTCGACGCCATGCCGCCACTGCCACGGGCAGTACCGGCACTGCCGGCCGACACCGACATGAGATCGTCGTCGGACTGCACCACGGGAATGAGTGCGGCATCGGCGTTGTGCCGCGGGTCCTTCGTGTACAGACCGTCTTGGTCGGTGAGCAGCACCAGTACATCGGCACCCACGCTGTGTGCCACCAGTGCCGCAATGCGGTCGTTGTCACCGAAACGGATCTCGTCATTGGCGATGGCGTCGTTCTCGTTGATGATGGGCACGACACCCAGCTCCATGAGGCGCAGCATCGTGTTGCGGGCGTGCAGGTACTGTTGACGGTCGCCGAAGTCGTGCGGCACCAACAACACCTGGCCGGCCACCAGCGAATGAGCAGAGAACACCTCGTTGTAGTGCTGCATCAACCTGCTCTGGCCGATCGCGGCAAGGGCCTGCAACGTCCCGATGTCGGAGGGGCGCTCGGACAAGCCCAATGCCGCCACACCCGCCGACACC
>Ga0164293_10002059_pt1 | contig 17026 bp, 16 predicted proteins | sample GEODES118metaG_FD_111487 | JGI IMG/M metagenome (GOLD analysis project Ga0164293, IMG submission 111487) | Eutrophic lake water microbial communities from Lake Mendota, Wisconsin, USA - GEODES118 metaG | ecosystem: Environmental > Aquatic > Freshwater > Lake | place: USA: Lake Mendota...
AAACTTATAACCCAACCAGAGCCGAGACCTTTAGAAACATTATTCCCCGCCGAGGTATCTATTTCTCTTTTGACGTTTACTCCTTCTGAACGCCAACTTCTATCAACCAATATAGCTCCAGCCAAGCTAAAAAGTTTGGGAATCAAACCGGCTTTCATAGTTTCTTTGGCTGCAACGTAGTAGATGGAAGCTCTTGGTGAAAAAAGATATATGGGCATTAATTTCTTCCCAAAGCCCCATTTGAGATTACAGAAAATGTGGTAAAAGGTAATGACGTCAGCAAAGTATGTTTGGTGATTTGAAATAAAGAAAACGTTTGTATTCGGCAAGTCTTTGAGGTTTTCTAATCCTTCTATTTTTAACTTATTAGCAATAGCTATTCTCCAGTATGTTGGCCACCCGGCTATAAAAATTACCATTCTTTTCAATACCATCCAGTTGCCAAATGGGTCTTTTTTAAACAAACCAAACACATCAAAATAAGATAAAGTCTTAATAAAGATGTTGGTGTTTTTGGCAGGTATTGGTAAGAAATTCTTTAAAATTTTTAGCATTTGGGTTAAATTTATAAGCCGTCAGAACCTATGTTTTCACATCAATTACGCTTATCTATTTCGTCTCTTATTTTGGCGGCTTTTTCGTATTCTTCGTTTCTAATGGCCTCACTGAGCATTGTTTGCAAATCATCGGCAGTCATTGACATTAAATCAGAGCTTGACTTTACTTTAATATTTTTTGGTGCAGATTTTGGTTTTTCTTGACCTCCAAGGTCATCTACACTGATACCCGCTTCGTTCAAGACATTTTCCGTGGTATATATGGAAGCATTAAAACGCAAGGCTATAGCTATGGCATCTGAAGGACGAGCATCGATATTTTTCTGACGTATTCCGTCCGTACAAATTATTTTCGAATAAAAAACTCCTTCAGAAATGTCAGATATTTGTATTTCTTCTACCGAAAAATCAAATGATTTTGAAAATGACTTAAATAAGTCGTGTGTTAAAGGTCGAGTAGGAGTTATTTTCTCCATTTCTATTGCTATGGCCTGTGCTTCAAACATGCCGATAATGATAGGTAAACGTCGATCTCCGTTGGCTTCAGTGAGAATCAAGGTGAACGATCCGGCCTGCAATTGGCTCGGTGAAAGGTCTAATATTTCTAGTTTTATTTTATCCACGATACAAATATAGTCTCCTTTGGTTTATTAAGAGTCAAGTTTATATATAAAAAAATCATTTTTAGGTTTCAAAATATTTTTCAATTCCCATTCCAAATAAAGCAAAATCATATTTTGTGGGGTCTAAAGGGTCCAGAAGTATTAGAGAATCAGTAATTTCCTCAGCCATTTTCCAGTCGGCCTTAGGCCGATTTGTTAGCAACAATCTTCTTGCAATATTTTCAACATGTACATCGCAAGGTATCACCAATTGAGCTGGTTTTAGTCGATTCCAAATCCCAAAATCTACCCCGGAGTTATCTTTTCTCACCATCCATCTGAGGTACATGTTTATTCTTTTGCAGGCACTGTTGGAATTTGGGCTTGAAATATGTTTTTTCGTTCTATGGGGCGAATCCTCTAATGAAAAAAAGTAATTTCGAAAGTTACTTAGGTTTTCTTTAAGGTTGTTTTCAGACTTGTTGCCAATCAAAAAAGCATCCTCAAATGATTCATATTTACGGTAATGTTCTTTGAAAAATTCAATGAAATACATTAAGTCGATGAAGTTGAATGTACGATGTACGAAGTTCTCAAAGTTTTTTAAATCTTTGTCGCTTGCTCCTTGAATAAACTCAAAGGGAGCATTATCCATTCGCTGCATTAATTCGGTACACTTGTTGATAATTGTTTTACGCTGCCCCCAAGCCAATACGGCAGCAAAAAAACCGGAAATTTCTTGATCCTGTTTTTTTGTAAAACCGTGTGGAATACAAATTGGGTCCGACTCAATGAAGTTTAAATTGTTGAATTTCAAGAATTTACTATTCAAAAGGTCAGAGACCTCGATCGATATCATTCTATGCATTTTTACTTTCTAGCCTTGGTTTTTTTCGTAGTCGGTAGGTAATACTCCACCGTTGCTCTCATCTTAGAATCCCTCGGCCTAAGTTTATAAAAAGCGTAAGGAGAGAGTTTTAACATTATGTTTTCGTCAGGTCCTTTTTGACTCAAATTAGCCACTACTTTGGCTGTAATAGTTAACCCGGTGGCCTCGTTGGTCACTTTTATGTTAGAACCTACCTTGGCAGTACGGTGCAAGGCCAAGTATTTTGTCGTTCTGTTTGAGGTGTTTATGACTTCAGCCACACCTGTTTCCTCCATTTTAATGCCTGTAGGTTCAACGACTAATGTTTGGGTAATTTTCTTTTCTAGTGCAGTGCTTATTTTTTCAATTTCAATTTTATCAATTAATAGCTTGTCTCCAATTCTTATTTTATTGTCACTGATGCTATTAGCTTCAACCAAATATGAAATATCCAAATCATATAATTTTGAGATAGAAAAAATGGTTTCACCAGCCTTTATAACATGAAATTTGCTTTTAGGTTGCTTAATTTGCTGTATTGTTTTGCTCTGATATTTTAGGGTATTATTCGGATTAGCGGGAGTGCTTTTCTTTAAACTAGCTTGATAAGCCCACGCACTCACATGTTTTCCGTTTCTTATCATTGGAAACTTCAGAGTTTGCCCAATTTTTATGGCCACATCTGACTTCAGTGTTGGATTTATATTGGAGACCTCGGCTACAGTACATTTAAATTTGTTTACCAAACTGTACAAAGTTTGCCCGGGCTCAACTTTGTGAAGAATGTAAACAATGTTATCAATTACCTCAGTATTTAAAGTGTCTTTCTGGGGATTTTTGCCAGAGGCGAAAGTTGTTAAACTTATTATCAGTAATATGAAAATACCTTTTATCATGGACTAATGGAAATTGAATTACAAAAATACGCTTTAATGATTTAAGTGCATAATTTTTTTTATTCATCAATAAATACACTTATTTATTTTAGTTTTGTATTTATAAATATTTATTTCTTTGAAAATTCTAGGAATTATACCTGCACGCTATTCTTCATCGCGTTTTCCTGCTAAATTGCTTAAAACAATACATGGAAAGTCTATACTACAAATGGTTTATGAGCAGTGTGAAAAAACCCAAAGTTTGAGCAAAATAGTAGTTGCAACCGACCATGAGGCCATTTTTGAACATGTCGAGGGTTTTCATGGAGAGGTATTAATGACCAGCACCAATCACGAAAGTGGAACGGAAAGATGTGCCGAGGCATTGAAGCTTTGCGGGGGTAATGGTTCTTTCGACTATGTAGTTAATATTCAGGGAGATGAGCCTCTTATCGATCCCAATACCATTGATGGTTTGTGTAGTGTGCTTGACGATAGGATAGAAATTGCCTCGGCTTGCTATCCTATAGCAAAAATGGAGGATTTGTTGAGCCCGAGTATTGTAAAAGTAGTAATCGGAGAAAAAAATCAAGCCTTGTATTTTAGTAGGTCTCCTATTCCGCACATTCGCGACCAAAATATAGACCATTGGCTTAAGCATAATGTCTTTTACAAACACCTAGGAATATACGCATATCGTGTTGATATCTTAGAAAAACTAGGAAAATATCCGATGGCGAAATTGGAGTCGCAAGAAAAACTTGAACAGCTCAGGTGGTTGTCTAATGGTTTTAAAATTAATATGGTAGAAGCTACTAGTGAGGGTTTCGGTATTGACACAGAACAAGATTTCGAACGTTTGAAACAATTTTTAGACAAAAAATAGCGTATTAGCATTATATCATTAAAATAAACCAATTTATGCAGCGATTCACCATCCTTTGGGCTGACGACGAAATAGAACTTCTCAAACCATACATAGTTTTTCTTGAAAATAAAGGATACGACGTAACCCCGGTACCCAGTGGAGCCGACGCCTTAGATTTGGTTGAAAAAAACAATTACGACATTATTTTTCTTGATGAAATGATGGCGGGTATGACTGGATTGGATACTTTGGTGCAAATCAAAAAGATAAAGCCGACTATCCCGGTAGTGATGATTACCAAGTCCGAGGAAGAACGGATAATGGAAGAGGCGATTGGTTCTAAAATTGCAGATTATTTGATTAAACCTATCAACCCGAATCAAATTTTACTCTCTATTAAAAAATTACTAGATAACAAAAGACTTGTTTCTGAGAAAACAAACTCAAGCTACATGCAAGATTTTAGAGCTTTGAGTATGCAATACAACGACGTACTAGACTTTAATGAATGGTCTGAAATTTACAAGAAACTGGTTTTTTGGGAGTTAGAAATTGATCGTTCTTCTGATAAATCTATGGAGGAGGTTTATCAAATGCAAAAGGCAGAGGCAAATGCACGTTTTTCGGATTTTATTGAGGATAATTATGCCAGTTGGATGACAGATCCAAACGTAAAGAAACCTGTAATGTCGCATAATCTTTTAAAAACTAAAGTATTTCCGTTGGTAAACAGTGATTCACCATTGTTTTTTATTTTGATTGATAATTTTCGACTTGATCAATGGAAAATAATGGAGGATATTATTGGAGAATATTTCACTATTGAATCAGACGAGACTTATTTTTCCATTTTGCCTACTGCCACTTCATACGCCAGAAATTCGATTTTTTCTGGCCTTACACCACTTGAAATGTCAAAGCAACATGCTGATATTTGGGTTAACGATGAGGGGGATAATGAGGATGGTTTAAATAGAAACGAGGATGAGTTTTTGAGAAGACAACTGAAAAAGAACAATTTAAATTATAAATTCTCCTATCATAAAATTCTAAACAACGGGCAGGCGAAGTCTTTGGTTGATAATTTCAACAATCTTATGAAAGACGACTTGGTTGTGGTGGTTTACAATTTTATCGATATGCTTTCTCATGCCAGAACAGATATGGCAGTTATAAAGGAATTGGCTCCTGACGAGGCAGCTTACAGATCTATTACTAAGTCTTGGGTTCAACACTCGCCAATGTTAGATTTCCTAAAGTTAATCGCTTCTAAAAATGGTAGACTCGTTATGACCACAGACCATGGCATGGTGAAGGTTAAAAATGCCAAGAGAATAGTGGGTGACCGCAATGTAAATACCAATTTAAGATACAAACAAGGGCGTAATCTTAACTTAGATGACAAACGTGACTTTGTAATAGAAGTCAGAAAACCTGAAACGTACAAATTACCAAGTCCGAATTTATCGACTTCGTATTTTTTTGCCACATGCGATTGTTTCTTTGCTTATCCAAACAATTACAATCACTATGTAAGTCATTACAAAGATACTTTTCAACATGGTGGTGTTTCTTTAGAAGAGGTTATAATTCCGTTTGCTGTATTGAAAGCCAAGTAAATATGAAGAGAATTTTAATTTTGTTGCTTTTGTCAACCAAGCTCTTTGCTCAGGAAGAGGCAAATGATGTTATTTATAGAGGTTTTTACAATATTTCCTTTTTGGTTCAAAGTCCTGTAGGGCAATTTAAGGAGGCCATTTCTTCCGTGTTTGCAAAGCCAAATAGCACAGGTTTGTCCTTTTCTTATCTGACTAATCCCAGAAAAAAGGCTGGTGAGCTAAGTACCTTGCTTTTAGGTGGAGAGGTTGGCTTTGTTGGAGCTCGCCAAAATAATTTCTTTCAGCCTGCCACCTCTGGAGATTTCTATATGAATCATCGCCAAGCTTGGGCTAATTTAAGGTTTAGGTATTTACCCAATTTAGTCATCAAAAAGGTTATACCTTATATAGATGGCGGTATAGGCCCGAGGTTATACTATTCAAAAATGATGGAAAACTTAGGTAATGAGGAGATTTATAAAATCTATGGTTTCAATGCTACAACTTTAAATTATAACCTAGAAACAGGTGCTTCATATAAAATATCGGGTCAAAAAAGACCATTTTCATATTTAGAAGTTGGATTTGGGTATTTACAATCAAACTCTGTTAAAGTTCTCGATAGAAATAGGGTTGGTTTTGAGAGTAATTTTGATGTGATAGATACTAAGAAATCAGTTAGACCTAGCAATATTTACTTCAAAGTAGGTATTACGAGTTACCTGTGAGGTCGTTAATTATGCCTCCGTCACAGTACAATGTTCTTCGCGGAAAACGTTCAATCAAGCCTAATTCGTGAGTAGCCATGAGAACTGCCGTTTCCGAAAACTCATTGATTTTAAAAAATAATTTTAGAATTTCTACAGATTTTTCGGGATCTAGGTTGCCTGTAGGCTCATCTGCCAATAATATTTGGGGATGATTCAGAAGTGCTCTGGCTATGGCTATTCTTTGTTGTTCACCACCCGATAGCTGGTGTGGATGCTTTTTTAAAACATCTGGTAAACCCACTAATTCAAGCACCTCAACAATCCTATCGTCAATTTTCATTTTATCATCCCAACCCATGGCTTCCATAAAAAACCTGAGGTTCTGAAGCACATTGCGGTCAGGCAAAAGTTGGAAATCTTGAAAAATGATACCTATTTTTCTACGCAAAAACGGAATTTCCTTGTATCTGATGTTTTCAAGTGCAAAGCCAGCTACTTTTCCTGAACCTTTTTCTAGCCAAAGGTCTGCGTAAAGTGTTTTCAGTAGAGAGCTTTTGCCACTGCCGGTTTTGCCAATTAGATAAACAAACTCTCCTTTGTTTATGGAGAAATTTACATCAGAAAGTATGAGATTTTCTTTCTGGTAAATAAATGCATTAGAAAGTGAAATTACAGCTTCGCTCATGGTAAATAAAAAAAGGCGGAAAAAACTTTCCGCCTAAATTAAATATTATTTGTTAACCTTGGCGTGATCCGACAAGAATTTTGCAAGGCCACTGTCTGTCAAAGGGTGGTTTAAAAGTGCAAGAATGGCCGAAAGTGGACCGGTCATTACATCTGCACCAATTTTGGCACAACCCAAAATATGCATCGGATGTCTTACTGAGGCAGCCAAGATTTGGGTTTCATATCCGTAGTTATCATAAATGGTTCTTATTTCTTCAATCAAACCTAGTCCATCTGTGCTGATGTCGTCTAGTCTGCCAACAAAAGGAGATACATAAGTAGCACCTGCTTTTGCTGCCAACAATGCTTGGCCCGCGGAAAACACTAAAGTGCAGTTAGTTCTTATTCCTCTTTCAGAAAAATATTTGATGGCTTTTATACCGTCTTTTATCATTGGTATTTTTACAACTATCTGGTCATCAATTTTAACGAGTTCCTCTCCCTCTCGAATCATACCTTCGTAGTCAGTAGAAATAACCTCTGCACTCACGTCGCCATCTACAATTTCGCAAATTGCTTTGTAATGTTTTCTTACGTTTTCTTCTCCGCCAATTCCTTCCTTTGCCATAAGAGAAGGATTAGTAGTTACACCGTCCAAAATACCTAAATCCTGAGCCTCTTTGATTTCTGAAAGGCTTGCTGTGTCAATAAAAAACTTCATGATATAAAATTTGATTGAAAAACGGAGAAAAAAAATGGCAAATTCACCGCTACAACCACCTACCCTTGCTACCTTCCGGTCCTGGGGGATTCAGCAGGAGCTGGTAATTTGCCGTCACAAAAGTACGAATTTTCTTTGGTTTGACAAATGACAAGCCAAATATTTGGATATTTTTTTATTCCTGCTCACAATCAGATTCTTTTTTTTGCTTTGTAAGTTAAAATGTAATTACTTCGGCCTTTTAACATTTTCCATAATGAAATACGTATATTATTTTTTGATGTTGATGTTCTTATGTTTCGCTGCAGTGCAGTTCAACGACCCTGATCCATTGCTTTGGATACCTACTTATTTGTTTCCGATTTATCTTTTGTTTCAAAGATCTAAGGGAAATCTCTCAGGGAGTACCTTGTTGTTGGTAGGAATCCCTTATTTGTTTTGGGCCATTAACCAGTTTCCACCAGAGTGGGAGGGGGTGATGCTCAATACCATGGGAATGAAAACCATCAATATAGAGCTTGGTAGAGAATCTTTAGGGCTTGGATTTACGGCCTTGGTTTTGTTTTTGGTTTCTTTTTTGAAAAAGTAGGCCGTTTTGCCTTACAGAATGTTTGATTTGAGGATTGGGTAGAAGAATTCAATACTGAAATGATTAAAACTAAAATTCGATTCTACTTGTTTCTCTATCATTTGTGAGCGATTATTTTCGCCGCAGTAAATCTGTTTTTTTTGAAAAAGATATAATGGCCGATATAAAATTTGACTACAAAGATATAATTTCCCGACTGCCAAGTGAGCCGGGTATATACAAATATTTTGATGAGGAGGGAACCATTATTTACGTAGGCAAGGCAAAAAGCTTAAAAAATAGAGTAAGTAGCTATTTTTATAACTTTGATAGAGTTGATAGGAAAACACGTAGGCTTATTTTAAATATTCATAGACTAGAGTACACGGTTGTTCCTACCGAATATGATGCTCTTTTGCTTGAAAATACACTTATAAAAGAACATCAACCGAAGTATAATATTCTCTTAAGAGATGATAAAACCTACCCTTATGTTTGTATAACTAATGAGCGTTTTCCAAGAGTTGTAACTACCAGACGAATTGAAGATAGGGGTAGAGGCAAACTCTATGGTCCTTATGTCAACGCCAAGGCTATGTATGCTTTGCTCGACATGTTCACAAGTTTGTTTACAATCCGTACGTGCAAGTATAACCTCAGTGAAGAAAATGTCTGGGCAAAGAAATATAAAATCTGTCTAGAATATCATATTGGCAACTGCAAAGGTCCTTGCGAGAACTTACAGTCAGAGGTTGATTATTTGAAAGAAATAGACCAAATTCATCAAATCCTAAAAGGTAATCTTTCACCAGCAAAAAAGTATTTTCAAGAAAAAATGAGTGATTCAGCCAACAAAATGGCTTTTGAAGAAGCTCACCAATATAAACTGAAGCTGGAGTTTTTAGAAAATTACCAGTCCAAAGCCACAGTTGTTACACCCACTATTCAAGATGCAGACGTTTTTACTATTCAATCTGATGAAACGGCCGGTTATGTGAATTATCTGAAAGTGGTGAATGGCACCATTATCAGAACCCAAACTTTAGAAGTCAAAAAGCGGCTTGACGAAACGGACGAGGAGATTTTGGGAATTGTGATTTTTGATTTGAGGCATAAATATGATAGTGAGGCCAGGGAAATCATTAGCAACATCAACCCCGATATTGACTTTAAGGCTCATATTATTATTCCGCAAATAGGCGACAAAAAGAAATTAATAGAAATGTCGCTTCGGAATATCATGTATTTCAGACACGATAAGGCCGAGAGAGATGCAGCCGCAGCAAGTGGCACGAGCAATAAACGAGACCGTGTTTTAATAAAGCTAAAGCAAGATTTGCAGCTAAAAACGCTTCCTCGGCACATTGAGTGTTTTGATAATTCCAATATCCAAGGCACCAACCCTGTGTCAGCGATGGTGTGTTTTATGAACGGACAACCATCCACCAGAGATTACAGACATTATATTCCTAAAACTGTAATTGGACCAGACGATTTTGCGACAATGAATGAGGTAGTTGGTAGAAGGTATGCCAGATTGATGGAAGAAAAGGCTGATTTGCCCGATTTGATAATCATTGATGGAGGCAAAGGACAACTTTCTGCCGCTTGTGATGCTCTTAAATCGTTGGGATTGTATGGGCAGGTTCCGATAATCGGAATTGCTAAACGACTAGAAGAAATATATTTCCCAGAGGATACGCTCCCTATTTATATTGACAAAAAATCTGAATCACTGAAGTTGATCCAAAGGTGTAGAGACGAAGCCCACCGATTTGGTATTACGCATCATAGAAACAGACGGAGTAAAAACTTCCTTATCAGCAGTTTAGAGTCTGCTCCTGGCATTGGCAAAAACACGGCTACCAAGGTTTTGAATCATTTTAAGTCAATACCAAATATCAAAAACGCTCCTGATGAGGAACTCATAACGCTTTTAGGAAAAGACAAAGCCCGTAGAATTAAGGAGTTTTTAGAAAAGGAAAGTTAGGGTATTATTTTAGAAGTTTTATGATGATAGTTCCATTGCCACCACGAGAGCCGAGCATGGAATTGCTGCCGTACTTTACAAGTCCGATTTCGACTATATTGTTGGTTTCAACATAATCTAAAGCATTGATTACTTCAGCCTTACCATAATAAATCATTTTGTTTATCAATAATGAAGGTGTATTATCCTCGTTTTGGTTAAAGGCTACATTTGTACTCATGCCAGCTATAGAGATTGAATTCTCTCCAGTTTCTGGGTCATAGCCAACTCGTAAACCGGGCACACGTCTAAGTAGCGTATAAATATCAGCATTTTTTTCGAGTTCAGTTGGTCGAAAAACAACATCGGGTTTCATGAAATAATCATCATTGGCATCTTTTGCTGCTTGGTTTTTTACGAAGCCAATGTTTTGGATTTCATTATTTTGTGTAACTGCTGCTGTAGAATCAATTCCTTTGTTTTCAAAAACCAATTCTATCATAGGACTAACGGCTTCTGTTGGCGTTTCACTAGGAACTTCGTAGTTTTCTGGCAGTGCAGAGGAGAGTCCTTCGTTACCCCAATGGTAATGAAAAGTGATACCGTTGGGTACTGCAATAAATCCATTGTTGCTAAAAATAGCATATTGGTTTGGAAGGTCTATTTTAGAAAAAGCATAGGTATAATCTATAAAAGGATTTCGGAAATAATTAAGAACGTTTTTGTTAAATACCAAAAGAGGCAAGTCAGAATAAATTAGATGTCTTTTGCTAAGTGAATCATACTGATAAATGGTAGAGTCGGTCGTTTTTATTAATCTACCTTCTAATACCTCACGTTCTACTGTTGTTTTTCCCAAATGGACATCTACCATACTTTTAATCTTAAATACTTCGAATTTTTCGCCAAGCATATTTCCGTTGGCTAACGAATGCAAAAACCAGTTTGATGTTGAATGAAATGCCTTGAGTCTTCTTTTAAGTTGCATCGCTCTTTCTTTTTCATCATCAGAAAGGTCGTCTTCAAAATATTTGGACGCTGAGTAATTTGTTTTGACTTCATCAGAACTGAATTCATAAAGGTCCACATGGATTTTATATCCGAGTGCTTTATTTCTAACAACAAACGTCTCGCGAGAATTAGCCAGGACCATTTTGTTTGTAGGGTCCATTTTAAGTTGAATATTATCTCTGTTTTCTATGGTACATTCTCTGCTAAACTGATTTTCGCCCAAAAGGCCACTTCTGAATATCTTCCACTTTTTCCACCAATATTTATCCTGCTTTGCTGTTATAACAAGCTCGCCTAACTGATTGCCAATGAGTTTAATGCTCAAAAATTTTGGAATATTATATTTGGTAAACTTTTGTTTTTGGGTGTTAAAACCGACCATAGAAATCACAAGCTCAAAGTCAATTTTTGAACCTGGCAATAAAAGCGTAAACCGTCCAAGTGAATCTGTCTGAGTAAATATTGAAGTAGAATTGATGTACACATTTACAAATTCCAGAGGGATGTTTTTCTCATCTACAATTTTCCCCGTTATCTTGAATGCAGCAGATTGGCCGTGAACATTAAACGCCAAAAGTAAAATGAAAAATAAGTTGAGATAGAATCTGATAGGTTTATGCATAGTTTATTTAGTTTTGAAAACTAAAACTATCAGGCCAATCATCAAGGATATGATAAGCCCGAAAAAGACATTTTTGATTATTTTAGGCTTAAATTCTTTATCCAAAATCTTGCCTTTCGTATTAAAAATGAATTGATATAGTCCTTTCTGACCATAAATGTTGCCATTTTTAAGAAAGCCAACTTTGTCGTATTTTGGCTTAACAATTACTTGACCTTGAGCATTTATTAATCCATAGCTTTGTTTTTTCAAGGCAAGGAAGTACTGCTCAGCGTACAAATCGGCAATTTGGTCATGAAATTGATTATACTATAAAATTATAAATAAAATTGAAATAATTATAGTTTATAGGATTAGAATTTAATTAGTTTCTGAATTTCTTTTTTTTCATTTTTGCAAAAAAGCTCGTTCAAAAAAAGCCCCAGAAATATTCTGAGGCCAGTTTGAATTCGTTAACTTGTTTATCTTTAATGCATTAATTTTACATCTTTTAGTTGGAAACCTTGGTCTCACTCAATCAAATGACCACAAAACTGTGCAGTATTGTCTAATATTTTGCCTCCTTTTCTGAAGCCTAATCCACAGGCTTCTCCTACATAAAAAACACCGGCCTGATAATAATTTCCCCGGTCATCCATCGGGAAATCGATGAATTCTTGGTAGATTTTCTTTTGTTCGGCATATTCTCCACTTGAAAATGTAACGGTCTCGTTTCTGCCATTAATAATTCTAACATTGGCTCCTTCTCGGCCAAACATCACTTTTTCTATACAATTTTTTCCAGAAATGGGGCTAGACTTTGTTTGGAGGAGTAGGGGATGATTCGGGAATAAATCCCAGAGTACTTTTAAGATGCCTTTGGACTGAAAAAGCATCGTGTAAGCTGGATTAAGCACAATGGCTTTTCTGTCCATACAAATATCCGTGATTATCTTGCAAAGTTCGGGTTCGTCCCAGGCTATAAACTCCCAAGGAATCAGCTTAAACCAATAGTCGTATTTTGTAAAACTCCCATCTGCTAGGCTGTGCTTGAAAATTCCTTCATTTGGCGAAAAATCTACTTTTTCTATGTTTTCGAAAGCTACCTCAAAACCAGCATCTTTGGCTGCCTCGGCCAATATTTCCATGTTGGTGTCGTCTTCAGGAAAACCGGCCATGGTACTTATCAATAAAGAGGGGTGAAATTCTGGATTTTCTTCTCTCAAAGACTCAAAAGCCCCGACCAAACTTTCATATAAAGTATTGAATTGCAGTGAGTCATCAAAACCATTGGATTTTAGCGATGCCCACTGAATAATGGCCGTTTCGGGTATGCAGGTAGCGGTATCGGCATTAAATTCTATAAGTTTAATGGGCTTACCGTCAATTCCTCCAGCCAAATCAAAACGTCCGTAGAGATGCCAACCTTTATCATTTTCCCAACTGAACTTTATCAATGGAACAAAGTTGGACGGAATGCCCAATTCGTCATACAAATCGTGTTTAATGACATGCTCAGCAGCTTTTATAAACATTTCATAAAGCTCATTGCCGGCTTTGTAGTAAGATTCGGCGGTATTTTCTGTTACCACCACCATGTCGTTGGTTACATATGGAAGCGTGTCTTCGCCCAACATCCATTTCCAGCCTTCTTCGTTTAAGGTTTGAAGCGGCGACTTTTCAAGAGATTTTAACTTTATCATCCTCCAAAACCCGACCCTGACCTACTTCTACTTCCAAAAAATCCACTTCTACTGCTACTTGGGCGTGTTACTGATGTTCTTGATCTGCTGATGTTTCTATTCACTTCAGATGATTTTGCGAAAGTCTCAGGATTTGAATAATACCTGCCCATATCCGCTGAGTTTTTTACACCACCATTTGGCACAAAACCTGAGCCGCTGTTGTTCTGACGGAAATCTGGTCTGTAAAAACCATAATTTGGACTCATCGTTCTACCCAAGAAATAGCCCATGCCACCATAAAGGAGTACGTTAGAAAGGCCATTGTTATGCCCAACGGTGTTTTGGTTTCGGGTTATCTCTTCATCAATTAACTTTTTAGATTGCTCCTTAGTGAGCGTTTCTACTCTTCCATCCAAATAAGTCACGATGGCTTTTGAACTATCGGCAGGTACCGCAATTTCCTCGGTTATCTTAAACTCGCCCTTCGAAGTTTCTTTTATGTAAGTTCTTACGCCTTGGGTGTAAACCTCCGTTTGTTCGTAATCGCCCTCAGTGCTTTCGGAAGAAGAGCAGCCATAAAGGCCTGCACTTAGAATAAGCATGCTCAGAGAGCCGCTTATGGTAATGTCTTTTACTTTTTTTAAAAACGTATTTGATTTTACCGGTGTCATTTTTGTTTTTTTTCTCAAATATTCAAAAACTATCTGAAACTTTCCAACCTATTCGTGAGGAATGAATAAAATTGCCTTACAAATGGATAATTTAAATGTTTTGTAGCGAGATTTTAAAATAATAAAGCAAATATTTGGAAAACAACGTATTGAATAATATTTTTGTACGTATAAATTTTAAAGCAATAATGGATACCAAAATCACATTAAGTTTTGACCAAAATGTTATTGAGAAAGCCAAAGATTTTGCGGCATCTCAGGGTATAAGTTTGAGTAGGCTTACAGAGTTTTTGTATGAGAAAATAACCTCAGCACCAAAGGCTTATGCCTCTTTAGAGGATATTCCGATTGCCGATTTTGTAAGTATGGTGGCAGAGAAAGAAGTTACCTACAAAACGATGGCGAAAAGCTCCAAGTCCATGAAAAAAGAGTATTACGAGTCAAGGAAATGAAAGTATTTCTCGACGCTAATGTACTGGTTTCTGTACTAAACCACGAAATGCCAATATTTACCTATTCTGCACGTGTGATGAGTTTGCCTCAGTTTCAGTCAAATTATCAGTTGTTTACTTCGCCAATTTGCTTAGCTATAGCATACTATTTTGCAGAAAAGAAATGTGGAAGCAAAAGAGCCATCGAAAAAATACAAATCATTTCAAGTCAAATTGAAGTCACCTCTATTGGTCAAGAAGTGGTGTTTTTGGTGAATAATAACAAGAAAATCAATGATTACGAGGATGGTCTTCAATATTATTCTGCCAAACAAGCTGGATGTCAAATGATTATTACAGAAAATGTAAAGGATTTTTACTTTTCAGAAATACCGGTGCATACTTCTAAGGACTTTATTTTGAACGTGTTGTGATTTTTTGAAAGAACACGGATTTGATGGATTGGACACGGATGCTGGCTCAACATTTTTTTAGATGTTCACAATGTTCGGGTCTTCTTCGTTCTGTGCTAATACGCCAACCAGCCAAAGATTCTTCACAAAAACAAATCTAGGAAATATCATTTTTTAGCTTAATCTGCAATGATATTTAATGCAGCACTAGCTTAGAAACAACCGATTGGTATTTAAAGACTGAAAATCAAGCCATCTCTTATTCAACAATATTTGGTTTTGAAGAGGATTTAGAAGTATCCAAAACTTCTATTCCCACCAATTGACCATCAACCGGGTAATCAAGAGCTACTCCTTCCTTTTCCATATCAGACTCATCAATAGGCAGATCTATTAATTTTATGTACAAAATATCTATTTCTTTATCATATTCTATTTTCATAAGTATTTTTATATTTTAGAAGTCCTAGAAACAGTTTTGATCAAATTAGGATTTTTATTTGAATTTGCAAAAAAACAAAGGCTCTAATCTCCCTTTCAAAGTTATTGAAAATACTATATTCCTAACAAAAAAAATCCCCAGCCTCTCAGCCAGGGATTCTCTATAAAAACAAACCCAGAAAAATTACTTTCCAGCTTGCTCTGCAATGATATTTAATGCAGCACCAGCTTTGAACCAGCCGATTTGAGCATCGTTATAGGTATGATTAACCACGATTTCGTCTTTAGAACCATCAGCGTGGTTTGCCACCACTGTCAACGGTTTTCCCGGAGCGAAGGTTGTCAATCCTAAAATATCGATATTGTCGTCTTCTTTGATTTTGTCATAATCTGCAGGATTGGCAAATGTCAAGCCCAACATACCTTGTTTTTTAAGGTTAGTCTCGTGAATACGTGCAAAAGACTTCACAAGGATAGCTCTTACGCCCAAATGACGTGGCTCCATAGCCGCATGCTCTCTTGATGAGCCTTCGCCATAGTTTTCGTCACCTACTACTATCGAACCTATTCCAGCAGCTTTGTATGCTCTTTGTACCGTTGGTACTTCGCCATATTCACCCGTCAATTGGTTTTTAACCTTGTTTGTTGCTTCATTTGCAAAATTAACAGCTCCAATCAAAAGGTTATTGGAGATATTGTCCAAGTGTCCACGGAACTTCAACCACGGGCCCGCCATAGAGATATGGTCAGTAGTACATTTTCCTTTAGCTTTTATTAAAAGCTTTAAGCCTTTAAGGTCAGTGCCTTCCCATTTGGCAAACGGATCCAATAACTGCAATCTGTCAGATTTCGGACTAACTTTCACTTTAACGTTTTTTCCGCTTCGAGCTGGTTTTTGATAACCTGCATCCAAAACATCAAAGCCCAAGGGTGGCAATTCGATGCCTAAAGGCGGATCCAATCTTACTTGTTCGCCTTTTTCGTTGGTCAAGGTATCCTTGGCAGGGTTGAAAGTCAAATCCCCAGCTATGGCAAATGCTGTCACTATTTCTGGTGATGCCACAAATGCGTGTGTATTTGGGTTACCGTCTGCTCTTTTGGCAAAGTTACGGTTGAATGAAGTGATGATAGAGTTTCTTTCGCCTTTTTCAGCACCATGACGTGCCCACTGACCGATACATGGTCCACAAGCGTTGGCCAAAACCACGCCACCTATTTTTCCAAAAGTAGCCAATAAGCCATCTCTTTCCGCTGTAAATCTTACCAACTCAGACCCTGGAGTGATGGTAAATTCTGATTTTGCTTTAATATTTTTTTCAGCAGCTTGGTTAGCTATAGATGCCGCTCTTGTCATGTCTTCATAAGAAGAGTTGGTACAAGAACCAATCAGACCTACATCCAGTTTTGCTGGCCAATTGTTTTTCTTAACAGCGGCAGCAAATTTTGAAAGTGGCCAAGCCAAATCTGGTGTGAAAGGACCATTGATTCTTGGCTCCAATTTCGACAAGTTAATTTCTATAACTTGATCATAGTAAGTCTCAGGATTGTCGATACACTCTTGATCTGGTCTCAAATAATCTTTTATTCTTCCAGCGGCTATGGCTACGTTTCTTCGGCCAGTTGCAGTTAGATATTTCGCTATTTTTTTGTCAAATCCAAAAACTGACGTCGTTGCACCGATTTCGGCACCCATGTTACAAATAGTTCCTTTACCAGTAGCCGAAAGTTTATCAGCACCTGTTCCGAAGTATTCCACGATAGCACCGGT
>Ga0164293_10002061_pt1 | contig 17018 bp, 20 predicted proteins | sample GEODES118metaG_FD_111487 | JGI IMG/M metagenome (GOLD analysis project Ga0164293, IMG submission 111487) | Eutrophic lake water microbial communities from Lake Mendota, Wisconsin, USA - GEODES118 metaG | ecosystem: Environmental > Aquatic > Freshwater > Lake | place: USA: Lake Mendota...
ATCCCAAGCAGATAGAAACTTAAACCTTTCAATTGTGACGGGTTCGGTGAATAGATTTACAGCATCACAAGATGATAGAAACTATATAATATCACAATACACATCTTCAACTGATGCACATATAGTAGGTATATCAGCATTCACATCATCTCAATTAGCAGTAAACTTAGGTAACTCAATTTATACGGCATCGGTTGATTCTCATATTGTTGGAATTAGTACATATACATCATCGGTAAGAGATACATTAGCTAGAGTACATCAGACAACACAATCATTACATGTAGCTACCGCATCTTTACAACAATTTACCGCATCTCAAGATGATAGAAACTTTGTAGTATCGCAAGTGACTGGTTCTTTAATAGGAATCACAAATGGATTGATGGCATTCACTGCGGCTTTAGATAATACATACGCAACTGATGCACAACTTTATCAATTATACCAATCAACTCGCTCATTAGAATTACATAGTGGTTCAATGATAGGTGTGACAAATGGTTTAATGGCATATACTGCATCTAATACTTCTTTGAATACTGGTTTAAGAGGTGAAGTTGATGGTATTGAAGCATATACGGCATCTCTAAAAGGACAAGCAATTGTATCATCATCAACACAGGTTCAAAATTATGATATATTCGCATTAAACTCTAATCTATATACATCTACGGGTTCTTTAATAGGAATCACAAATGGTTTGATGGCATTTACGGCAGCATTAGATTCGACATACGCAACTGACGCACAATTATTCCAACTATATCAGGCTACTCGTTCTATTGAATTAACTACGGGTTCTCTTATAGGAATTACAAACGGATTGATGGCATTTACAGCAGCATTGGATAGTACATACGCAACTGATGCACAATTATACCAATTATATCAGGCAACGCAATCATTAGAATTATTGAGTGGTTCTTTAATTGGAATCACAAATGGTTTGATGGCATTTACAGCAGCTTTAGATTCAACATACGCAACTGATGCACAACTATATCAATTGTACGCTGAAACTGCATCAATCAAAGCTGAGATAGGTGGTATTGAAGCATATACGGCATCATTAAAAGGAGCAGCAATTGTATCATCATCACAACAAATAACAAACTATTATAAGTTCGCTGAAACAGCATCGGCAAATACTTTCTATGGTAATCAAACATTCGCATCAAGTGCTGGTAGTGGTTTGAGAGTATATGGTGCAGCTGGAACTCATCAATGGGATGTTTATTTGAATAGTGAAAATTTAAGAATATCAGATAACACTGCAGGTGATGCTGCATTAGTGGTAGATACAAGAGCATCATTTACAAGACCTGTAACGGCAAGCGCATTAAATTTAACTAAATCGTCAGATGGTATATTTGCAGAATTGGGTGGTAATACACCTAAATTGAATTTATATAAATTTAGTAGTGGTAACGTAATGAATTTAGGTCACAACTATTATTATGATGGTGTGGCGTATGGTAAAAACGATGTATCATTACAAGGTTGGGAATTTAGAAGTCATATCACAAACGGACAATATACAATATCTCATAGTCCTGCTGCAGTAACCACTTTAAATCAATTAATTAAAGTTGATGCTACTACTGGTGATTTAACTATTACAAATGGTAATTTGGTAGTAGCAAATGGCAAAGGTATAGATTTCTCAGCAACGGCAAATAGTGGTTCATCCGTACAATCTGAAATATTAAATGATTACGAACAAGGAACATTTACGCCAACAATAGAAGGTGGTTCAACCGCAGGAAGTGGTACATACACCATTCAACAAGGAACTTATACAAAGATTGGAAATCTTGTCACACTAAATGTGTGGATTCAATGGAGTGCTCACACTGGAACGGGGGATATGATGTTGGCTGGTTTCCCATTCACTTCCATAGGAACAAATAATTATCGTGCTTCGGGAACATTTGGTTGGGTAGACGGCCTTACCTTAAGTGCAAATAATATCGCATCATTTGCCATTACACCGAGTGCAACTAAATCCTCCGTGACTCAGTACCCAGCTGGTGGCGGTGCAGCTAGTTCCGTTCCAATGGATGGTGTAGTAAATCTTCATTATTCAATCACTTATCAAACCGCATAATATAAATTAATATAAAAATGGCATTAACTGAAAAAACAATAGTAGACAAAGTAGAACTTGTAGAATCAAATCATATTCAAGTTCGTACTGCAAATATCATTGAAAAAGATGGTACTGAAATTGCAAGAACCCTTCATAGACATGTACTTTCACCTGGTGATAGTATTGTAAACGAAGACCCAAAAGTTCAAGCTATCGCAAATGCAGTTTGGACAGAAGAAGTGATAGCAGCATATCAAGCATCTTTAGTAAGTGAATCATAATTAGATGAAACAATATAATGTTGCGTTAAAAGAAGGAATTGACTATGATTCTTTTTGGAACGATATGGAAAGTGATACCGATGGTGGTAAACTTTACATTCCAAATAGAGCAGTAGAATTTACAAACGAAAGACCTGCATCACTTCGTCAATGTTGGTATTTACTGACAGATGAGGAAGCAGAAACTCTTAGAAATGATGATAGGGTTTATTGTGTAGAAATACCACCAGAATTTAGAACGGATATCGTAATGATGCCCCGAGTTACTCAAACTGGGGATTTTACAAAGACAACATCAGATAGTGGGGCATTCCTTAACTGGGGATTAATTCGTTCATCAAATTCAACAAACGTTTATGGTACTGGTACAGCTATCGGATTAAATTACACATATACTTTAGATGGAACTGGTGTTGATGTAGTAACTCAAGATAGTGGATTACAAATAGACCATCCGGAATTTCAAGATGGTAGCGGTAATACAAGAGTTCAACAAATAAATTGGGGCTCTTATAGTGGAGGGGCTTTCACACAAAACGCAAATCATTATAGAGATTACGATGGACATGGTACACATTGTGCCGGTATAGCTTGTGGTAAAACATATGGTTGGGCAAAGGAAGCAAGAGTATATTCTCAAAAATTAGCAGGATTAGAAGGAAGTGGTGATAGTGGTACTGGTATTAGTATTACTTACGCATTTGATGCTATTAAAACATGGCATACTTCTAAAGCAGGAGCTAGACCAACGATAGTTAATATGAGTTGGGGATATGGACAAGGATACAATACAGTAACATCTTTAACATATAGAGGTACATCATATACGGATGTATCAACAACAGGAAACGCATCATATAGATACACAAACTACGGATTAAATTCATCAGCAGGAAGTACAACTACATATCTTGCCAATGTAAGAATTGGTTCGGTTGATACTGATATTGAGGAATTAATTGCGGCAGGTGTTATTGTTTGTATAGCAGCTGGAAATAGAGGAACTAAAATAGATGTATCCGGTGGAACTGATTATAATAATTTTGTTGTTACCGATGGTGGTACAATTTATTATCATAGAGGGTCATCTCCATATAGCGATAATGCTCTTATGGTTGGTTCATTGGATAGTACTGTATATGATGCTACTAATGACCAAAGAGCAACTTATAGTGAAACGGGACCGGGAGTTAGTATATGGGCACCTGGTACTGATATAATGAGTGCAACATCCACTACAAATAAATGGGGTGGTGGTTCTCAAAATTATTATTTAAACGCATCATATAGGCAAACAAATATTAGTGGTACTTCAATGGCAACTCCTCAAGTAGCAGGTGTGGCTGCATTAGTATTACAATTAAATCCATCATACACACCAGCTCAAGTAAGAACATCTTTAATAAATAATGCTGGTAGTGTTTTATATTCAACAGGTCTAACCAATGATTATTCCAACACTAGAAGTTTATTAGGTAGTACTCAAAAGATATTATACGCTAATTATAATTTAACAACAACTACAACTACAACATCTACAACAACATCAACATCAACATCAACTACATCAACTACATCAACAACAACATCAACAACAACATTACCACCATGCAATCAATATCTTTGCAAAACTGAAAGAGGTGGTTATTTATTTTGGACTAATTGTAGTGATGGAAGTAGAGCATATGGACTTCTAAATGGTGGAGGTAGAAGAATAATATCATCAAGAACATACCCAACGCAAGAAAAGGGAGCTAAGATTACGATTGAAGCTATATAGTAGTACATTACCTATAAAATTTTAAATTAACATACTTATTTTTATAAACTGGAATTATGCCTGTTACCGAAGGATTTGTATGCTGGACTCAACCAATAGGAACTGTCGGTCCTTGTCAATATATAACTAATCGTTTAGGTTGTATTGATATTGCCGCAAGAGCAGGTAGTATAACAAAACCAGCCGATGCTGATATCGCACAAGGTAATCCATTAGGAACTTATGATGGTATAAATGCTTTTATTTTCACAGTATGTCCACAGGTACCAGCAATCCCAACTACCACAACAACGGTATCACCTATAACATTAACATTAACAGCAAGTTGTATTGGTAGTGGTATTAATGGTACGGGTAGAATTGTAGCAAACTCATTTAGTGGCGGTACTGGTACATATGCAAATATTAAAATAGGAAATAGTTTATCAAATGCTGCAGCAGCAACTCCTGTTGTATTGAGTGGAGCAACATCGTATACTTGGAATAATTTAGTAAATGCAACTTGGTTTGTTATATTAACGGATAATGCTGGTAATAGTAATTATGCACAAATAGTAGTAAGTTGTACAAATACAACATCAACAACAACTACAACTACTACGCAAGCACCTCAATGTACTTTCAATGGTGGTACGGCAAGTATTATATATGGTACATCTACCACAACAACTACAACTGCTGCAGCAACATCAACAACAACAACTACAATACCACCAACTACGACTAGTACATCTACTTCAACTACAAGTACATCTACATCAACATCTACGTCAACAACAACGGCGGCACCAACTACTACAACTACAACAACGAATGCATATAATTATTATTTAGCAGTAGCATATACTTGTACAAATTGTACGATAGCAGCTTATAATATAAGAGTAGCATTCCCAGCTGGGTTCTATCCAAATGCGTTACGATGGTATAGACCATCTACTCCAAACGGATATACCTATAAGATATCCACAGCAACAACACCTGATACTGCGGTTATTATGAATACGGTATCATATACAACTTGTTATGCAGCTTGTGCATTAACAACTACATCAACATCAACTACAAGTACTTCTACATCAACTACAAGTACTTCTACATCAACATCAACTACAAGTACTTCAACAACAACATTATCACCTATGTCTATAAATGTACAATTAGATGAGTATGATGGTGGAAATCCTCCGTATTTAGATATGGATATGGTAGTTGCTGGTTCAACTTATTATTATGATGGTGGTGCATACACACAAAATGTTCCTGCTAATTTAGCATCTGCAATAACATTAAAAACTAAAGATGGAAACGCTTCTCATACATGGGGTAGTTTTACAACGGCAAGTGCTAGATTGAAAGTATTTGAAAATGGTATATTAGTTGTAGACCAAACTAATTATTATAGAAAGAATGAAGGACCTGTTGATTTCACATCAAATGTAACATTCACTGTTGGTAACACATATATTGTAAGTGGTTCTAACTGGACATTTACAGGAGCTCAACCAACTACTACAACTACAACAGCAGCACCAACAACTACTTCCACATCAACATCAACAACTACAACTACGGGCGGGGTTACTAACTTCCTTATAAGTACAGGGTTTTCTGCACCTGATTATTGTGATGGTCTTGGTGGTTCTACAAATTCAGTTTATGCGGCCCAATCGGATTGGCTTGATGTTACTATATTCTATACTGATAGTGGTATGACAACTGCATTTGCTGGTAATGATTTGTATTATGGTGACCAATATTCATCGTATGGAACTACATTACAAATTGATAATAATGGAAATGTAATAGGAAATCATGCATGTTAAAAATAAAAAAATAGGATAATTATAAAATATGGTAGTAACGGTAGTTTTAGATTCTGGTTTAGGAGCTGATACAGGTCCAAATTTTAATTTAACAGCAAATGTTGGAACTGTTACCCCAAGCTCTGCTACAAAATCGGAATTGATAGCTGGTAAGCAAGTTACAGTAAGTGACACAGCAACACAAATAACTGTGACTTCAGTTGGAACTTGTACTACTTCTATTAATTTAACAATAACAGGACAAACAACTACTACAACAACTTCCACACCTGCACAATTCTCATTAGGATATAGTTCGGCAAATTTTTCAACCGCTTGTGTGAATTATGGTAGTTCTCCAATTACATTATATGCAATAACGGGAGCAACATTAATAGTAGGTACGGTATTATATTCAAATCAATCTATAACATCAGTAGCCCCTAATGGTTTTTATTCAAATGGAGTAAATTGGTGGAGAATTGCTACTGGTGATGGCGAGATTATATCAACAGGTTCTTGCTCAACTACAACAACTACAACATCAACAACTACCGCAGGTCCAACAACAACCACAAGCACTTCAACATCAACTTCAACAACAACTGCAGCACCAACTACAACAGCAGCACCTGCTTCGTTTGTATTAGGATATAGTATAATTGATGGACCTAGTGCATGTTATAAAGTTACGGACCCAATACCAAATACATCTACATATTATAGTGATAATGGCGCAGTATTGGCAAACGGAATATATTTGAACACCGATTCTAATTTAACTATATTAGCACCATCTGGATACTATTCAGATGGAACAAATTATTGGTATATCCCAGCTACTTGTTTTGAGTATAATGTAACAAATAGTAGTGGTACTGATGTCAATGTTCAGTTTAAAAATTGTGATGATGAAGTATTATATGTTACTGTTTTAGCCGGTACAACTGAAAACATATGTGCAAAAGATATTTACGATGATGCTGGATGTACGGTTGTGTTAGTTGGAATTGGTATATGTAGTGCAACGACAAGTGGTATATTACAAGACCAAACACCTTGTCCACAAACAACAACAACTACATCAACTACATCAACTACATCAACATCAACTACAAGTACTTCAACATCAACAAGTACTTCAACATCAACTTCTACATCAACAACAACATTACCACCTACAACATCAACAACAACATCAACAAGTAGTACATCAACATCAACAAGTAGTACATCAACAACAACTGCGGCACCAACAACTACAAGTACAACTACTCAAGCAGGAAGCACTACAACAACAACTGCGGCACCAACAACTACAAGTACAACTACATCAACAAGTACTTCAACAACAACAACTCTAGCTCCTGGCGAAAGTACATCAACTACAAGTACCACCACCACAACAGCGGCACCAACAACTACAACAACAACAACTGCAGCACCAACAACTACAACAACTACAACGGCGGCACCGCAATGTACTTATAATGGATTAACCATCAATTGTGGTTACGGGTGGTTATTTCATGGAGGTGGTACGGGATATAGTACATCTGCAGCAGCTTTGGCATCTTCTTCAGGAGGTCCAACTAGATATTCAAATAGTAATGCTATGATAGGGAATGTAACTACATTCTATACTGATTCGGGATTAAGTACTCCATTTAATGGTGGGGATTTATGGTATCGTGTACAATTAAATGGAGTGGGTACAAATTATGCTGCATTCATTAATAGTTCAGGTGTAGTAACAACTTATACATCTTAACCCTAACTTGAAATTATAGATTAATAAAAATAAAATGGCAAGAAATATAACATTAACATTAGGAGCTGGATTGGGAGCTGATTTAGGACCAAATTTTAATCTTACGGCAAATGTGGGAAGTGTAACCCCATCAACTGCAACAAAAACTGAATTAACGGCTGGTAAGAGTGTTAGTGTAGATGATGCAGCAACTCAAGTTACTGTAACATCAACAGGTACTTGTACAAATGCAATAACACAAACAATACCATGTGCAGGTGGAACAACTACAACAACTACAACAGCCGCACCAACAACTACTACAACTACAACAACAGTAGCACCAACAACTACAACTACAACTTCGGCACCACCAACAACTGCAAATATTAATATAGCAACTAATGGTTCTCTTGATATTTCTATGAATATTGATAATATTACTGTGAATGGTGTAGGTCCTGTTAGTTACACCGGTGTTACTCCAAACACAACTGGTAATGGTGGAAACGTTATAACAAATCAGTTGGGTACATATGATATAGTAGTTACATATACTGCAACAACTGGTGGCCAACATATAGAATTGGTAGATAGTAATGGTACTACTTATTGTAATAATACATCGTTAGGATTTAATAGTATGACATTCTCAAGTGTAGTAGTAAATGGAACAACCGATTTAATATTAACAGCATTGGATGGAACTTGCTAAAATATAAAAAATCAATAATTATATTAAATAAAGGTTATAAATAAAATGGAAGAAATTTTTAAATCTTGGGGTATTGATTACAACCCAAATGATAGCAGAAATGAATTAGCATCTAAACGAATTGAAGTTTGTAATTCATGTCCAAATAAAAAAGAATTTGATGGTGTAAAAAACGTATGTTCATTATGTGGATGTATGTTGAAATCAAAAGTATTTACACAAGAAATGGGACAATGTCCTGATAATAGATGGACGGAAGTTGAAGAACGATTGATAAAATACAAAACTAAGAAAAACCTAAGATTCTTATCAGCACAACCTGCAATTCCTTACTACACTTGGCAGGTAGAAGTAATGTTAAACAATTTTATGGAAATGGGTATCAACTTAAATAATGTTGATATCGTATGTTGGAAGGAAGATGGTACTGTTCCTGAAGCTTGGGCTAAGTTAGCAAATAACTATGCAGCTAGATTTTTCTTTTATGATGATACCAGAGTAACAAAACATTATATATCATCTATAAGACCTAATATACTTAAACAACACTTTGAAAAATATTCTGAACTTAAAGATGAAACTATATTCTATCACGATTGCGATATCATATTTACCAAACCAATTAAAGAGTGGATAACGGAAGATATGATTAATGATGATAAGTGGTATGGCTCGGACACTAGATGGTATATTGGACATAATTATATTTTATCAAAAGGAGAAGATGTATTAAATAAAATGTGTGAAATTAGTGGTATTAGTAAAGAATTGGTTAAATCAAATGAATTAAATTCAATAGGAGCTCAATACATAATGAAAGGTTTAAGTCATTACTATTGGGATAGAGTTGAAAGGGAATGTGAAATAATGTTTAAGGATATAAATAATTTAAACAATTTAAAAAAGCAAGAAGACCCATCTCATCACGAATTACAAATATGGTGCGCAGATATGTGGGCGGTATTATGGCAAGGTTGGAAGATGGGGTATGAAACTATTTGTCATCCTAATTTAGATTTCAGTTGGGCAACATCAAACGAAGAAGATTATAAAAGAATGAATATATTCCATAACGCTGGTATAACCGGAAACGATAACGGACAATTTTACAAAGCAGGATATATGAACACATTACCATATAATGAAAATTTACAAATAACACCAAATACAGCAAGTTGGTATTATTGGAACGAAATACAAAAAACAGCAAAAAAATCAGTTTTATTATGATAGAAGAATTATTTAAAAACAAACCGGAATCAATTCACGATGTAATACCATCTGAATTTTTTACAAAGTATGACTCTTACGATTATGTATGGAGTGGTAACTGCTTTGAATGGTATTATGCAATAGCAAAAACAATTAAACCAAAAACATTTATGGAAATAGGTGTTAGATTTGGATTTAGTTTTTTACCAACTATGATGGGTTCTGAAAATTTAGAATACGCATTAGGTTGGGATTTGGAAACATATGGTAATAATGAAATTGCAAGAAACAATATAAGTGAATACTATAAAGGAAATTGCAAATGGGAAATTCAGCATTTGGATTCGCAAGAACAAACCGAACTTCCGCAATTTTTTGATTTAATATCAATTGATGGGTGTCATGATTACAATTGTAAAATTCACGATTTAAAGTTGGCAATGGATATGTGTAATTATGTTATTTTAGATGATTATGATTACCATACTGACGTTAGAAATTCGGTATCTCAATTTATGAGAGATTATTCACATAGAATTGAGTGGGCACTTTATATACCTACATTTAGAGGTTCTCAACTTATTAAATTTAAACAAAAATAATGGAAGATTTAAAAACACTTAGTGAATTTTGGAATTATTATACTCAAAAATATAGTGGGTTTAATATTACAGATAAGGGTACAACGCATGATTATATAAACTATTACTATAATAATGAATTTACAAATAGAGATGCCGAAGTAAATTTAGTTGAAATTGGAATTGGTGATGGGTATTCTATGGTGTTGTGGAGAGAGTGGCTTCGTAAAGCTCAAATTACATCCATAGAAAAATATCCATATAATTACAATCATAAAAAACCATTTGAAATTAAAGGAGCAACAAGTATTTTTGAAGATGCATATCAAAAAAGTACTGTTGATTTGTTTGATGATAACTCTATTGATTATTTGATAGATGATGGACCTCATACATTTGAATCTCAATGCTATGTTATAACTAATTGGCTTAGTAAAGTAAAACCCGGTGGAAAGATTATAATAGAAGATGTGCAAGAATATGAAAGATTTGAAAAGTTTGAAACACTAATAAAAGATAATAATCTTAATGTATCTACGAAAATATTTGATAGTAGAGAACGTAAAGGTAGATATGATGATTTAATTTTTGAAATTACTAAATTATGATAAATAAAATAATACACCAGATATGGATAGGTCAATATCCGATACCATCTAGAGAAAAAAGAATATCAAATGAAATAAAAGAAAAGCATTTTGATTATGAATATCATTTATGGACAGATGCTAATTTACCACAAATACCAGAGAGATTGCAAAAAATGTATGATACGATGTATGATAGAAAAGATTATGTATTTTGTGCAGACATGGTAAGATGGTTAGTTGTATATCAATATGGTGGATGGTATTTAGATATTGATTGGGAGTATAAACAAAGTTTAAATTCTCTTAATTTAGAAAGTCGTGATGGTATTGTATTTGGGCACTGGGGAGTTGGTTGGCAACATTGTGATTATACATTAACTAATAATGTATTTGGTTTTCATAAAGAACACCCAATGACCAAACATATGATTGATAATATGCCAGTTGAATATGGATATTGTAACGCACCATATTCACCGGGATGGACAGGTTTGGAAGCTAAACGATATTTAGGATTGGAAAATGAATTTAGTAATGAAATTTGGCATTATCATAGTGTAATGAAAGATAATTTAGATAAACATAATATAGAGTATGGTGATTATAATACTTTTCAAAATGAAATTTTAAAACATCACGCTTTATATAGTTGGGAACACACTAATAAAGAAAAGTTTGCAAACGGATTAATTGATTAAAAATGAATATATTATTATTAACATCTTGTAATAGAATTAAGCAAGTATTATTATCTCTATCTTTAAACGCTCAAATAATAAAAGAAAAATTTAGCGTAATAATAGTAGATAGTTCTACATCTGGAATAGATGCAGAAATTGCATGTGACCAACATCAATCGGAAGACCCTTATAATGTTGTTAAACCATACAATTACTGCTCTGATATAAATTTATTATATGATGCTCATAAATGGTTTCCACAAATAGAAGAATTTAAAGTAATACATTTTAAACCACGTCTTATAAAACAAAGAGGAGAAGCAACATCAGTTGCTTTAGGATTGATGCAAGCTGCTATTATAGGAGATAGGCAACATTTAGATAAACAAAATTATTGCTTAAAGCTAACAGGAACATCTATACTAAAAAAAGATATTTTATCAGAATTATCAAATGATTTAGCTACAAAAGATGTTATGACTTGGCATAGAGCTAATATTGGTGGTTACGAACGGTCAACTAGAATGTTTGGATGTAGACCAGATGCATTAGTTGGTCATATTGCTAAAGAAGGTTGGAGTGATTGGTGTGATGATACAAGTGGAGTTTTTGAACAAAGATTCGCAAGATTTTTAGAAAGAACAATCGGAACTGATAAAATAAATTATACAGATTTATCGGAAGATGGATTTCTATTAGAAGGAGGTATGGCTATGCAACAAATATATGGTAGAGTTAGAATACAAAAATTTATAGAAGATAATAATATAGATGTAAATGCAACTCCGTATTTGCAAGAATTTATAAATGGTGGGATTTGGTAAATAAAATTATATGAAAAAAGTTAGTTTTGTATGTACTACATATGGTAGGTTTAATTGTGTTGAAAGAATTGTAGCTCAGTTCCATGCACAAACATATCCAAATAAAGAATTGGTTATATTCAATACCGATGAGGAGCATCCATACGAATTAGGATTTGAAGATGATAGTATTGTTGTTGTAAATAATAATATAAATTATCAAACCGCATGCCAATATGAGAATAGGGGACAGATATGTAGAGATGCAGTAACTCATGCAACTGGTGATTACTTTATGTTAGCAGATGATGATGACATTTATTTACCTTGGCATTTACAACAAGCGGTGGATGGTATTGAAGAAAATGGAAAGGATGCATGGAAACCAGAACAAAGTTTCTTTGCAACGCAAGATAATGTAATGCTTGTTATGAATACATTGGAAGCAAGTGTTATAGTAAAAATAAATAGAATTAAAGAAATAGGATTCCGTTCAGATATAACTGGATATGAGGGATTGAGTTGGTACACTAGATTGAGAGATGAAAGACAGTTAGATGAACACAATCCAAATTACATTCCATCCTATTGTTTTAATTGGAGTGATACTGCGGAAGTTGCCGGTCATAAGCAGAGTGGTGATATAAACAATCCAAATAATTTTGAAAATCATAAGTTAGCATCGGTTGATTATGCAAAAAGACCATTAGAACGATTAGCAAAAGAACAAATTGATTTAGTATATAAAAAATACTATAATTGGATTGAAAATAATTTGGATAAACTAAATAATGAATACTATAATAGGTATGCAAAAATGTTTACAAATAATTAAAAAATAAATACTTATAAAAAACTAAGTTATGATATATTGGTTTACAGGACAACCCGGAGCAGGTAAGACGGTGTTAGGTACAAAACTTAAAGAGTTTTTACAAACCGAAAAAAGAAATTGGCGTAAAGATGTATTTCACATCGACGGTGATGATTTAAGAGCATTGACTCTTAATGTAGATTATTCAGAAGCCGGCAGAATTCAAAATATTAGAAATGCACAATTGTTAGCACACTTTCTTCAAAATAAAGGATGTGATGTAGTTGTAACTTTAGTATCTCCATATAAAGATATGAGAGATGAATTTAAAGAATTGATTGGAAATGATATGGTAGAAATATATGTTCATACTAATCGTAAAAGACAAAGAGAACAATTTAAAGTAGAAAACTATCAGGCACCAGAAGAGAAATTCTTTGATGTAGATACTACATCCGAATCACCAATACAATCTTTTACTAGATTGATACATTATTTAAGAGAAACTGAAAAAATATAATTATGAAAAAGAAATACGCACTATTCATTGGAAGATGGCAAAATTGGCATAAAGGACATCAATGGTTAATAGACCAACAATTAAACAAAGGTAAGAATGTTTGGTTAGCAATTAGAGATGTTGAGGTAGATGAAAACAATCCAAAATCAGCAGGACACATATTTGAAGGACTTAAGTTAGAATTGTTAGAGTATATACAATCTGGAAGATTGATGATATCTGTAATTCCAGATATTGAAAGTGTAAATTATGGTAGAGGTGTGGGTTATGATGTAATTTACCACGAACCACCTGCTGATGTAGCTGCAATTAGTGGAACTGCTATCCGTAATGGAGAAATGAATAACGATGGTAGTACAACGTAAGAGACACATAGCTAAAACTATCTCATATCGTATTTTAAGTACGCTTATAGGGTTTTGTATAATGTGGTGGATAAGTGGTTCAATTCAGATAGGTGCCGCATTTGGGGTAGTAGAATTGATTTACAAGCCCATTCAATATTATATCCATGAAAGAATTTGGTATAAGTGGATAAAATTTGGATTGAAAAAAGAAAATTGATATACTTATATATAGAAACATAAAAAGTGTATCAAATTAGTTATGGAAGAACAAGAAGAAGTGAAGGGGTTTCCCAACTTTGACCCTACGAAAGATTTATCGTTAGCACCTCAAAAGAGAACAAAAAGAGGATTGGGTGCTAGACCTTTATTGGAAAGTGAAATAAAAGGAATACAAAAGAAAGCCCGTTCAGCGGCTGAGGCGGCAAGATTATTAGGTGTATCGTACAACACATACAAAAAATACGCAAGAGAATATAAGATATTTGAAGACCTGAAGAATCCATCTGGTATTGGTATTCGTAAGGGTACACAAACAAGTGGAGGATTTCATTCTTTGGATGATGTATTAAATGGTAAATATCCAAACTACCCTGTGTGGAAATTGAAGAAGCGATTATTACTTAATTCATATATGGAAGAAAAGTGTAATAATTGTGGATTTTGTGAAAGGAGGGTAACAGACCACAGAGTTCCATTAATTTTGGACTTTTTGGATGGTAACCGTAAGAATTTCACATATGACAACCTTAGAATGCTATGTTTTAACTGTTCGTTCCTAATAAACGGAAATCTTACAGGTCCTAGAAAAGAATATGAGTATTAATTTGGTAGATTCAGAAAATTATCGTATATTTACATAAATCAAATTTAAAACAATAAATTATGGCAAAGTATTTTGAAGTTACAGTGACCGTTCAACACGAAGTAGATGGCGGTAAAGGTGGTACAAAAATTAAGAAAGTTAAAGAAAGTTATTTAGTAGATGCTATGACCGTTACGGAAGCAGAAGCTAGAGTAGTTAAAGAATTCGAATCAGCAGGTGTAAGCTTAGAGTATGAGGTATCAGCTGCAAGAGAATCTAAAATCTTACAAGTAATTCAATAATGGGAATCGAAACAAAAATCGAAGAAGTTAAAGAAGTAATAATGAAAAGAGTTCCACCGGGTGATAGATGGTCACCTGTGGATTCTCCTTCTGTTACGTTAGATAGTTTGACTGATGCATTGGAATATCATTTCCAAACCACAGGACAAACTGAATTTTTCTTGTCTGCTAGAAAGGGTACTGTAGAGGTTATCCACAAACAAGAAGTTAAATTTGAGAAACCTGTTAAGAGGTATTCTCTATATGATGAAGACTAAAAATCGTTATGTTTACTAAAAAACATAATACTTATATAAATAACATAAAAAACAAACAATTATGAGTACATTCGCTATCGTAGTATTGGTTATCGCAATCGGTGCCGTTGCTACATTTATCGCTATGAAAAAAGGCACAATTGCCGATGCAAACAACAACAACATTCCTGATGCTATCGAAGAAAAAGTAGAAGAAGTAAAAGAAGTTGCAAAGAAAGTAAAAGCAGTTGCTGAAAAAGCTACTAAAGTTGCAAAGACAGTTGTAGTTGAAAAGAAAGCTACAAAGAAGCCAGCCGCTAAGAAAACAAAATAGTATAGAAATATACATCAATAGGTTACGTTACACTTTACAAAAAAATGTAACAACAAATGGCAAAGTCAGTAGGTTCTGCTAATAAAGTATCTTTCGGTAAAAGAAAGACTGGAAAGATTAATGGTAAGAAATCATACGGCCCTAAATCCCAAGCACCTAAGAGGTACAAAGGACAGGGGAAGTAATTAAAATAAAGAAGTTATGAAAATTTGGTTATGGAGATTACTCGGACTATTGTTCGTAGGTTGCGCATATATCGGAGCTATTGTTCCGGGCGTACCTATGACAACATTTGTAATCTTGGCAGCATGGGCATTCGCTAAGAGTTCACCAAAGTTAAATCATTGGTTGCACACTCACCCAACATTCTCACCATATCTTATTAGATGGGAGGAAAAAAGCATTTATCCAACGAAAGTTAAATGGATAATGGCTATTACTATGGCTGTAAGTTATTCCATTCTCCTATTCACATTACATAAACCAAAAGCCTTAATTGGTATTGGAGCATTTATGTTATTTTGGATAGTATGGGCTTGGAGATATCCAGGTTCGGAAGAAGAATACGAGCGTAGAAAGAAAGCTGGAGAGAAAATCGGTTGGACAAAATAGTTTATTTATGGAAGATGTTACAATTATAATTCAGGGAAGAATAGACCAAGAGTGTTATGATTTTTATATAACTAAATATTCTAATTGTCCTGTGATAATATCTACATGGACAAATACTGAAATTAACTTTTCGAATATACCATCCAATTTCAAAGTATTATTATCTCCTCTACCATTAGAAGGTGGTGCACAAAACTTTCATTATCAAGTTGTATCAACTCTAAACGCATTAGAATATGTTAAAACAAAATATACAATAAAAATGCGTGGTGATGAGTTTTGGTCTTTTCCTGAAAACATATTGGAGTTTTTGAAAAAGCAACCAAATAAACTTCATTGTTCATCTGTATTTTTTAGGCCTTGGCAATATTGTGAATATCACATGAGTGACCATATTGTAGCTGGTACTACTGAAAATTTATTAGTTCTATTTAGAGCATCTAAATATAATTTTGATAATAATAGATTAAATGTATCTAAATGGAAAATTGATGGCAAGTTTCATAAATTTGTACAAACACATTCTCCGGAAGAAAGATTAACTAAATCGTATTTGGAAATTAAAGAACCTATTAAATTTGATAAAGTTGATGGTAGATTCTTAATGAAAGAACACTTTGAAATAATAAATATAGATTTACTAAAACCATATAGAATAAAAGCAAATTTATTTAACGCAGAGTGGAGAGATAACTTTATACCGGAACACAATTTTAGTATTTCTACCATTGACCAAATATTTAGTGACGAACCATATAAAAT
>Ga0164293_10002062_pt1 | contig 17008 bp, 24 predicted proteins | sample GEODES118metaG_FD_111487 | JGI IMG/M metagenome (GOLD analysis project Ga0164293, IMG submission 111487) | Eutrophic lake water microbial communities from Lake Mendota, Wisconsin, USA - GEODES118 metaG | ecosystem: Environmental > Aquatic > Freshwater > Lake | place: USA: Lake Mendota...
AAATTATTAAAATTCAATTATTAATATTATGGAAGAAAACAAAACAGAAGAACAAAACGTGGTAGAAGAAAATCAAGTTTCTGATAACTCTGATAGATTAGAAGAATTATCTAAATTGTTATCCGAATCAGAAGAAAAGTATGTAAGACTTTATGCTGAGTTTGATAATTATAAAAAAAGAACTCAGAAAGATAAAGAAGATTTGATGGTATCAACTAAAGTCAAGATGTTAACATCTATTTTAGATATGGATAACGACCTTTGTTTTGCTATCAAGTCTATAAAAAATCCAGAAGCTAGTGAAGGTCTAAAACTAATTTCAACTAAATTAGAAAGTTTTCTAAAGTCACAGGGTATTGAAGAAATTCAAACTGAAGTATATGATGAGGATTTACACGAAGTTATCAGTATCATGCCATCAGAAGTAGAAAGAGTAGTTGATATTGTTTCTAAAGGATATACTCTAAATGGAAAACCTTTCAGATATCCAAAAATTATATTGGGTAGAAATGCGTAAATCTAAAAGTATTTCATTTTTTGATATAGCTCAAGATGAACTTTACAAAAGAGAATTGTTCACGGTTTTAAGTAAAGGAATTGAGACTAGACATCAAATGGAGTTTTTAGAATTACTTGATTATGTAATAGTAAAAAAGTCACAACTATTCAATGTTGATGGACTACTTGGTGAATTATATGAAGGTGAAGATAATATATCTGATTTAATATTACCATCAATTAGAAGAGTCTTCAATAAAATATATGTACAACCACCACCGTTATTTTTAGATAATCCACTTAGACTTGAACTTTATCAACTTTCTTTTGATATTGATGAGTTTATAGATTATTTCATAAAGATGATAAAAATATCCAAATCTTGTTTAGATATTTTTGAGTACTTAGATAGAACATCTCAAACCTTAGAGTTGATAGTAGATAATTATATCGCTAAGATTGTTAAATCAGTACTTGATGCTAGTGATATAAATAAGGACATTGAGAAATTTCAGAGAGATAAAAAAATTAAAAAATTGATAAATGATTGATTGGTATGTTGAAATATCAGATTCATCACCTGAATCATTTAAGTCAGATTTGTTTTTATCAAAAGTAATCGACACCGCAAGTCCTTGTATGGATTATTTTTGTAATAGACTTACTGAGATGAAAGATTGGAAACTTGAGGATGCCAACAACATCTTTAAGGAAATAATAGAAGAGTTACCTATTTTAAAATCAAGAGTCTACAACAATGAGTTTATTATAGATTATAATAGATATGTTGTTATCCGATTGACGGAAACACCTACACAGATATATAGAGAATCAAAAATTAGACAATTATTATCATAAAAATAAAATTAACTTATGAGTAAAGATTATTATCAGGTACTTGGAGTAGACAAAGGAGCATCAGAAGATGATATCAAAAAAGCTTACAGAAAAGCTGCTATGAAATACCATCCAGATAAAAACCCTGACAATCCAGAAGCTGAGACTAAATTTAAAGAAGCGGCTGAAGCTTATGATACACTATCTAATAGTGAGAAACGCCAAAACTACGATAGGTTTGGAAGTTCTGGTAATCCATTCGGTGGTGGTAATCCATTCGGTGAACAGTTTGGTCACGGATTTAATATGGATGATATATTTAGTCAATTTGGTGATATTTTTGGTAGTGGATTCGGTGGTGGAAGAAGACAACAACAAAGAAGAAAAGGTTCGGATTTAAGACTTAAAATTTCTGTTACCATTGAAGATATTCTAAAAGGAACTACTAAAAAAATTAGATACAGAAGACAAGATAGTTGTCATAGTTGTAACGGAGCTGGTGGTACAGGAGTAAAAGATTGTTTACCTTGTAATGGAACTGGTCAAAGACAAGTAGTACAAAATACACCATTTGGACAGATAAGAACTAATACCACTTGTCCTGATTGTCAGGGTGCTGGTAAAAGAGTACAAAATATCTGTGGAGTTTGTCACGGAAATGGAACAGTTTTAAAAGACCAAGTTGTTGAGGTTGAAGTTCCAAAAGGTGTTTCAGATAATATGCATCTAACAATGCATGGATATGGTAATAACATAAAAGATGGTAGTCCGGGTGACTTACATATAGTTATTGAGGAAATCAAAGAATTCTACTTTAAAAGAGAAGGAGCTAATTTAGTAGTTGAAAAAGATATATCAGTTTTAGATGCGATATTAGGTAATCAAGTTTCTGTTAAAACACCACACGGTGATATTTTAATAACAGTAGATCCAGGAACTGAGTCAGGCCAAGTAGTAAGAGTCACTGGTAAAGGTGTTCCTGATATTACTTATGGAACCGGAGACCTGTTTATAAAACTATCTGTTAGGATTCCTAAGAAAATAGATAGTGAAGAAAAAGAAGTTTTAACAAAACTTAAAGAGTCTAAGAACTTTCAATTGTAATGGTGAATCCAAATGATAATAATGTTTTTATTTTTTGGGTAGGTAAGGAATATAAAGTAATAAAGTTTTTAAGAGCTCTTATCTACCACCATTCCGCTGGTGGAAAAAATTACACCGTTCATTTTATAAATCACGAAAATATAAAGGATTATGTTAATCGTATTCCTGATTATTTTTGGAAACTATCTTTAACACATCAAGCAGATTGGTTAAGAGTTCAGGTAATTTGTAAATGGGGTGGTCTTTGGTTAGATAGTGATACTATTGTTATGTCAGATTTATCAGAAGTATTTGATATATTAAAAACAAAAGAAGGATTCTTAATTGACGAACCAAGAAAAAAAACATCAATATTAATAAATGGTGTTTTCGCAAGTAGACCATCAACAAGACTGATGTTAGAATGGAAAAATAAAATGGAAATTTTATTAGAAAGTAAGTCTAAAATTAAATGGACCGAAATTGGTGAGCATATTCTTCAGAAAATAAGGTTTCAACATTCTGGATACTTATCTGAGTATTTAATACTGAATGCTAAAGAAACAGTATATCCAATATCTTGGGGTGAATCATATAAAGAATTTATTGAAAAGCCTTATGAAAATTATAAAAATTTGACTAAAGACTTTCAACCTTTTGTAATGGTTACTAGTTTAATTTATAGAGAAGCTGAAAAACTATCTGAAGAAGAAATTTTAACAAAAACTCCACTGTCATACTTTATAAGAAAGTCTTATCAATCTTAGATGTAAGAAACTTTGTGTTTAGATTTTCTAGTGTAATCTTTAATAGATTTATGTGCTTTATGAGTAGATATCCATCCAGTGGAATTCTCAAGAGACATTTCTCTAGAAGCTTTTCGAGAAGCTTTTAATGAATCTTCTTTAGTAAATTTTCCAATATTTAATATCCCTGTTTTCATATTACAAATATAGTCATAATAAGTAGATTCACCAAATTAATATATAAACAAAATTAAAAATATTTTATGGCATCAATAAATGGTTACGGTGATGAATATGTACCATATCAAGGTGGTTACACGATTGAAGAGTTTATAGATTTCGTACAGAATGAGCTCACAATTCAATGTGCACTTCCAAAGACTTTACCTGATGCAAGTGTCAGACAAATTATTGAGACCAGAGCTTTACCTTGGTTTTATCGTCAATATCAATTCGCTGTCCAGAAGATGTATTTTTTAATTAGAAAAGAAGCTTTCTTTGCTGAGGAATTTACCAAATATAATTTTGTTAATGTGCCTTGTGAAATTCAATCAGTTATTTATTTATATGAAGTAAGAGGTGATAGTCTTTTCCAATTAGGTATCAACACACCAAATTTATCAGTGAACTTAGGTGTTACCAACCAACCTTACTTATCATCTTATGTTACTACGATTGGTGAATTAGGTGTCTACAAAACCATATTAGATTCGATGTCAGATATGTTGAATCAGTTAAATAAATATACTCTTAAGTATCAATTCAATCAACTAAATCACAGACTACATATACTTACAAACGTTAAGTATGATGTTATAATGGAAGCTTATGCTAACATACCAGCTGAAAACTTATTCAGAGATGATCTTTTCTTTAAGTATGTAGTTGGTTACTCTAAAATGCAGTTAGGAAACTTAGTGGGAAGATATGACTTTACACTACCAGGTGGTGTTAAAATACAGGCAGCTGATTTAGTGACTCAGGGAAAAGAGGAAATTCAACAAGTAGAAGAAGAAGTAAAAGGTCAATCATCCTCTGGTTGGTTCTTTATGGTGAAGAAATAATTACTTATTAAACCTATTGAAAGCCATCGGTGTAATTTTCTCAAACTGAACATTGTTAATAAACTCTTCTAAAGTTCTACAGTTAGTATAAGACATTGCTGATTTAAGATAATCTGTAAAATTCTCACACCAACCTTCTAATGTATATTCTACTTTATTGTACTTTGTAATACCTTCTCCGGTTTTAAGTTGAGATTTATTCCAAGATTTCTGAACTTCTTTTGTAGACATTCCTCTGTAATATTTATAAACATCAATATCTTCATCGAAATGAGTTTTGGCTCTATCAGAGTCAATAACATGATAAATGCCATTTGAGTCTTTGAAGAAGTTATCTCCGCAACTTTCTAAACATTTATTAAACACACCACCTAACATTACATAGTCTGCACCAAGTGCCAGTGCTTTTATGATATCAGAGAAGTTTCTAAATCCACCATCAGCCACAATTTTAGTTGGTTTGTCATAAACGTGTTTCCAATCAGCACACTCATTGATTAAAGAAGCCATTGGATAATGAATTGAAACATTTGCTGATGTTGTACAAGCCGATCCACCACCAATTCCAACTCTTACATAATCCACTCCAATTTGACAGTATCTTTTATAAGTTTCTGGATTAGCAATATTACCAACCATTAATTCTATCTTATCACCAAAAAACTGTTTGATTAAAGCAGATGTATTAAACAACTTCTCCATATGACCATTAGCAACATCTATAAGAATTCTCCTAGGTAGCTCACCGTGATTATCAATAATCTCAATTATTTCATCTAAACTATAAGAATAGAAATAGTCTGGATTTTTTATAGTCTCCCATTTTACGTGTCTTGGTAAACAAACGTTTATATTATTATCAACAAATTGATTAATATTAGTTTCATCAACAACTTTGTCCATAGGAGCTGTAAATAAAGGTAGTTTACCATCATAAAGTGGATTAATTTCACTTCTAGACGAAATACTACTCAAAACCGCAGGCACTATTGAGATATCATTCCAGTCAAATTTCATAAATTTGTATTATTTTTTAGTAGAAGATGTATTTTTCTTCTTTGATGCAATAAATAGAAATAGGATAAAGTCTTAACTCATTTTCAGACTCATCAATAACAAATCTCATTGCACCATCAATAACTTCTTCATTTGTTACTTTTACAGTTACATTATGAAGACCATTAAAAATAGCCCAATTTACATCATCTGATTCATCAATTTTGATGAAATGATTTTTACCAAGTATTTTACCCATTTGACCTTCGTCAAAATAAGCCTTTTCGATAATTGATTTAAGTGATTCTGTTTGATTCAGTTCTACTTTGATTTCGTGTTTAATCATTTTAATTGATTTCGTTAAATTATTTACATTGTTTTTATGTAGTATGAGTGGTAAAGTTTAATATATAATTTATAAATTTAATCCGACTTAGGACCGGAGTAGTTATATCCTCGACGGGTAACTATTGAAAACACCGAATTCGCTCCTCGGTGTTTTCGCTTTTAAACAATTCTATCCAGTTTATGTTGACGTTTAATTTGTTTTTCCCAATCAGGTGAAGGAAACAATGAAAGTGGATTTCTATTTGACTTCATATTATTCATTAGACTATTCTCTAATCTCCAAATAACTCTAACACTCCAGTAAGTTGAGTGCTCTACATATTCTACAATCACATATTGATATTTACTATCACCTAAACCAACCATCATACCTACTGGATACCATTTCTCTAATATCTTTAATTGTAAATCTTTAGGTGTGGAATTAAAACGCATCTGGTCAACTCTATCACGTTTATGATAGTCCCACCAAATTAAAGCTTTTTTTCCAAATGTACTCATACTAATTCACTTAAAAGTAATTCTCTTAATTCAGATTTATCACATATACTGTGATTCTGCACCATAAAGTCAAAATGAGCCGTAACCGTTCCATCATTAAATTTTGATGTGTAAGATATTCTATCTATTAATGTAGTAAATTCCCACAACTCAGATTCATCTGAAGAGTACACATTCCAATTTACCACTTCATCTTTTTGTTTGTGTATTTTAAATTCTAGTAGTTCTTCATTTCTTAATTTTATATCTGAAAGTATTTTATTATATGTAGACAGTGGTAGTCTTAAAACCAACTTGACTGGTTCCATACTCCACCAGGTATCATCTTTTATTTGATTCTTCCATTTACATGAAAATCCTTCATTATTATAATAAAACTTCATAATACAAATTTACATCTTTTTTAGATTTGGACAAAACATAATTTGAATTAAAAGATATATAAAGAACAAAATATTTACCTAAAATGACAGAACATATATTAACAGAAAATCCTAACAGATTTGTACTTTTTCCACTCAAATACAATGATATTTGGGAAATGTACAAAACAGCTGAACACTCATTCTGGACTGCAGAAGAGATTGATTTAGCACAAGATTTAACCGATTGGAACGAAAAATTAAATGCAGATGAAAAACATTATGTTAAAAACGTATTGGCTTTCTTTGCGGCATCTGATGGTATCGTAAATGAAAACTTAGCCGAAAACTTCCTTAAAGAAGTTCAATATCCAGAAGCTAAATGTTTTTATGGTTTCCAAATCGCAATGGAAAATGTGCACTCTGAAACTTACTCTTTATTAATTGATACTTATATCAAAGATTCCAAAGAAAGAGACCATTTATTCAATGCAATCGAAACAGTTCCTTCAGTTAAGAAAAAAGCTGAATGGGCTCTTAAATGGATTGATTCTGAATCATTTGCTGAAAGATTAATTGCTTTTGCTGCTGTTGAAGGTATATTCTTCTCTGGTTCTTTCTGTTCTATTTTCTGGTTAAAGAAAAGAGGATTGATGCCAGGATTAACATTCTCTAACGAGTTGATTTCAAGAGATGAAGGTTTACATTGTATGTTTGCTTGTTTATTACACAATAAACATATTCAAAACAAAGTAAGTTCAGAAAGAATTCAACAAATCATTTGTGAAGCTGTTGAGATTGAGAAAGAATTCGTAACTGAATCTTTACCAGTTTCTTTAATTGGAATGAATGCTAAGTTGATGCAACAATACATCGAATTCGTTGCTGATTATTGGTTAGTAGAATTAGGTTGTTCTAAAGTTTATAATGTTGAGAATCCTTTTGACTTTATGGATATGATTTCTTTACAAAATAAATCTAACTTTTTCGAGAAAAGAGTATCTGAATATCAAAAAGCATCTGACAAAGCTATTGACTTTGACAACTTAGATGATGATTTTTAATTAATCAAATATGAAGATATTACCTTACATGAATTCTAAAGAGATTTCAGATCTCATTACATATATACACAGAGACTGTGAAATGTTAGAAATAGGTGGTGGTAATAGCACATTATTTTTTTCAAGATTAGTTAAAAAACTGGTTACGCTTGAACATAATAAGGAGTGGGCTGATAAGATAACGTCACTGATGAAAATTTATTCTAAGTGTGATTGGAAAATAAATGTTGTTGAACCAAGTTTTCCACAGTCTCATCCATTTGACCCGGCGAAACCAGGTCAATTTGATAATTATATTAATTATATTAGTAATTTAAGTAAAGAACAGTTTGATATTGTACTTATTGATGGTAGAGACAGAGTTAGGTCCACTATAGCATCAATACCTTCACTTAAAAAGGGTGGTGTGTTACTGATACACGATTTTTGGAATAGACCAAAATATCATAGTATATTAAACTTATCGGAATTAGAATTAATAAAGGATGAAAACTCTTTTAAAGATTCAGAAAATACCTTAGCAGCATTTAGAAAAGTATAAAAAGTAAGAACCCACACTAAAGTGGGTTTTTTATTTTTTATATATAATTTATGAAAATTTTAAGAGCAAGATTAAAGCCGTATGGAGGAAGTTCAGAGTTTATTTCTGTAGCTTCTAAAATTAAATCACTTATAGATAAAAATCCAGAAGACAATTTTCATTTTGTTATTGATGATAATGGTGTAAAAACTGTTAAAGAGTTTGGAGTAGATAACATCAACCAAGATCTTGTTGATAAAACTTTACCAATTGTAGAAGATACTTACTTTGCTAAATTCAATTCAGATGGAACAATCAATGTTGTTGTTGGATTAAAAGAATCACTTCCAAGAGAAAGAACTGTTCAACAGTGGAATAAGTTAAGAAAAATGACAAAGGGAGTTGATATTGGTGATAGAGTCTCTGATATGAATAAACAAGGTGCTAATATACAATATATTCAGAATCCAGTAGATACCGGAATTGAGTCTTATGAAGACTTTGAGAAACACAACAAAAAATTCATACCCAGTTGGAACTTAAAACATTTAACAGGACCATTTAAGGGCGAAACAAAAAAAATAAAGAAATGAAATACTTAAGAAAATTTAACGAGAATAACTCTGATTTACCATTTAGAAGTGAACTTCTTTATAAGGACTCTAACATTGGTAAATATGAACTATATGTTGATGGAGATACTGGATGGGGAATAATATTTCCCAATGGTTATATGGAAGTTGAAGAAGGTCCACACGAGTCTGTTGGTTTTATGAATGGTGAAATAAATGGAATTTCTATATCAGCAAAAGGATACGATGTACCTAGAATACCTGGAAAATATTGGATGGGTGAAATGTCTAATGATGAATTGTTAAAATTTCTCGATACTGTTATTAGTAGATATGATAATATCACTAAAGAGCCATTTAGATATAAAATGTAAAATAATTATGAAATACTTAAGAAGATTCAACGAAACACATTTTGATTTAGCTCAAGACATAGCGGAAGATTTACTTCCTCAACTCAAAAGGATGAGAGCTGATGGTCAAATAATAACCCCTGAATTTTTTGAGAATTATATGAAAGAAAGAGGTGCTAAATTAGATATGATTGACGCAACTATGAGTTCTTTAGTTAGTATGGGGTTTGACTTTGATATTGAAGATGAAGAAGAAATTTCAGATGAAAATTTTGATATTAAATATGTTGAATCACTTTCTTATAGTGGTGATGATGTGACTAAGATGCCAATAATTGGTAAAGTTACTACTAAACCAATTGGTCCTTTTCCATCAGCTGAGTATGATGTTGTTGAAATAATTAAAGATAATGGACAAGATGTTTATGTATGTAACATTTGGTACAAAGAGTGGAAAAGGATTCCACAGCTAATTCACTCAGAGTTAGTAGAAAAATATGAATTAGTAAAATAATATATAGATTATAGAATTAAAAAACAATATAAGAATATGCCAAAGAATTACAAAGAAGTAAATATAGGTAGTAGAACAGTACTTCTTAAAAGTGCTTATACCTACGGAGGACAGATATTAACAGTTACTGCTTCAGCACCAAATGTATATTATAATTTAGGAACAATTTCTGAAAATCCTACATATGTAGAAGTACAGGCTTCAAGTAGTGATGGTAATGGCGAAGGAGCTATTCTTACTTTAGAGTTTAAGGCTGATGATTCGTATATAGGAAGACAAGATTTTAGTAGTTTTGGAAATAATCCAGTTGGTTCTGGTTATACACCTGGTAGTTTTGAGTTAACATCAAGTAATTCAACTAATGGTTCTCAAGGTAGTGGAGCAATTGCTCACTTCTCTGATAATGGTGTTGTATATAATATTGTTACCTCAAATGCAAATGGTTATGCAGTAGGTGATAAGTTTCAAGTTCCTGGTGGTAATGGCATAACTATAGTTGAAATTATTAGTATCAGTACCGTTTATTATTATACAGATTGGAGATTTATATCAGCTAGTCCTTATTTACAATTATCTAATCCAGAACTTATTTATACTAATTACTACAACTATAATATTGGTGAGAATTTAATAATTGATATGTCAGAATTTAGTCAAGAAAATGCGGGTAAAGATATACAAGCTACAGTTACTTCAATTTATCCAGATAGAAACTATGGTTCATCATTCAATCATCAAATTTTATATGATAGATTTGATAGAAAAGTTTATACTAGAATAATTAATGATGATGGTACAATAGAAAATGTTGACTTTAATGGAGTTGCTTATATACCAACTGAATTACCTGAACCAACTGAATTTATTGACTTTGAAAGAGTAAGTTCAACAGAATTATTATTTACTTATAACAACGCACCAGGTGTTATAGTTTCTGTGAGTGCTACTTACGATGGAGGTGAAAGTGAATTAAGAATTAGTAATACATCAATATATCAAACATCACTTAGAGTTATTACACTTGATGAAGTCGAGTATGATGTGACTTATACGTTTAACTTAGAGTTTACAGATATACTTGGAGTCTTAATACAAGATAGTGTTTTAGTAAGAATTCCAGATCCAGGAGGAACAGGTGATAACTGGGCTTATCCAAATTATATAGAATGGACTGGTTCACCTTATTTCTTAAATGAATCTTATCATGTTGCTCTTTATAAGAAAACTGAAGTCGGATCATTTGGAGTTACACCAGGCAAGATTATATCTCGTATTGGTCTGCCATTTCACTTAACATCAGGAGGTGCTGGTAATGTTACACAAGAAGTTCTTAATGGAGGATTTGTTGTAGCAGCCACTATAATAACAGCAAATATCGAAACTATATCAAATACTTGGATTCAGAATAATTTAATTGTAAATGAACAATTCAATACATCAATACTTGATATTAATTCACAAAGAAGATCTGGTATTGTTGAAATCGTAAATGGTGAGAGATATGTTTTCTTTCAGATTGAGAATTACCAATGGACCGGAGAAGACAATATAGTCGTAATTTATTGGATGAGTGGTGATGGAGCAACAAATGGAGGTTACAATGGTGGTTATATAACAAAATTAATGGATGGTTCTGAAGAAGTTTTAGGATTTAGTGCTACTACTGAATGGCAGGGTTCTGAAGGTGTAGTCGGTGAGAAAGCATCCATAGCATTTACAACATTAAGAGGATAATATGGCAAAAGATTATAGAAATATTAAAGAAACATCAAGATTTGCTCAAGTACTTGAGGGTGATATTTATGGTGGCTGGGTTACCTCACTAACAGCATCTGTGCCAGAGGGTACTTTATTTAGAGAAATTGTTAATGGTGGAATTGATACAACATTACCAGAAGTAAGACACGAGGTACTGAGTACATCAAAAGGAACTGGTGATAATGCAACATTTTATGTGAATTTAGTAGGGGTTGACACTGAGCAAAGCGGTGGAACTTTAGGTGCCGTAACTACTTGGAGTATAGAGAGGTTTAGTCGTGCAGGTTATAAGTTTGATATTACATATTCAACAACAACTTCTGGGTCAGGAATAGGATTCCAAGCTATATTATTACTCAATCGTTTAGGTTATGCGGTTGATATTGCAAATGTTATAAATTCTGGTAGTGGTTATGTCATAAATGATTTGATTGATTTTAATATTGGTCAGGCTACGGCAGATCCAAATACATTTCTTATAAAGGTACAGAGTGTAAATAATATAGGTGGTGTCACTACATTTACATCATACGCTCTTAAAAGTGTTGAACCTTCTATACTTACTATACTAGAAGGTGATGGGGGAATAGACATGTTTGAAGAATTTCTTAGAAAAGATGGAACTACTAGATATCATATTGACGAACCAATCAGAATAAGTTGTAAACAATTACTTGAAGAAAGCACAGACTTTGATATTAATTGTATTGTAACTGATATTTCTTATGTTTCTCATATTCCAGGTAGTAGAGAAAAAGAAATACCTTTCTATGATAATCACAATATACAACTTCTTTATGATAGATTTGATAAATTACATTTTGTTAAAGTTATAAATGATATAGGTCACTCACCAGTACAAGGTGATGGTACAATTGTAATTCATGATTTTGATGGAAATGATTATACACCTGATGCTCTACCTCAAGCAACTGAATTTGTTAATTACACAATAGAACAAGGTAATACTGAAAATGCTAAAGTAATATTCAATTTTAGCAATGATGCGGATGATAGATATAATTTTACAAAAGCAGAGGTACAAGCAGAGGTAGAAGTAAGTGTAGTATCTAGTTACGTATCAAATGGAAGTGTGGTTGTTGAGTTAAACAATAGATATGATCCACAACCATTATATACACTACCAGATATCGAAATTCCTATTTTTATTGATTTTTATGATGTTTTAGGCTTCAATATTCAATATAATGAAAATATTTAGGACAAGAATCAGTAGGTACTTCTAATAAACTTTATTTAGCATTTACTGAGAAAAAAGTTTAATCACTTAGACTGTGATAATATCTCTTTATATTCTGCTATTAATTTACTAAAAAGAGGCTCATCAAAATTTTTCATTAGGTTAATAAGTTTACCAATACCAGATTCAGCTGGTGTGATTTTACCATTTTTAATCTGAATCATTTTGCTACGTATTTCTTTCTCTAATTTAATAAGTTCTTTTTCTGATGCCATATTCTTTTTTATTTCTACAAAGATACAAACTCTTTTTTAATTGACAATGTTTAATATATACCTTTATGAAATATCTGAAAAGAATTAATGAAAGTAAAACAGACTATGATTTTATTTACGATTGTTTTGCTGAACTTATAGATAACGGTGTAGTTGAAATAAGTGACTATCAAACATACGTTACTATAAATGTAAAAGTTAAATCAAAACCTGATGATAGAGTTCTAAGAAGAACCACTAAGATTAAAAATTCTGAGTTACTTAACTTTATAAATTACACAAAGTATAATAGTAATTTACTACAAGAAGTAGAAGTTGCTTTAAATAGACTGTCTGAAAGGTACCCAGAATATAAATTATCAACAGAAATATTTGTTTCTTCTATTAATATACAAATATTTACAACTGAAGAGAAAAAAGAAGATTATCCATTTTAATGAAAATAAAAAACTATATACAATTTATAAAAGAATCATCTGGTTATAAATATGGATGTGTGATGGTTGAGGTTCCAGTAAGTAACTGGAGTGAAATAACATCAACAATTAATTCAGAAGATGTTTATACTGGGGATGATGATACTCACGGTATTCAACAAAATCCACACGTCACTATATTATATGGTCTACATGATGGTGTAACAGAAGATGAAGTTAAATCTGTATTTGATAACTTTGATGGTGAAATAAATATTAAAGTCGATGGTGTTGATATCTTTGAGAATGAAAAATATGATGTTGTTAAATTCAATGTTGTACCAGATGGGGCTTTAAAATATTTACACGATGAGTTATCTAAACTACCTAACTCAAATGAGTTTCCTGATTACAAACCACATATCACAATTGCTTATGTTAAAAAAGGAACAGGTAAAAAGTACATTAAACCAGACTATAAATATGAAGTTAAGAATGTTAATAATATAACTTATTCTAAACCAGATGGTACAAAAACTAAATTTAGTATCTGATGAAATACCTAAAGAGAATAAATGAAAGTTTGAATTCTAAAACTTTAACTAAAGAAGAAGTTATCCAGATACTACAAAAGAATTGTCAGAAGTTTTTAAGTTATGTAAATAAGGATGACGGTAATCTAATTTTTAGAAAAGATGAAGACCGTGGAGACTTTGTTTTAGTCAATCCTAAGTTATCAACTTCTGATAGAATTGCTCCTTACTCTGTAACTAACTTTCATAATTTACTTATATCTAACTTAGATTCGTGGAAAGTTTGGCCCCGTAGAAACAAATCTTTAGTTTTTGCATCGGAACGAAGAGCACTTTCACATGGTGCAGGTTTTATTAAAGGTGGAAAAGCAGTTGATTATGTTGTAATACCTTATGATACTACAAAAGTAGCAACTGGAGATAGAAGTGACTTTTGGGAATGTTTTGGAAAACTTCCTAATAGAGCAGCTTTTAGAAGTGAATCTTCAAGACCAAGTATTTCTTACTATATGACAAGTCTAATGAGAGACTTAAAAACCGTGCAAAATGTATTTGATCCAACACCATTTCAATTTACGAGCAGTGGTACTGATTCTTATGGTAAAACTTTTTCTAAAGAAATGACTATTCCAGGAAAATGGATTCAAAAATTTGAACCAGAAGGTGTTGATACTAATTGGGAAAAACTAAAATCATTTTTAGAAAGTGTTGAAATGGATGATAGAATGATTCAAAAATACTTCAAGATAAGAGGAAGAATTATGTGGAATCCAAATATGAATCTTTTAGAAAACTTAAATCAACTTTTAGATCCTTCTTTTAATAACTTTAAGTTGGGTGATGTTACCTCAACTATGTATTTATATTCTCAGTTAGACCCGGATGATGAAGACTATACAAAGAGTTCGTTAGAGTCTTGGTGTGAAGATGAAGTTATACTAATAAAGACTAGTCTTTTAGATAGTATATTAAATGAATTAGAGATAGAATGAGATACTTAAAAAAATATCAAATATTTGAGTCATCACAAGACTATGGAATTTATGATTGGGTAGAAGATCTTAAAAGACATGATTGGAGTCACCCACAAAATCAAACTGTGAATGAATCGTCACTAAAGAAGTGGTCTGATCATTTTATCGGAGAAGGTTGGTATGATAAAGTAAATAATCTTGTTGATAAAATGTTTCAGTCTATAGATAAAGTTGATGTTGAATATATCAACGATAGAATGTTTGATGTTTATGATACTATTTCACAAGAAAAGGAAAAATACACAATATGTTGTATTACTTATGGAGATGTTGAAAATTGGAGTAAAACAAATAATAGAAAATACAATGGCTTACTTTCAGTTAGAGAAACCGATAATAAAACAAAACTGAGAATCATCATTCATATACTTAAAGAAATAGTTTTTCCAACTCTTTCTATTGGTTCTTATCCTTCTTATCTATTAAGACAGAGTGATGAGAGTTATTATGTTACTGATAAAAAATGGCAGTGTCAAAACTTTGACATAGACGACTACAAAGAAATGGGTATTGAAGTCGGTGCAACTTTTAAGGAAGATGAGAAAAGAGATGTTACTATACATGAAAGAGACATTACTAAGAAAAAAGAATACTCAATAAGTAAGATTTTAGATATGTATAAACCTTGTGTTACTATCAATATAGGTGGTTATTCAGATTCTCACACAACGGGTAAGATGAATTTATTAAAATTAGAATCTGACTTAGATGAAGTACTTCCAACAATTTTACCAACTTTAGATTATGAAGAAGTAATATTTGATGTTTCAAGAGGTAATAGAGGATTTGATACTGAAAATTATGAAGTATATGATTATACTGTAAAAATATTACTTAATTTCTAAATGAAATACCTTAAAAGATATAAAATGTTTGAGTCATCAAAGTTTGCTAATCATTTAGATGTAAAAGATATACTAATTGATTTAGTGGATGATAATATAATTAGTAATTGTGAGTTTATAGACTCTGGATATTTTTATTTTACAGGCATCAATATTAATAGAAAAATTCAATCTGAACTTTATTATGATATGGAAAGTTTTCCTGAAAACTGGGAGTTTAGAAAACCAGATGAGTTACTTGGTCAGACTTGGAAAGAACTTTTTTTAGATGTCGAATCAGAAAGTATTAATAAAAATACATTGGGTAGAAATATTGAGTATATTTATTTAGATGACATAAATAATTCTGTATCAAGAGTCAGACTCTCAGGAATTACCAATAAAACATTTGATGAACTTTTTTTAGAAAATATCGAATCTGGTAAAATATCATCTTATCCAATTATGTTATTTACACTTGGTAGTTATGATAAGTCAAATTTACCAGAAATTGTGGACTCACTTAAAAGAGTTTATCAAGCAACTGGTTTTAGACCACTTAAAGGATTTTGGTTAGAAGATTATGTTGATGAAGAAACTGGTGATGTTGTTACTCTTGGAAGAGGTGAAGTTGAGTTTGTTAAATGTAGTGATAAGTCTTACCAAGTCTTAAGATCTACTCTAGCTGAAAATGATATTACTAAAGTTATAACACATCACTTTTTATAATTAATATATAGTATATGCCAACAACAAGACCTTTTGCAAGATATACAGGTGGTGGTACACCTAGTGGAACTGAAAGATATGGAGATCTTTTAGTCGGAATTAGTCAGAGTAATCCTTATAATTCAAATTATTCTGGTGTTAAGTGGTGGAGTGGAGCCGACGAAGATTTAGGTTACATTATTGCAACTACAGTTGCTACAGAAGATCAACCAACACCAAATGATGGAAATGTTGGTAGTGTTGGATTTTTCAGCACTCTTAATTTTGTTGATTCTGACTTTTTAGAATTAGTAGAAGTTGTCACTGGTTATGCTCCTTCATCAGGTACCGATGCAAAAAATTGGTTAGAAAACAACGGATATTGGACAAGTTATAGTGATATTGCAACATCTGTCTTGTCTTTAGATGCTGCTGATTATACAAGTGGTGATTGGATAGATTCTATTGGTGGAAAATCATTTGTTTTATACAACTCACCTACTTGGTCTCCAAGTAATGGTGGTTATTTTAACTTTGATACTTCTTTATCACAATCTGTAAGATGTTCAACAAGTTTACCAAGCTTAGGTACTTGGTCAGTTGCTGTTTGGCATTATTATACAGGAACAGAGACAGGTGCTGCTCCTTGTATCGTAACTGAAACCTTTATTGGTGGAGGTATAAATTATTCACTTGGTAAAAATCTTGCACCATTTAGTGTGGGATTCTTTAATGGTAGTTGGAGAATTACTGATGGTTATTCATTAACTCCAAATAATTGGTATTATATTGTTGGAACTT
>Ga0164293_10002063_pt1 | contig 17007 bp, 16 predicted proteins | sample GEODES118metaG_FD_111487 | JGI IMG/M metagenome (GOLD analysis project Ga0164293, IMG submission 111487) | Eutrophic lake water microbial communities from Lake Mendota, Wisconsin, USA - GEODES118 metaG | ecosystem: Environmental > Aquatic > Freshwater > Lake | place: USA: Lake Mendota...
GCGCGCACGCGGCGAAATCTAAAGGAGCAGCACCATGGCAAAAGGCGCACGCGAAAAAATCAAGCTCGAGTCCACCGCCGGCACGGGCCACTTCTACACGACCAGCAAAAACAAGAAAACCACGCCCGACAAGATGCTGATCATGAAGTTCGACCCCAAGGCTCGCAAGCACGTCGAGTACAAAGAGGTCAAACTCAAATAAGCAGGCTCCAGTGGCCGCACAACCCGCCCTCGCAAGACGGCGGGTTTTTTCTTGCCCGTTTGCCACACAGGACCAGGCGCCAGCACGCCGGCGACGCAGCAGCGACAATGGGCGCCCCAGCCGACCCGAACACGCCATGAACATCAGCAAAGACACCGCCGTCACCCTGCGCCTGAAAGTCACCGACGCCCAGGGACAGGTGATCGAAAGCGGCAAGGAGCCCGTCGCCTACCTGCACGGCGGCTATGGCAACTTGCTCGACAAGCTCGAGGAGGCCCTCGAAGGCCAAAGCACGGGGTTCAAGATCGACCTCAAGCTGGCGCCGGCCGATGCGTTTGGCGAACGCGACGAAACCCTGATCCAGACCATCGCCAAAAGCGACTTCCCCCCTGGCGTCAAGGTGGGCGGCCAACTCGAAGGCCAGGGCCAAGATGGCAACCGCCAGATCTTTACCGTGGTCAAGATCAAGGGCCAGCAGGTGATCCTCGATGGCAACCACCCGCTGGCAGGCAGGACGCTGCTCATCAGCGCCCAGGTACTCGACGTGCGCGCCGCCTCAGCAGAGGAAATCGCGCACGGCCATGTGCACGGGGCGCACGGTCACCAACACTGAAATTCGCACTGAAGCTCACACCGAGCTTCAGTCAGGCTCTTGCGAGGCGGCCAGCAAGCTCCAGGCGGCCATGCACATGGCGGCGATCACCGGCCCGATGACAAAGCCATTGAGCCCGAACATGGAGATGCCACCCAGCGTGGACAGCAACACCACGTAGTCGGGCATCTTGGTGTCCTTGCCCACCAAGATGGGGCGCAGGATGTTGTCCACCAGGCCGATCACGAGCACGCCAAAGGCCAGCAGCACCGATCCTTGCACGATCTGGCCACTGATAAACAGATAAATGGCCATCGGCAGCCAGACCACCGCCGCCCCCACAGCCGGCAGCAAGGACAAAAAGGCCATCACCACGCCCCATAAAACAGGGGCGTTCAGATCGAGCGCCCAAAAGATCAGGCCGCCCAGTGCGCCCTGCGCCATGGCCACCGCAATATTGCCCTTGACGGTCGCGCCGATGACGGTGGCGAACTTGCTGCCCAGCTCGTCCTTGATCTGCTCGCCCAAGGGGATGACCTGTCGCAAGCGCGCGATCAGTGCGCGGCCGTCACGCAAAAAGAAAAAGAGCAGGTAGAGCATGATGAAAAAGCCCAGCACCAAGTTGAAGGCATCCTGGCCAATGCTCACTGCCTGCGCCGCGAAAAACTGCGAACCACGGGTCAACGCTGCGGTCAAGCGCTCTTGCAGCAGGCCCGAGCTGCCCAGCCCGAAGCGGTCGAGCAAGGCGGTCACCGAGGCGGGCAATGCGGCGTAGATCTGCTGCAGATAGGCGCTGAAATTGATCTCGCCCGACCCCAGGCGCTGATACACCTGCGCCCCTTCCTTGACCAGCATGCCAGCAATCCAGCTCAAGGGCAGCAAGACCAGCAAGACGATGCCCAGCAGGCAGGTCAAGGCAGCCAGATTGCGCCGCCCGGGCATGGCCTGGAGCAGGCGGCGCTGCATGGGCGCAAACAAGATGGCCAGGGCAGCGGCCCAAAACAGCGCGCCGTAGTAGGGCTGCAAGATCCAGGCAAAGGCCACGCTGGCGGCAACCAGCAAAACCAGAAAAGCCTTGTCCTGCAGCGAGGAGCGGGGGTCGTTGGGGCGCGTGTTCATCGCAGAAGGTGTGCGGTTGGGGGGCAGATGCCGCCATGGTAACGGCTTGCGGGATTCGGCCCACTTTTGCAATGGCCGCAGCAATGGCCGCAGCAATGGCCGCACGCCAGGGACCGGGAGCACAGCTGCACTACCATGGCGTCCCATGCCCAGCGATCCTGCCTGGCCCGCCGAGACTTACACGGTGGCGGTGCGACAACTTTGCGAGTTCACTGCCCGCTGCGGCGATCTGGACCTGCGCTTTCAAGGCGCCCCCACGGGTGCTGAAGGCGTGGCCGGTCACACCCTGGTGGCCCAGCGCCGTGGCCCGGGCTACGAGCGCGAGTTGGCACTGAGCGCAGCGTGGGGCCCCCTGACTGTGCGCGGCCGGGCCGACGGCTACGACAGCCTCAAGCATCGGCTCGAAGAGGTCAAAACCTACCGCGGCCGCTTCGAGTCCATCACCGCCGAGCAGCAGGCTGTGCACTGGGCGCAAGTGCAGATCTACGGGCACCTGTTGTGCCAGACGCGCGCACTGCCGCAGATCCGGCTGGCGCTGGTTTACCTCAACCTCGACGACAGCCAGGAAACCGTGCTCGAGCGTGTGTATGAGGCCCAGGCCCTGGAGGAATTTCACGCGCTGCACTGCAGCCGATTTGTCGAGTGGGCCCGGCAAGAGCTCGCCCACCTGAAGGCGCGCGGCCAGGCACTGCAGGGCCTGGCCTTTCCCCAGGCGGCCATGCGCGAGGGCCAGCGCACGCTGGCACGCGCAGTCTGGCACGCAGCGCGGCAAGGGCGCTGCCTCCTGGCCCAGGCGCCCACCGGCATCGGCAAGACGCTGGGCACCGTGTTTCCTGCGCTCAAGGCCATGGGCGATCCGGGCCAAGCCACCGCGATCGACAAGCTCTACGTCCTGTCGGCCAAAAGCTCGGGCCGCACGCTGGCTGTGCAAGCGCTGGCCAGCCTGGTGCGCGGTGCGGCGCCCAGCGAGCCCGCCTGCGCAGGCGGCGACCCGTCGACGGCCGCAGAGCCTGCGCCGATGCAAGCGCCGATGCAAGCGCCGAGCGATGGCAGCATCGGCCGGCGCCTGCGCGTGCTCGAGCTGCTCGCGCGCGAGAAAGCCTGTGAGCATCCCGACAAGGCCTGCCACGGTCAATCGTGCCCGCTGGCCAAGGGCTACTACGACAAGCTGCCGGCAGCGCGTGCGGCCGCCGTAGAGGCCGGCCTGATGGACGGGGTCACGCTGCGCCGCATTGGGCTTGACCACGAACTGTGCCCCTACCACCTCGGCCACGAGATGCTGGCCTGGTCCGATGTGGTGGTGGGCGACTACCACCACTGGTTTGACAGCCACGCCGTGCTCTACAGCCTGAGCACGGCGCGTCAGTGGCAGGTGGCGGTGCTGGTGGACGAGGCGCATAACCTGGTCGAACGGGGCCGCCAGATGTACAGCGCCGACCTCGACGACTCGGTCATCGATGCGGCTAGCGCGGGCGCGCCGGCCGCCCTGCGGCAAGACCTCGCGCGCTTGCGCCGCCACTGGCGCGCCTTGAGCCGGGACGCAGCGCCCTACAGCGTGCTGCCCCAACTGCCGCCAGCTCTGCTGGCGGCGATGCAGCACACACGCGGGGCCATCATCGCCTGGCAAGGCGAGCACCCGACGCAGCCGGCTGCACCGCTGCAGCGCTTGTCGCACGCGCTGGGCCACTTGATGCAACGGCTGGCCAGTCTGGATACGCACAGCCTCATCGATTTGAGCGTGCAGCAGAGCCAAGGAAGCGGCCGGGCGCGCGCCACGCTGTGCGTGCGCAATGTGGTGCCTGCGCCCTTTCTTGGGCCGCGTCTGAGCGCCGCGCATTGCTGCGTGCTGTTTTCGGCCACGCTCACACCGGCCGAGCACTACGCGCAAATGCTGGGCCTGCCCGAGGACACGCGGCGTCTGGACGTGGCCGGGCCGTTTCACGCCGGGCAGCTCGAGGTGCGGGTGCTCAAAGGGGTGTCGACCCGCTGGGCCGACCGCAGCCTGAGCCTGCCGACCTTGGTTGAGGTGATGGCGGCGCAGTGGCAGGAACGACCGGGCAAATACCTCGCGTTTTTCAGCAGCTTCGACTATTTGCAGCAAGCCAGCCTGGCGCTGCAGCAGTCTCATCCGCAGCTGCCGCAGTGGCAGCAAAGCGCGCGCATGAGCGAGGCCCAACAAGAGGCGTTTGTCGAGCGCTTCCGGTCGGGCCCGCCCGGCATAGGCTTCGCAGTCCTTGGCGGCTCGTTCGCAGAAGGCATCGATCTGCCCGGCCCGCAGCTCATCGGCGCCTTCATCGCCACCTTGGGCCTGCCACAGCTCAATCCGGTCAATGAGCAATTTCGAAGGCGCATGGAGCAGCTTCTTGGGCGCGGCTATGCGCATGCCTACCTCTATCCCGGCCTGCGCAAAGTGGTGCAAGCGGCCGGCCGGGTGATCCGCAGCCAAAGCGATCAGGGCGTGCTCTGGCTGATGGACGAGCGGTTTGCCCAGGCCCAGGTGCGGGCCCTGCTGCCGCCCTGGTGGCGGCTCGAGGTCATTGAATCCCCCGATGGCCGGGCAGCTGCCGGGCCCTGATATCGAAGCGCTCATCGTCGGTGCTAAAACCGTCGAGGTCCTGGGCTTGCGCATCCGCATCGGCGTCGGCCTCGTCTTGTGCCAGTTCCGCAACGTCAGCCGTGGTGTCGATCAAATAAGGATCGTCCAGAGCGGGTTCGGTCCCTTGGGTCACAGTCCGGTCGATCGAGCCGGCCAGGCGCACCAGATGGTCGGGCAAGATATCGCAGCCTTGCACCAGCGGGCCATCGCTCAAGGGGTCCTCTCCCGTTCCTGTGGAGTCGCTGTCACCGGCCAGGACTTGGCGGTTGCGCGTGCCCAGGCTGTCACTGCCGCTGTCACTGCTGTCGCTCGGCCCGAGGCTGGCCAGATCCGCTCCTGAGGGCTGGCGGGGTGCACGGGCACCGCCTGTAAGGGTGGTCATGGGGCTTGCTCCTTCATGGGTTGAGGCGATGGAGAGCGGGTCGGCCGTTCAAGCTGCGGGCCGCGACACCCGATCCCCCTCCAAGCCACTGTGTCCGAAGTCCTGCGCCGACTCTGTAGGCCAATCTCTATGGGTGTACCGATGCTGACGGCCGGCCCATGTCAGAGCCACACGAACGATGAACTCGAGCCTCGTGCCCGGCAGACACACAAAAAAAGGGGCTCGCGCCCCTTTTGATGCCTCCTGCGGCCTGGGGCGACTCTTGGGTCGCCGGGCTCTTGTTGCAGATGAGAGGGCCGCGCTTAGGCCGGGGCCGATCCTTCAGCCGACTTGCGCCGCCCTGCCCGACCACCCTTGCGGCCGGCCTCGCGGGCCTCGGCCGAATTGAACTCGTGGGCCCTGCCACTGGCATGGGCCGCCTTGCCGCCAAGACTGGCAATCTCGCGCTGGCGCTGCGGATCCATGGACGCAAAGCCGCGCTTGGACGGCGTCTTGGTTTCAAACGTATCGCTCATGATCAAACTCTCCTGCTGGTTGAGGGGTCAACAAAACACAGCAAGACTGTAGAAAACGGCCGAGAACCTTTTAATCGGTCAACACCGATGGGCTTTGTAGGACAACGCCGCAGCCGCAGTCCGAGCGTCAATCCGGTCGCGCTTTTATGCAATTGGGGCATATGAAAAATCAAAAAAAGTAGTTTGGCGAATGATGAGTCCACTCCAGAATCGCGCCTCACCGCTCAAAGGGCAACAAAGGCCGACCTCGGCAAACCCAAGATTCAATCCACCATGACGCTCAAGCCCCGCCTCCTCCTCGCCGCCCTCACCTTGTCTGCCGCTGGCCTGGTGCAAGCACAGACCGGCCTGCTCAACGTCTCCTACGACGTTTCCCGGGAGTTCTACAAAGACCTCAATGCCGCATTCACTGCGCATTACAAAAAAACCACTGGGCAGGACATCAAGGTCGATCAGTCGCACGCAGGCTCGAGCGCGCAGGCGCGCGCGGTAGCCGACGGACTCGATGCAGATGTCGTGACCATGAACACCACCACCGACATCGACTTCCTGGCCGAAAAGGGCGTGGTGGACAAGGACTGGCGCAAACGCTTTGCCCACAACGCCGCGCCCACCCATTCGACCATGCTGTTCCTGGTGCGCAATGGCAACCCCAAAGGCATCAAGGACTGGGACGACCTGACCCGGCCCGGCATCTCGGTGGTGGTGGTCAACCCCAAGACCGGCGGCAACGGCCGCATGGCGTATTTGGCCGCCTGGGGCTATGCACGCAGCAAAGGCGCGAGCGACGCGCAAGCAGCCGAATTTGTGAGCAAGCTCTACAAGAACGTGCCCGTCCTGGCCCGCGGTGGACGCGATGCCACCGGCATCTTCCTGCAGCGAGGCATCGGCGATGTCTTGGTGACCTTCGAGTCGGAGGTGGTGTCAGTCGACAAAGAATTTGGCAGCGGCAAGGTCGATGCCATCCATCCATCGGTCTCCATCGTGGCAGAAAACCCGGTGGCCATCGTTGAGCGCACGGTCAAAAAGAAAAACACAGCCGCGCAAGCCCAAGCGTATCTGGATTTTCTGTATTCGCCCGAAGGCCAGGAAATTGCGGCGCGGCACAACATCAGGCCGCACAACGAAGCGGTCTTAAAAAGACACGGCGCCGTGTTCAAACCCATCAAGCTCTTTACCGTCGAGCAGTACTTCGGCTCGCTGGCCAACGCGCAGAAGGTGCACTTTAACGACGGCGGCCAGTTCGACAAGATCTTTGGTCAGCGCTGAACCATGAACACCGCCACGCGGGTCTTGCCCGGCTTCAAGATCACGCTGGGCTACACGCTGCTCTACCTCAGCTTGCTGGTGTTGATCCCGCTGTCGGCCCTGGTCCTGAAGACGCTGTCCCTGAGTTGGCCACAGTTTTGGGACGCGGTGACTGCACCGCGGGTGTTGGCGGCCTATCGCTTGACCTTTGGCGCCTCGCTAATCGCCGCCACGGTCAATGCGGTCATGGGCCTGCTGCTGGCCTGGGTGCTGGTGCGCTACGACTTTCCCGGCAAAAGAATCATCGACGCCATGGTCGACCTGCCCTTCGCCCTGCCCACAGCCGTCGCAGGTATCGCACTGACGGCCTTGCTCGCAGGCAATGGATGGATCGGCCAGTACCTCGAGCCCATGGGCGTGCAACTGGCGTTCAACCCCAACGGGGTCGTGATCGCACTGATCTTCATCGGCTTGCCGTTTGTGGTGCGAACTGTGCAACCGGTGCTCGCGGACCTCGAGAAAGAACTTGAAGAGGCGGCCACCTGCCTGGGCGCGACACGCTGGCAAACCTTCAGCCGGGTGATCCTGCCGACGCTCACGCCCGCGCTGCTGACCGGCTTTGCGCTGGCCTTGGCACGCGCCATCGGGGAATACGGCTCGGTGATTTTTATTGCAGGCAACATGCCCATGGTCTCTGAAATCACGCCGCTCATCATCGTCGGCAAGCTCGAGCAGTACGACTACGCCGGCGCCACCGCCGTGGCCACCGTGATGCTGCTGATCTCGTTTGTGCTGCTTCTGCTGATCAACGCGCTGCAGGCGTGGCAAAGGCGCAGGTCATGAACCCGGCGACAGTCCTCATTACGGGCGGTGCCGCCACCACAAACGCCCCTGCAACAAGCGCCCCTGCAACAAGCGGCGCAGTCCAGCGCCCAAGCCGCGACCGAGCCCGCAGCCAATTGCCCTGGGGCCGCTGGTGCCTGATCACGCTGGCACTCGGCTTCATGGTGCTGTTCCTGATGCTGCCGCTGGCAGCCGTCTTTGCAGAGGCGCTGCGCAAAGGCTGGACCGCCTACTGGCAGGCCCTGCAGGAGCCCGACGCCTGGTCGGCGATTCGTTTGACGCTCCTCATCGCCGCCATCGCCGTGCCGCTCAACCTGGTGTTTGGTGTGGCGGCGGCCTGGGCGATTGCCAAATACGAGTTTCGCGGCAAGGCCTTTCTGACCACCCTGGTTGACTTGCCGTTTTCGGTCTCGCCCGTGGTCGCCGGTCTGATTTACGTGCTGGTCTTTGGCGCACAGGGCTGGCTGGGCCCCTGGCTGGCTGAGCACAACATCCGGATCATCTTTGCGGTGCCGGGGATCGTCCTGGCCACGGTATTTGTGACCTTGCCCTTCATCGCCCGCGAATTGATCCCGCTGATGCAGGCGCAGGGCAGCGATGAAGAGCAGGCGGCTATCGTGCTCGGCGCCACGGGCTGGCAAACCTTCTGGCATGTGACGCTGCCCAATATCAAATGGGCGCTGATTTATGGCGTGATCTTGTGCAACGCCCGCGCCATGGGCGAGTTCGGCGCGGTCTCGGTGGTGTCGGGGCATATCCGGGGACAAACCACCACCATGCCGCTGCATGTGGAAATTCTCTACAACGAATACCAATCGGTTGCCGCCTTCGCCGTCGCGTCTTTGCTGGCGCTGCTCGCGCTGGTGACCCTGGCGGTGCAAAGCACGGTGCACTGGCTCCATGAGCGCGAGCTCAAGGCCGCGGCGCACCTGCCGCCCGATCGGTGCGGACGTCCTGAAGAAAGCCATCCATGAGCCTTGAAATTCGCCACATCTCCAAACGCTTTGGCAACTACCAAGCTCTGCGCAGCGTCAATCTGGACGTCCAAAGCGGCGAGCTCATGGCGCTGCTCGGACCGTCGGGCTGTGGCAAGACCACGCTGCTGCGCATCATCGCCGGTCTTGAAAGCGCTGACCAAGGCCGCATCCTGTTTGCGGGTGAAGACACCACCGATGTGCATGTGCGCGATCGCCAGGTGGGGTTCGTGTTTCAACATTACGCCCTGTTTCGGCACATGACGGTGTTTGAAAACATCGCCTTTGGTTTGCGCATCAAGCCGCGCGGCCAGCGGCCGAGCTCGGCGCAGATCAAAGCCAGGGTCGCAGACCTGCTCAAGCGGGTACAGATGGAGTCGATGGCCGATCGCTACCCGTCGCAGCTTTCGGGCGGTCAGCGCCAGCGCATTGCGCTGGCCCGGGCGCTGGCCGTCGAGCCCAAGGTGTTGCTGCTCGACGAGCCCTTTGGCGCGCTCGATGCCAAGGTGCGCAAGGAGCTGCGCCGCTGGCTGCGCCGGCTGCACGACGAGCTTGAGGTGACGAGCATCTTCGTCACGCACGATCAGGAGGAGGCTCTGGAGGTGGCCGACCGGGTGGTGCTCATGAATCAGGGCGCCATTGAACAGGTGGGCACGCCCCAGCAGGTCTGGGACCATCCGGCCAGCCCCTTCGCGTATGGCTTTTTAGGCGACGTCAACCTCTTGCACGGCCGTGCCCATGAGGGCCTGCTGCACCTCGATGGCCTGGCCCTGGACGCACCCGAACACCGACAGGCACAAAACGCACAAGCCATGGCCTACGTCCGCCCCCACGAGCTGCAGGTCGAGCGTTACCGATCGGGCGCCAGCGGCATGGTGGCCCAGCTGCAGCGGGCGATCGTGGTCGGCCCACTGGCCCGCCTGGAGATCGGCTTAGAGGCCAATGCCCAAGGTCCGCAGCAGGCCCTGGAGGCGCACATGAGTGCGGATCGCTTTGACGAACTCGGTTTGAAAGAAGGCGAAAAGCTGCTCGTTTCACCGCGCAAGGCGCGGGTCTTCTTGAACGCTTGAACCCAGAGCGTGTAGCGCGGCGTTGGCGATGCTCTGCGCGTCGACCCCAAAAAACTCGCGCAGCTGTGACCTTGTGTCACTGCGGCCAAAACCGTCCGTGCCCAAGGTCAGGTAGCGGCGCCCCTGGGGCAAATGGGCCCGGATGCTCTCTGGCAAGGCCTTGACGTAGTCGGTGGCCGCAATGATCGGCCCGCGGGTAGAGGCCAGCTGCTCGGCCACATACGCCGTGCGGCTTGCGCCTTCTTGCAGGGCCGCACGCTCGCAAGCCTGCCCGTCGCGGGCCAACTCACTCCAGCTGGTCACACTGACCACCGTGCTGCTGACCCCCTGAGCTGCGAGCAACTGCGCTGCGGCAATCACCTCGGTGAGGATGGCACCCGAGCCGAGCAAGGTCACTTCACGGTTGGAGGCCGCGCGGGTCTTGAGCACCGGCCCATAACGGCCGAACTCGTAGCAGCCCCGAATGACCTGATCGGCCACACCGGCGGGCAGATCGGGTTGGGCGTAGTTGGCATTCATGAGGGTGACGTAATAAAACACGTCGCGCTGCTCGACCATCATCTCCTGCATGCCGTGCGCCAGGATGACAGCCAGTTCGCCAGCAAAAGCCGGGTCATAGGCTTTGCAATTGGGAATGGTCGCAGCCCACAAATGGCTGCTGCCGTCTTGGTGCTGCAAACCCTCGCCGCCCAGCGTGGTGCGCCCAGATGTGGCACCGAGCAAAAAGCCGCGCGGCTGCTGGTCGGCGGCCGCCCAGATCGCATCGCCCACGCGCTGAAAACCAAACATCGAGTAGTAGATATAAAAAGGCATCATCGCCACGCCATGGACGCTGTAGGCCGTGGCTGCGGCGGTCCAGCTGGCAATCGCCCCGGCCTCGCTGATGCCTTCCTCCAGAATCTGCCCGTCCAGCGCCTCGCGGTAGCTGAGCACCGAGCCGATGTCCTCGGGCGCGTAACGCTGCCCCACGCTCGAATAGATGCCCACCTGCTTGAACAGGTTGGCCATGCCAAAGGTGCGCGCCTCGTCGGCCACGATGGGCACGATGCGCGGGCCCAGGGCCTGGCTCTTGAGCAAATTGCCCAGCATGCGCACAAAGGCCATGGTGGTGCTCATTTCCTTGCCGCCGGCTTGCAGTGCAAATTGCGCGTAGCTCTCAAGCGCTGGAACCGGCACCGCCTCGCAGTCGGTGTGGCGCTTGGGCAGATAGCCGCCCAGGTCTTGGCGGCGCGCGTGCAGGTACTGCATCTCGGGGCTCTCAGGCGCGGGCTTGTAAAAAGCCAGGCCCTTGGCCTGCTCGTCGCTCAGCGGCAGGTTGAATCGGTTTCTGAATTCGATCAACTCCTGCTCGTCGAACTTCTTTTGCGAGTGCGTGGTCATCTTGCCCTGACCGGCCGAGCCCATGCCATAGCCCTTCTTGGTGTGCGCCAGGATCACGGTGGGCTGCCCCTTGTGGGCGGCGGCTGCGGCGTAGGCAGCGTGGATCTTGACCAGGTCGTGACCGCCGCGCTTGAGCCGGTCGATTTGATCGTCCGTCATGCCCTGGGCCAGTCGGGCCAGCTCCGGGTTCTGGCCGAAGAAGTGCTCTCGGTTGTAGCGCCCGTCGTTGGCGGCAAAGGTCTGCATCTGGCCGTCGACCGTGCTCGCAAACGCACGCAACAAGGCGGCCGACTGGTCGCGGGCGAACAAGCCGTCCCAGTCGCTGCCCCAGACCAGCTTGATCACGTTCCAGCCCGCGCCGGCAAAGAGCTTTTCGAGCTCGTCGATGATGCGGAAATTGCCGCGCACCGGGCCGTCGAGGCGCTGCAAATTGCAGTTGACCACCCACACCAGGTTGTCCAGGTTCTCACGCGCAGCCAGGGTCAGCGCGCTCATGCTCTCGGGCTCGTCCATCTCGCCGTCGCCAAACACGCCCCAGACCTTGCGGCCCGAGCAATCGAGCAACTGGCGGTGCGTGAGGTAGCGCATGAAGCGGGCGTGATAGATGGAGCTGATCGGGCCTATCCCCATTGAGCCGGTGGGAAACTGCCAGAAGTCGGGCATCAGGTAGGGGTGGGGGTAGCTCGGCAGCCCGCGCGTGCCGCGCGCCACAGCGCCAATCTCCTGGCGGTAATGCGCCAGTTCCTGTTCGCTCAGGCGTCCCTCCAGAAAGGCGCGGGCATAAACGCCCGGCGCGCTGTGCGGCTGGAAAAACACCAGGTCACCGCGGTGCTGCGCATCACGGGCGTGAAAGAAATGGTTAAAGCCCACCTCAAACAAATCGGCGGCGCTCGCGTAACTGGCGATGTGCCCGCCCAGATCGCCGTAGGCCTGATTGGCCCGCACCACCATGGCCAATGCATTCCAGCGCATCAGCGAGGCCAGACGCTCCTCAATGGCCAGATCGCCCGGAAACACCGGCTGCTGGTCCACTGCAATGGTGTTGACGTAGGGCGTGTTCAGGTCGGGCTGCCAGCGCGTGCCCATGGCCCGCGCGCGGGCCACCAGCAGGTCCAGAATCTGACGCGCTCGCTCGCCGCCGTCCTGGCCGGACTGCACCAACGCAGCGAAGGCATCAAGCCACTCGGCGGTCTCCTGGGGATCGGGGTCTTGGCCCAGGGCAGGCATTTGCAGCCAGCCGGCTAACGTGGGGGCGTTCATGGCGAGTCTCCTTGCAATGCCCGAACTGTATTGAATCCCGGACAGAAGGTGATGCTTTAATTTCGCAAAAACCCAGTTCTTAAAGCATTAAATTCTGATTTAGTTAAAATTCCAGCATGAAAATCGACGCTATTGACCTGCGCCTGCTTGCCGAACTGCAACACGACGGCAGCCTGAGCAATGTCGAGTTGGCCCGCCGGGTCCACCTCTCGCCCTCCCCCTGCCTGGCCCGCGTCAAGGCGCTGGAGGCCGCCGGTGTGATCAGCCGATACGTGGCCCTGGTCAACGCGAGCAAGCTCGGTCTGGGGCTCAACGTGTTCATCAACATCAGCCTGCGCACCCAAAGTAAGGAGGCGCTGGCCATGTTCGAGGGGCGCATGGCCGAGTACGAAGAGGTGATGGAGTGCTATTTGATGACGGGCGACTCGGACTACCTGATCCGGGTAGCGGTGCCCGACATGGCCGCGCTCGAGCGCTTCATTCTCGACAAGCTCTCGCCGATCGAGGGCGTGGAAAAAATCCGCTCGAGCTTTGCGCTCAAGCAGGTGCGCTACAAAACGGCCCTGCCCCTGCCGCCGGCAGGGTTCGAGCGCTGAGCCTGCACGCGTACACTGCCCAGCCATGACCTGGCAGGCCAAACTCACACTCGACTACCGGCTACAAGACGGCCGCAGCGTCGCGGCCTTTGCCCACGAGGGCCCGCTGCGCATCCTGCAAAGCCTCTACCCGCAGGGCGAGGCGATCTGTCACAACGTGCTGGTCCACCCGCCAGGCGGGCTGGTCGGCGGTGACACGCTCGACATCGCGGTCAAGGTGGGCACGGGCGCCCACGGGCTCATCACCACCCCTGGTGCAACGCGCTTTTACCGCTCAATGGGCGAGCCGGCACTGCAGCGCACCAGCCTGCTGCTCGAGCCCGGGGCACGGCTCGAATGGCTGCCCCTGGAAGCCCTGTGCTACAGCGGCTGCCTGGCCGAGAACCGCTTGCACATGCAGCTTGGAGCCGGCGCCGAGCTGATCGGCTGGGACGTCACCGCGCTGGGCTTGCCTGGCGCCGGCCGGCCTTTCGTGGCCGGTCAGTTCCGCCAGCACCTCGAGCTCGAAGGCATCTGGCTCGAACGCGCACTGCTCAAGGCCAGCGACACGGCCCTGCTGGACAGCCCGCTCGCACTGGCCGGCCAGCGCTGCATCGGCACGCTCTTTGTGCTGTGCGGCTCGGCCATGGCGCGTGATCGGCGCGAACACCTGCTGGAGTTGGCGCGATCGACCCTGGGCGGCCACGCCCTGGCGGCCACCTCAGGCGTCACGGCGCCCAATGAGCACGTGCTGCTGCTGCGGGTGCTGGCGCCTCTGGTAGAGCCTGCGATGGACCTGATGCGGCGGATCTGGCAGGTCTGGCGCCGCGGTGCCTGGGATTTGGAGGCGCCGGCGCCGCGGATCTGGTCGACCTGAAGCCGCGCGGGGCTCGTTTCAGAGCCCCTGGAGAAGGCCCAATGGGCTCAAACGGCAAACTTTAGGAAGCCCTGGCTGGGCCCCGAGCCCAACCGCCTCAGGCGCGGGCGGCGCGCAGCTTTTGCGAGAACTGCTGCAAGGCCGCAATGCCGCTGGCCTCTGCGCGCTGGCACCAGCCCTGCAGGTCGGGGGCGAGCTGCTCGCGAGACGACGAGGTGCTCAGCCAGAGCTGGCGCAACTCTTCGCGCATGGTCACCATCTTGTCGAGCACAGGATGCTCGGCGCGTGCCCGGGCCACCTGGGCCCGCACCGCCTCGGGCACCTTGTCTTCGTCGCGGTGCAGCCACCGGGCGGCGGTCTTGAGCACCGACACATCGGCCTGGCGCGCCTTGAGCGCGGCCAGTTCGGTGTGCGCCGAACGGCGCAGTTCGCGCGCAAAGCCGGCCATCACCTCGTAGCGGTGGGCAATGAGGGCCTCGAGCGTCTTTTCATCGGCCACCGGCTGTACGTTGCCCAGTTGCAGCCGCGGCGGCACCTTCTTCACACTGGCCAGACCGACAGACTTGAGCAGCGTGATGTACATCCAGCCGATATCAAATTCGTAAGGCTTGATTGAGAGCTTGGCCGAGGTGGGGTAGGTGTGGTGGTTGTTGTGCAACTCCTCGCCTGCAATAACGATGCCCCAGGGCGAAAGATTGGTGCTGGCATCGGGCGCCTCAAAGTTGCGGTAACCCCAGTAGTGACCGGCGCCGTTGATGACGCCGGCAGCCATGATGGGCGTCCACGCCATCTGCACCGCCCAGACCACCAGGCCGGCGATGCCAAAGAGGGCCAGGTTGATGATCATCATCAGGCCCACACCCTGCCAAGAATAGCGGGTGTAGAGGTTGCGCTCGATCCAGTCGTCGGGCGTGCCGTGGCCAAATCGGGCCATGGTCTCCTTGTTCTTCGACTCTACCCGGTAGAGCTCAGCACCGCGCAAAAGCACCGTCTTGATGCCGTGGACATGCGGGCTGTGCGGGTCTTGTTCCTGCTCGCATTTGGCGTGGTGCTTGCGGTGTATGGCGGCCCACTCCTTGGTCACCTGGCCGGTGGTCAGCCACAGCCAAAGGCGGAAAAAATGCGAAGCAATCGGGTGCAGGTCCAGCGAGCGATGCGCCTGGTGCCGGTGCAGAAACACGGTCACGCTGATCATGGTGACGTGGGTCATGGCCAGCGTGTACAACACGATCTGCCACCAGGCCACATTCCAGAGCCCATGGGCCAGCCAGTCGAGCGCCGCATCAAACAAGATCATCATGCATCCTTGTACGCCCGGCGGACAGCGCGCCCCGCGCTGATTACCACCAGATAGTACTCATTGTAGGCCCTGGACCCGCAGCAGCCCATCCTGGCCGGCCCGAAAACAGGCATAAATGGCGAAAAATTCTTTAATTTCGTCTAAATAACGTCTTTATGTGCACTTTTGAGCAGAGCAAGACGCCAGCAGCTGGGATAAACCGCCGGGCGGAGGGGTTCAGCGACGCTGCCAGGCGGCGGCAAAAAAGCCATCGGTCTGATGCCGGTGCGGCCACAGGCGCAGGTACGGCCCCTCGCACAAGCCCGCAGTCTGCTCAGCCGGCAGCGCTCCCAGCAGTGGCCCAGCCGGCAGCAACTCGAAGTCAGGATGCTGATCGGCAAAAACCTGCGCGATGGCCTCGTTCTCCGCCCGCAACAGGCTGCACGTGGCGTAAACCAGACGGCCGCCAGACTTGACCAGCCTGGCCGCGCTGGCCAATATGGCCTGCTGCTTGAGCGCCATCTCCTGCACCGACTGGGGACTTTGGCGCCACTTCAGGTCGGGGTTGCGGCGCAAGGTGCCGAGGCCCGAGCAGGGGGCATCGACCAGCACCCGATCGATCTTGCCGGCCAGGCGCTTGATGCGCTCGTCGCGCTCGTGCGCAATGACCACCGGGTGCACATTGGACAGGCCGCTGCGCGCCAGCCGCGGCTTGAGCGCATCGAGCCGGTGCGCCGACGTATCAAAAGCGTACAGGCGACCCGTGCTCCTCATGCAGGCGCCGATGGCCAGCGTCTTGCCGCCGGCGCCGGCACAAAAGTCCACCACCATCTCGCCGCGGTGCGCATCGAGGAGCATGGCCAGCAATTGCGAGCCCTCGTCCTGCACCTCGATCACGCCCTTTTTGAACAGCTCCAGGCTGGTCAGCGGCGGTTTGTCTTGCAGACGCAAGCCCCAAGGAGAATAAGGCGTAGGCTCGCTGGCGATGCCCAGGCGAGACAGCGCCTGCTGCACCTCGGCACGCTTGCCCATCAGTGCGTTGACCCGCAAATCGAGCCCGGCCGGGCGGCTCAGGCTGTCGGCCAGGGCGTCGAACTGATCGCCGAGCTGCTGTTTGAGCGGATCGACCAGCCACTGCGGCAGATTGTGGCGATGCAGGTCCATGAGCTCAGAGGGGCGGACCTGGTCGCAATGCTGCAGCCATTGCTTTTCGGCGCCTTGGAGGGCGCTCATCAAAAAATCGCGCTCGGCCGCAAAGCCCAGGATCGCCAAACGGCGCTCCAGGGCACCGCTGCCCGACTGAGCGAGATAGGTGAACAAAATCTTCTTGCGCAGCACGGCATAAACCGTCTCGGCCAACGTGGCCCGCTCGCGCGGGCCCAACCGGTGCTCGCGAAAGTAGCGCGACAGGACGGCGTCAGCCGGGTGATCGAAACGCAGCACCTGCTTGAGCAGATCGGCGGCGGTGTCCAAAAGAGCCTTAGGATGCATGGCGCCATTGTCCCACCCGCTCCCAACCGCGTCCGAACCAAGTCCCCCACAACTGCCCGCCATGTCTGACCACGACTTGCCACCCCTGATCGAAACCCCGCCCGGCCTGTACCTGCACTACAAGGGCCTGCCCTACCAGGTGCTGGGGACGGTGCGACACAGCGAGACGCTGGAGCCCATGACGCTGTACCGCGCGCTCTACGGTCAGCGCGGCCTGTGGGTGCGGCCGGCAGCGATGTTTCTGGAAGAAGTCGAGGTGAACGGGGCGCGCCAGCCGCGTTTCAAGTGGCAGGGGCCGGCCGAGGCCTCGCTTTAGCAGGGCATTGAAGTTCCGCCCAACCCTGAACGCGAGCTTTGGGCGGCGGCACTGCGCTCCGCGAATGTCCCCCGGCCCGGCTGGCGCCGGTCCTCCTCCTTTATTTCGCTGCGCACAGCGCCACCACCCAAAGCTCTAAGACGGCCGAGCTAAACACCGACCTCGGCCCCTCACCCAAGATCCACACCACCCCACATGGCCGCTGGGCTGGGCTGCCTGGCGCAGCGAAATAAAGGAGGAGAGGTGGCCGCCAGGCCAACTCGGGGGACATTCGCGGAGCCAGGCAGC
>Ga0164293_10002065_pt1 | contig 16984 bp, 14 predicted proteins | sample GEODES118metaG_FD_111487 | JGI IMG/M metagenome (GOLD analysis project Ga0164293, IMG submission 111487) | Eutrophic lake water microbial communities from Lake Mendota, Wisconsin, USA - GEODES118 metaG | ecosystem: Environmental > Aquatic > Freshwater > Lake | place: USA: Lake Mendota...
AAATTGGCTTCAAAACAAATCTCAATATTACTCAAAGCTGAATCGGGTGTACTAAAATCTATGGCCACATCCGCCTTTTGCAAATTGGAAATACTCAAGTCATCCAAATTATCAACATTGACTTTCAGAACTATTTCGTGACCTCTTTCTATTGCAAATTGTTCAATGATACGGCCCATTTTACCATATCCTAGAATAGCTATCTTCATCTATTAAAAATTAAATATACCTTTTCATAAACTCAACTTCAGTTTTAATCCCACAACAGTGGGAAAAGCTGAAGCATATACTGGAACCTGATCCATAGAAGGTTGAATCCGTAATGACAACTCATCCGAAATATCAAACCTGAAAAACTTAGCATCTACATAAGCATCAATGATAGTAACTGCATAAAATCCTAAGCCCGCCAAGACAGAAAGATCGCGGTCACGCCTATATGAATCCTTTATTTGAATAATTCCTTCATTAGTATAAGCTGAATATAATGGATTTTGGGTTTTTTGCGGGTTAAGTTCACGAAACTGAGCCTCTTTCAGAAAAACCTGATAGTTTCTGTTATTAAACTCAAAAACCAGTCCGATTCCAATAAAACCACCATAAACGAGAGGGACTTTCCACCAACGTTTGTTATAAATTTGTCCTAGTCCGGGTAACATTAGTGATCTCATTGCTGCCCGTCGCGGCATTGCTTCAATAGCGAGTCGCGCAGAATCTTTTACAGCCGGCACTTTTTTAACCTGCACCTTACTGCTATCAGAATTTCTGGAGAGATTTCCACTAACCTGAGAAAGCGCATCAACTTGCGTTAAAAAACACAGAAAGATCAAACCCAATAGGATTTTTAATTTCATTACCAATCTAACATTTCCAGAATCCGATTCAGATCGTCATCAGACATGAAACCAATTTCTATAGAGCCCTTCCCATTCTCATTCAGCTTCACTTTAACATTTGTACTAAACTTAGATGCAAGATCATCCTGAATCTTCATGTATTGAAAAGAAATTCCATTAGCCTTGGCAGGCTTTCTTCCTTTTCCAATAATTTGCAATTGTCTAACTAATTCTTCTACTTTCCGCACCGAAAGACCGCGGTTTATTATTTCCTGAAACAGATACAACTGTTTATCAACATCTTCTACAGATACAAGTGCTCTAGCATGGCCCATAGAAATCTCTTTATCACGAATGGAAACCTGTATGGCTGGCGGAAGCTTTAGCAGACGAAGGTAATTCGTGACAGTTGAACGATTTTTACTGACTCTCTCACCCAATTGTTCCTGCTTCAAACTACATTCATCAATCATTCGCTGAAAACTCAATGCAACTTCTATTGCATTCAGATTTTCACGCTGTATATTTTCGATCAAGGCCATTTCCAACATTTGTTGGTCATTAGCTGTCCGGACATATGCCGGAATCTCAATCAATCCTGCTAATTTCGCTGCCCTCAATCTACGTTCACCAGATATTAGCTGATAAGAATTCTGACCAGACTGTCTGACGGTTATTGGTTGAATCAAGCCCTGCAATTTGATCGACTCTGCAAGTTCATGAAGTGCTTCAGAATCAAAATCAGTACGAGGTTGAAAAGGATTGACCTGAACCTGACTAATCTTGACAGCACTTATTGAGCCCAATGAGATCGATTCATTACTCAACTGTTGTCTGTTATTTTCCGGCAAATCAGAATCATCCAAAAGAGCTCTTAACCCCTTTCCTAATCCGGTTTTCTTTTGGTGTATCATATTAAACTAAAGCTTGTTTTACAGCCTCCTCTTTTGAAACAAGTCCGTTTTTACGGATAATCTCTCTAGCTAAATTAAGGTAATTGATCGCTCCCTTACAATTGGCATCATGCATTATCACCGATACCCCGTAACTTGGAGCCTCACTTAAACGCGTATTTCGCTGAATGATTGTATCAAACACAAGATCCTGAAAATGAGTCTTTACCTCTTCAACTACCTGATTTGAAAGTCGAAGTCTCACGTCATACATGGTCAGTAAAATTCCTTCTATCTGAAGATTTGGATTTAATCGACTTTGAACTATTTTAATGGTGTTCAACAATTTACCTAATCCTTCTAGTGCAAAATATTCACATTGAACAGGAATAATTACTGAATCGGCAGCAGTTAATGCATTAATAGTGATTAAACCAAGCGATGGAGAACAATCTATGATAATAAAATCATAATTATCCCGGATCTTATCCAAAACCGCCTTCATTTTATACTCCCTATTGGTTAAATTGATCATCTCAATTTCAGCACCAACCAGATCAATATGAGCGGGTAGAAGATCTAGATTCGGGGTATCAGTATTTTGAATAGCTTCTAAGGGATCTATTTCATTAATTATACACTCATAAATGCTGGCTTTAATCGTACGCGGATCAAACCCTATACCTGATGTTGAATTTGCCTGAGGATCAGCATCAACCAAAAGAGTACGGTATTCCAACACCGCTAAACTCGCTGCAAGATTTATTGCAGATGTGGTTTTTCCAACACCGCCCTTTTGATTTGCTAATGCGATAATTTTGCTCATCTTAAAAAAATAATTACAAATAAGTGATACTAAAAAGACTAAATAATAAAATGGTGGCAATTGAAAACACTACTTTTGTACCATTAAATGAGACTTTCCAATAAAATCTAAGATACAAACTTAAAACTATTTACACCGCGAGGCGATTTTCGTTTTGCACATCTTATCCACAAAATGACAACAATTATTTCCGGAACTAATCGAGAAGGCAGTAACTCGCTGAAACTCGCAAAATATTACCATGGCCAATTGGCAAACAAAGGGTTTGATTCAGAAATAATTTCTCTTGCTGATCTTCCGGGTGATCTGATCAGCTCAGATATGTATGGAAAACGCAGTGAAGCATTTCAAGGTATCCAGGAAAAAATATCGGCAAGCAGTAAATTTATTTTCATAATCCCAGAGTATAATGGCAGCTTCCCGGGAGTTTTGAAAACTTTTATCGATGCCTGTTCTTTTCCGGAAAGTTTTTTTGGAAAAAAGGCAGCTCTTGTCGGACTTTCAAGTGGTAAATATGGGAATATCCGGGGAATCGACCATTTCACAGGAATATGTCATTATATCAATATGCATGTCTTGCCCTTGAGAATTCATATCCCAAACATTAATAAGGAATTTGACGAAAAAGAAAATCTATACTTGGAAGAAACCATAAAGTTTACCGATCAGCAGATTCAACGGTTTATTGAGTTTTAAACCTAACGCTGACAGGGTTTAAAACCCTGTCAGCGTTTTCAGAACCCTGTCAGCGTTGCATGAACCGTATCCATCCTTCACCTTCATACCCAAAAACAAACTGTTTCGGGTTAATTATTTCTGCCATAATCTCAATGCTATCAGTAATGCGAGGTCCAGACCTGTTGAAATACTGATTGCCATCTGTTATATAGATTCTGTTTTGCTGAACTGCTTTCAACGTACTCCATCCAGGCAATTCCAGCATGATTGTTATCTCCTGTAGTGTTCTCTCAACCGGAAACCCACATGGCATTAGTACAATGATGTCGGGGTCCTCGTTCAGAATTTCCTCAAAACTAACATAAGCAGAATGTGTTCCTTTTTCTGTTAAAACTGGGACACCCCCAGCAATTTCAATAATTTCAGGTGTCCAGTTTCCTGCAATCATCAGCGGTGAAAGCCATTCAATACAGGCAACTTTGGGTTTCTCGGTTATGAACTTAAGTTTATGATGTATGATATTTATTCGTTCTTCAAATAACTCGAGCAAATCAGCTCCAGTTGTTGCTACACCTAGCTGATTCGCAAGTTTTTCGATATCACTATAAATATCAGATAAGCCCTGAGGCTGAAGAGAAATTACCTGACAACCCTTTTCCAGCAGATTACTCAACGAAAGTTCCACATCTTTAAGACTCACAGCACAAACTTCACATTGAGCCTGAGTAATTATAATATCGGGCGCAAGACTTCTTAAAAGTTCTTTATCAATTGTATAAATGGAAAGTGAATCAGAAAGAATTTCTTTTACCTGCCTATCTATTTCGGAGCTGCTACTCCCTGGTAAAAATTTTGCAGAGGAACAAACAGGCAAATTTTTAACGCTTAAAGGATAATCACATTCATGTGAGCGACCAACAAGTTGGTTTTCCAATCCTAATGCACAAATAATCTCTGTGGCTGCGGGTAATAGAGAAATAATTTTTCTTTCCTGCATCTCTTTTCAATTTTGGCAAATGTACAATTATTAAAAAAAATGCTTGGTCTTAAGTCCACATGGCAATGACATCATTCTAAAATCTGAAAAATTCCAACAGAAGAAAGGTTAAATATCAAGTTTATCAAACAATTTTAGCTGAGTTCGATAAAAAGAAAGTCAAAATAATACGGTTAAAACACATCAAATCAGACTCTGGAGCAACAAAAATTTGTTTCATGAAAGCAATACCTGTGTGGTATAGGTCATTTCAGCCCTTTCCTCCGGAGTATTTCCGGCAAGAAATCGTTGTCATTCCAGCTGGAACCTCCTAATCTCCAAAATTGTTGTCATTCCAGCGGAAGCTGGAACTCCTCCGGCAAGTTTTATTTTACCCTTGGCTGTATTTCATTGGAACCGACAGCCCGGCAAAAGGACCATTTGCTTTTGAAAAAACCCGGGTGGCAGCTCTAGCTTTTTTGCAAATTATTATTTCATCTTATCTTATGAATCTGTTGCAAAAAACTAGTGCAGAACACGGGAGAATCGGGACCGAAGAAACACGAGCCCTGCTTTCTAAAGCAAGACAAAATCAGTCTAAGTAATCAAAAATATATTATTGAGGTCCGTTACTTTGTTCTCCCTGTTTAAGATCATCATTTGTCACGCCGCGTTTTTTCTTTGGAGCCTGCATGGTTAACTTTCCAAAACGATAACTAAAACTAGCCCCAAAAGAGCGAAATGGTATTGAGAAATTACTTCTTTGAACGAAATCTGCTCCTATAATACTCGAACGGAAGTTTTTATTCTCATTGAAAGGATCAATAATCGTTAAACCTATACTTCCCTTCTTCTTCATAATCTCTTTCTTCAAGCCAAGATTCCACATGTTGAATGATGGATTTCTTCCCTGTGAAGTTTGGCGGGGCGAATTAGTTATTAGAAATGTCTCAAAGGTAAGCCCTTTGGGAAATACATATGAGCCCATTATGAAGGCATTGTAGATCAACTGAGTTTTAGCATTTGTAACAACAAACCCATTGTTTGCATTAATATCATAGGTGAATACATTGAAGTTACCTCTGAATGTGAGTGGCTTTATCGGATTAATCTGACCGAAAAAATTAAATCCGACTGAATTATTATTTCCAACATTCCTGAAAGTAGTTTTAGAGCCATTTGCAGTATTTCCTGTTGCAGGATCAGTCACACTAATTGGAATCACAAAACTTTCAATAATATCATTGGTTCTGCGATAGTAAACCGAAGCATTCAACACAGAGGTTTTTACAAACATTGAGTAATTAAATTCAACATTATGGGATAGTTCCGGTTGTAATGAAGGATTTCCCTGCGACTGATTAAATATATCTGCACTGTTAAGGAAAGGATTCAGGAAAAACAAACTCGGCCTTTGCAATCGCTGATTATAACTTAATTTAACGGTTGAAAAGTTTTTAAACGTCCTTGAAACCACTACACTTGGAACAATATTAAAATAGTTGCTACTAAAAGGAGAAGCCGCAGCACCCACTGATCTTGCATCTCCGTTGATCTCTGTACCTTCATAACGAGCACCCGCACGGATACCAATTTTTTTCGCTAGGGTAAAAGCAAATGTGGCATAGGCTGAGTACACATCCTGATTGTAATCATAGATATAGGTCCGGGATGAGATTGGTGTAAATATATTGGTTGCTGAGTTAAAATTACGGGTTTGATTATCACTAATTATGTCCCTTAGAATCGCTTTTAATCCTGTTTCGAAAGTAACTTTCTTTAAGGGATGAGTGTAATCTACTTGGACAGTATTTTCTATGTTTTCGGCATTATTATCGCCATACTCATCGATAATTGTATTCGAGAAGTCGGTAGTATAATCACTATTTTGATTACTGTTGGTGAGCTGGTATGCAAACGAAATCTGCTGATCCTTATTTTTAAACTTATGAAGATAGTCACTGCTCCAGTCTATACCATTCATACGCATCTGATTATCAGTTAAACGGGTAAAATTAGCTATGGCTCCATTGAAAATATTCTGGTTTAGATTGCTTCCATCGGCACCATTACTGAACCCGTTCAGACGAAGACTTGAGCTGAGGGAATTGAAGCTGTTAAAATCATAATCAGCCCCAATAGAACCATTTGCGGCAAGGCGATCAGTTCTGCTATCACCAGCCTGACTGATAATTTGAGTACCGCTGGTATTGCTACGATTAAAGGTGATATTACTGGTTTGGGGCCATGAGTAATAACCTCCTCCATTACCTGTAACTGCCAAACGCCCGGTTTTAGCATTCAAATTCAGATTACCACTATTCTGACGTATTCCAACACCTCCATTTACTGAACCACTAACACCTGCAAGATTGCTCTTTTTGGTAATGATATTTATAATCCCTGAAGTACCTTCTGCATCGTACTTAGCTGAAGGAGAAGTAATTACCTCAACATTCTTAATTTGGTCAGCCGGAATAGCTCTTAATGCATCTGCCATATTATTAGCCATAGAGCCAGATGGTTTCCCATTTATGAGTACCCTAACATTCTGACTACCTCTAAGGGAAACATTTCCTTCAAAATCTACAGAAAGCAATGGTACTTTTCGAAGTACGTCGGTTGCATTTCCTCCGGCAATCGCAATATCCTGTTCTGCATTATAAACAAGTTTATCAATCTTATTTTCAATGATTGGAGTATTTCCGGTAACGACTACCTCAGCAAGCGAATTTTGATTTGGAGAAAGATAAATCCTCCCAAGATTCAGGTCCGGTTTAGCCGGAGTAGTTTTTACGGAATCGATAATTTTGGTCTGGTAACCCAGAAAAGCGATGGTTAGTCTATATATTCCGGCAGATATATTTTCAACTTTAAAAGATCCTTTTTCATCTGTCAAGGCACCATTAGTTGTTTTTGTAGATCCTGCACGTCCTAAAGAAACTGTAGCATAATCTATTGGAGTTCGAGTAACTGAGTCGAGAATAATTCCCGAGATTTTGCCTGTCACTGCAGGAGCAGCAGCAGCTCCTCCCATTCCCTGAGCATGAACAAAGCCAGTACCAGAAAGTAAAAACAATATTGTAAGTAAACGTTTCATTAAATTGGTTTTGAAATTAGGCGCGAAAATACACTTAATGTTACAAGGAAATGAGCGCGAATTGTAGAGATTTGGTAATATCTGAGATACACAAAGAATTACATGTCGTATGTTAAAAACAAATACGCTGTTTCATGTCTTGGTTTGCAGGAAAAACTTTATAATTTATTCATTGACAAATGCCTGTCATTAAACAGTGCTAAACAACAAGGTTAATTATCTTTCCTTTAACGAAAATCACTTTCTTCGCTGTTTTTCCATCAAGATATTTTTTCAGGTCTTCATTTGCGAGAATAATTTCCTCAACTTCAGCCTGCGTAAGACTAAGAGATATATTCAGATTCATACGTGTTTTACCATTCACAGATACCGGATAGGAAAATTCGTTCTCAATAAGGTATTCAGGATTAAACACAGGATAAGTTGCTGTAGATAATTGACCTGAATTATTTCCTAGTAAGTTCCATAACTCTTCAGTGATATGAGGTGCATAAGGTGTAAGTACAATGATCAAATCCTGAAGAATCTTTCTTTTATTACATTTCAGATCGCTTAGCTCATTTACACAAATCATGAAACTAGAGACGGAAGTATTAAACGAAAAACGTTCAATGTCTTCCTCAACTTTGCGAATGATCTTATGAAGTGCCTTGTATTCAGCTTTTGAGGGTTCCTCATCAGAAACGTTGAAATTAAACTCATCATCATGGAAAAGTTTCCAGAACTTTCGAAGAAATTTGAAAACACCTTCAATTCCGTTTGTATTCCAGGGCTTACTCTGTTCCAAAGGACCTAGGAACATTTCATACATCCTAAGGGTATCAGCACCATATCGTTCAATAATATCATCCGGACTAACCACATTGAACTTGGATTTTGACATTTTTTCCACCTCAACTCCGCAGATATACTTTCCATTTTCCAGAATGAATTCTGCATTTTTAAACTCAGACCTGAATGCTTTAAACTTTTCGAGATCCAGAATCTCATTGTTCACTATGTTTACATCTACATGAAGAGCCGATGAGGTAAACTGGGATTTTAATCCATTTGAAACGAATTTATTTGTTCCGCGACCCTCATCATCAATAATCCGGTAAACAAAATTAGATCTTCCCTGAATCATGCCCTGGTTGATCAGCTTTTTGAATGGTTCTTCTTCAACAACATAACCAAGGTCTTTTAAAAATTTATTCCAGAAGCGACTGTAAAGTAAATGTCCGGTGGCATGTTCTGAACCGCCGATGTATAAATCTACATCCTTCCAGTAAGCGATTGCATCTGCAGGAGCAAATGAATCCTGCTTGCGATCATCCTGTGAAGCCATGTAACGATACCAATACCAGCTTGAACCAGCCCAACCGGGCATAGTGCTCAGCTCATATTCAAGTTCATTCCTGTATTTCCAGTTTTCTGCCCTTCCTAACGGTGGCTCGCCACTTTCAGTTGGCAGATATTTATCAACTTCCGGCAAAACAAGTGGAAGCTCACTACTTTCGATCAGATGAGGAATACCCTCTTTGAAATAAACAGGTACAGGCTCACCCCAATAACGCTGTCTGCCAAAAATCGCATCGCGTAGCCGGTAATTCACTTTGGCTTTACCTAGTCCTAATTCTTCCAGCTTTGCAATAAGGGTCCTTGTTGCTTCCTTGTAATTCAATCCATTGATTATTCCTGAATTAATGTAAAGACCCTCCTTTGTCGGATCAGCTTCCTTATCAAGATTATTCTGGGCATCAGATATTGCAACAATCGGCAGTCCAAATTTAGTTGCAAACAGCCAGTCGCGCTGATCACCCGATGGTACCGCCATCACTGCTCCAGTTCCATATCCTGCCAATACATAATCAGCAATCCAGATTGGAACGGGCTCATTCGTTATCGGATGTTTCGCATAGCTTCCAGTAAAAGCGCCGGATACAGTTTTTGTATCGGCCATACGGTCAAGCTCGGTTTTCTTTTTAGTCTGATCGATATAATTTGAAATCTCTTGTTCCTGTTCAACAGTGGTTAATCCTGCCACATATTCATGTTCAGGTGCAAGTACGAGAAAGGTTGCTCCATAAATGGTGTCAACACGGGTTGTGAAGACTTCTATATAAGGAGCCTCACCCCGACCCTCTCCAAAGGAGAGGGAGCCTGAACCACCTAAGATTCGTTCAGGCAGTGTACTTAGTTTCTCTTTTATATTTTTGCTAACTCCTACTGGGTCAGCAAGTACTTGTTCATTTGAAAACCGGATTACTTGAAAACCAAGATTGTTCAAAACTTCAGTTCTTAATTCATCTTGTACTTTAATTCCAACATGATAACCACCATCTACCTCAATTATCAAACCTTTTTTCAAACAAATGAAGTCTGCAATATAGGTTCCAATAGCGTGTTGCCTCCTGATTTTATGACCGGTTGCACTATTTCTTAGGTGTTGCCACAAGTTATCCTCAGCTTCAGTTGAATCTTTTCGATTCTTCCTCGAGTGCTCTTTCAGAATATCCCAGATAGCAGGGTCAGCAGTCATATAACCTGGCTTTTCTCCATCAAGCTCTCCCCTCTCCTCTGGAGAGGGGCCGGGGGTGAGGCCAAACCTAACCAAAGCACCCACACTCTTCCCAATCCAGTTACGTTGCATTTCTTTCAATGGATCCGGCCAGTCAATTCCATCCAGGCCCTGCAGCAAGCGATCGGCATAAGCAGTGATACGCATACTCCACTGCATCATTTTCTTTTGCTCAACAGGATGTCCACCACGCTCAGAATAACCATCCTTAACCTCATCATTGGCTAAAACAGTCCCTAATGCAGGGCACCAGTTTACAGTACTTTCACGTAGATAGGTCAGTCTGTATTTGAGCAACTCTGATTGCTTTTCAGAATCAGGTAATCTATTCCACTCTTCAGAAGAAAAACTGCGGACATCGTCATCACATACTGCCTTTAAACCTACAGAACCAGAATTTTCAAATTTACGAATCAAGCCTTCAATACTTTCTGCCTTATCACTTTCAAGGTTATACCATGAATTAAAAAGCTGCATAAAAATCCACTGGGTCCACTTGTAATAATCCGGGTCACTGGTACGAACCTCCCGACTCCAGTCGAATGAAAATCCGAGATTATCCAGTTGTTCGCGATAGCGATTTATATTGGTTTCTGTTGTAATAGCAGGATGTTGACCCGTTTGAATAGCATATTGCTCTGCAGGTAATCCAAATGAATCATACCCCATCGGGTGCAATACATTAAATCCTTTTAATCGCTTGTATCTGGCAAAAATATCAGAGGCTATGTATCCGAGAGGGTGCCCGACATGCAATCCTGCACCCGATGGGTATGGAAACATGTCCAAAACATAATATTTTGGTTTTTTAGAACTATTATCGACTTTAAAAGTCTGATTGTCGGCCCAAAATTTTTGCCACCTCTTCTCTATATCTCTGAATTGATAATCCATTGTAAAACTGATAATCTGCGAAAATACTAAAATCTACGATTTTTTGAATCAGAAGCTGAGTTTAAAACCTCAATCAACCCACATTAATGCACAAAGATAGAATTTTAACAAAGTTTAACTTTAATTAAGTCATTTCGACGCTTAATATTTAGGTTTATGAACTGAATTCTTTATTTTCGCACTAAATCATTTGAGACATGGAAGAATTTGAAAAAAGTACATCATCTGGAAAAACTAAAACAATTTATGTTTCTACTGTGATTAGTATTGCTTTAGTTCTGTTGATGACAGGATTACTTGGCCTTATCCTGGTTCATGCCAAAAACCTTTCAATTTATGTCAAAGAGAATATAGTTCTTAATATTATTGTTAATGATGGTGCCAAAGAAGTGGATATTAACACTTTACAAAAACAACTGGACACTAACCCCTATGTTTTAAAAACACAATATGTGAGCAAAGAACTTGCTGCCAGAAATTTAACAAAAGATCTTGGCGAAGATTTTGTTGACTTTCTTGGCTATAACCCACTATTATCCTCTATTGATCTTTACATGAAGGCCGATTATGCCAATAATGAAAGTATTGAAGCCTTTACCTCTCAATTGAGTAAGAATCCATTGGTAAAAGAAGTGATTTATCAGAAGTCGCTAATAGACATGGTAAACCAAAATATCAGGGGAATTGGCCTAGTTATTCTTGCCTTTGCAACGATTTTAATGATCATAGCTGTCGCGTTAATTAATAATACCATACGCCTTGCCATCTATTCACAGCGATTCCTTATCAAAAGTATGCAACTAGTTGGAGCAACACAAAACTTTATCCGTAAACCATTTATGACTTATGGTATACTTCACGGTTTATTCGCAGGACTTATAGCTGTAATTTTTTTGTTGATTACACTATATCTGGCACAGCAACAAGTTCCGGAGATGATTATTCTACGTAATTGGTTTGAATTCGGAATGGTATTCCTGGCTGTTGTTGGGATTGGTGTTTTGATATCAGGACTAAGTACTTATTTTGCGGTCAGCAAGTTTCTTCGTTTAAAAATTTACGACCTTTATAAATAATGGCACAAAAAAACAACCCTATCAAAGAAACCCCACAAGAAGGTTTCGTTTTCAGCAAAAACAATTACAGATTAATGGTCTTGAGTATCATTGTAGTTTTTTTTGGCTTCATGCTCATGATCGGTGACACCAATATATACGAATTCAGAAAGATTGTACTTGCCCCAATTGTAGTGCTAATAGGATTTGCAATTGGCTTTGTTGCTATTCTTAAAAAATAATGACTGTATTTCAGGCTATTCTTCTGGCAGTAATTGAAGGTCTCACTGAATTTCTACCGGTTTCTTCTACAGGACATATGATTCTCGGATCTTCTTTGATGGGAATTCAGTCTAATAACTTTGTTAAGCTATTTACAGTTGCAATTCAACTCGGAGCAATCCTATCCGTTATTGTACTCTACTTCAAACGATTTTTCCAAAGCATTGGTTTCTATTTTAAACTTCTTGTTGCATTTCTCCCAGCTGTATTCTTCGGTTTGTTACTTAGTGATAAAATTGACCAGTTATTAGAAAGCTCACTTGCTGTAGCCATTTCTTTGCTTGTTGGGGGACTAATTCTTCTTTTCGTAGATCGGTGGTTTAACCATGGAGGTATCAACAATACGGATGATATTACTTACGGAACTGCCTTCAAGATTGGATTATTTCAGTGTATATCAATGATCCCCGGAGTTTCCAGATCTGCTTCAACAATTGTTGGCGGCATGTCACAGAAGCTTTCCAGAAAAACTGCTGCAGAATTTTCGTTCTTTCTTGCAGTGCCTACAATGTTCGGAGCAACTGCCAAGAAGCTCTTTGATTTTTACCAGAATGGATTTGTAATCGACCAGGAACAGGTAAATTTATTGATTATTGGGAATTTGGTCGCTTTTTTAGTTGCCATGCTTGCCATAAGATATTTCATCACTTTCCTGCAAAGCAGGGGATTCAGGATTTTCGGCTGGTACCGCATCATTGTTGGAGGTATTATTCTGATCCTTCTGCTTTCAGGCTATGATCTTAAGGTGATCTGATGGGCGAAAAAACAGAAAAAGTATTCCCTAAATTTAATTTTACCGACGGTGAATTACTACTCATTAACAAACCCTATAAATGGACCAGTTTTGATGTTGTAGGAAAGATTCGTAATTCATTTAAGCCTCTGAAGCTAAAAGTAGGACATGCAGGCACACTAGATCCTCTAGCAACCGGATTATTAATTATCTGCACTGGTAGGATGACTAAGAAGATTGATGGTTTTCAAGCTCAGCAGAAAGAATATACCGGCACGATGATACTAGGAGCAAGTACTCCCTCTTATGACCTTGAAACTGAAATTGACGAGATATTCGATATTGGTGAGCTTAACGAAGAGATAATCAGGGCTAATACAAAACAATTTATCGGAGATATAGATCAATACCCTCCTCCACATTCGGCAGTCAAAATTGATGGTGAACGACTTTATATGAAAGCACGGAGAGGGGAAACCATAGAATTAAAAACACGAAAAATAAGCATCAGCCAGTTTGAAATTACCAGGATTGAACTTCCGGCAGTTGATTTCAAAGTAGTTTGTAGCAAAGGCACCTACATCCGGTCTCTGGTGCATGATTTTGGAAAAACCCTGAATAATGCTGCGCACCTGCAGTCACTTCGCCGGACTAAAAGCGGAGATTATGATGTCGAAAATGCCTTTGAAGTTATGGAGCTGGTTAACCACATCAGACAGATTAAAGAATTGGGTGATTTAAAATAATAATTATTCTTAGTTTTGACCTCCTCTAATAAATGATGAAGATTTACAATCACATTGACGAGTTCAAAAAAATCCATAATGCTGTTGTTACTATCGGGACTTTTGACGGAGTTCATATCGGACATCAGAAAATAATTAGCCGTTTACAGGAAGTCGCAAAAAAGAAAGCAGGAGAAACTGTAATTCTTACTTTTTTTCCTCATCCAAGAATGATCCTTCACCCTGATGACCTGAATATCAAGCTGATTAGCTCAATGAATGAAAAAGCTGAAAAACTTGCTGCACTTGGTATAGATCATCTTATTATCACACCCTTCACCCGGGATTTTTCCAACCTATCACCTCAGGATTATATTAAAGAAATATTGGTTGATAAGATCGGTACCCGCCATATTATTATTGGCTATGATCACCGTTTTGGGAAAGATCGTAATGGGGGACTGACAGAACTACAAAACTTTGCTTCAGACTTTGATTTTGATGTAGAGGAAATTCCTGAACAGGATATCAATGATGTTACCGTAAGTTCAACCAAAATCAGAAATGCAATTTTAGGTGGTGATGTTAAAACTGCAAGTGAATTTCTCGGATATGCCTTCCAATTGAGTGGAAAAGTAATCAAAGGTGATCAGCTTGGCCGTGTACTTGGATTTCCAACTGCAAATTTATTTATTGAAGAAAACTACAAACTCATTCCTTCGGATGGTATTTATGTAGTGAGTGTAGAATTGAAGTCTACTGACTCGGATTTAAAATCTGCTTTTGGAATGGCCTATATTGGGCATCGCCCTACGATTAATGGAATGAGTCGCAATATCGAAGTAAATATTTTTGATTTTAATGAAGATATTTATGGGAAAACCATTCGTATTAATTTTTTGGATTACCTGCGTGGAGATGAAAAATTTAATTCGCTGGAAGATCTCAAAAAACAACTAGAAAAAGACGAAAAATCTGCCCGGAAAATACTTTTGAAACCAAAATAATAACAATATGTATTGGTTTATTGGGATTAAATCAAAAAAAAGGCTGCCATTATGAGAAGGCAGCCTTTAACAGAAATATACTTGGTTATGCTTGCTTTGCGAATTGAACGTTAATCTGAAGTTTGATTTCATCACCAACAACAATTGCACCTGCTTCGGTAATACCATCCCATGTTAATCCAAACTCTTTACGGCTGATCTTTCCTGAAATTTCAAAACCTGCTTTATCATTTCCATAGAAATCAGTTGCTCTACCACCAAACTCTACGTTTAATTTCACTGGCTTACTTACATTTCTTATTGTCAAATCTCCTGACAATTCATAATCATCACCCACTTTTTTGAACGAAGCTGACTTGAATAATATTTTCGGGAATTGAGCTGCATCAAAAAAATCTGCCGACTTAAGGTGGCTATCACGCTGCTCCTGATTGGTATCAATACTATCTACATCCAATGTGAATTCAATTGATGCATTTTGAAAATCTTCGCTCTCTGATTCCATACTACCAGCAAAAGATTTAAATGTACCTGTAACGGTAGAAATTACCAGATGCTTAACTTTAAAATGCACTTCTGAGTGCGTTGAATCAATAATCCAGTTGGTTTTTACTGCTGCTCCCATTTTGTTTTGTTTTTTCTTAAGGTAAAATTACAATAATATATGTTTAAACATGTTATTTAAAAGTCATAAGATGAGTAGTAAGTTATAAGTGGTAGGTTATAAGTTAAGAATAGGAAGAACAAGATGGAATTTATTCTTCATCTCAAATACAATTGACTCATCAGCAAATCAACTCATCGACAAATCAATTTGATAATTACCTGATAAGCTAATTTTTAATTTCCAGGGAATAGCTAATCTCTACTCCCCCCGCAGCAAGCATATCATGCACAGAACAGTATTTTTTTACTGCAAGCTCAGCAGCTCTTTCTGCTTTAACTGGGTCGATATCCCCCTTGAGGTGAAATAATAAATGAATCTTAGTGAAAATATTCGGAATCTGTTCCCTACGTTCTGCTTCAACATCAACCGAGAAATCAGTAATTACTTGTTTTTGTTTTTTAAGAATTAATACCAAATCCAAAGAACTACAGGAGGCCAGGGCCATAAGAACCATTTCCATTGGTCGTACACCTAAAGCTTGTCCACCAATATCCGGAGATCCATCGATATGCACTTTTACTGTCGAGGAAGGGGCTGATGCTTCGAAATGAACCGCGTCGTTTACTCTTTTTAAGGATACTTTCACTGCTTTATGTTTTTCTCAAAGTTAGGGATTTTGATAGGCATATCCAATCAAAAAGAACCATTGGAATCTTAGCGATCAATAGACGGAAATGATTTAATTGATTTCAACATCGGTCATGGAAATTATTTGACCTTGGGTGTCAGCCCGATTGATATTCCTGGTTATAAATTACTCTTTTCAAGACTTGGCGCTGAAGCACCAGAATGGGTTCCGTCCTGTAGATTAGGATTTGGGCTAAAGCCCGTGTGAAAACCTGATATTCACTTACCCGGAGCTAAAGCACCGGGCTATTCAGCAGTAGATCTAACTATGGGCTCTGTATTTGTTATTCAATTTTAACACTAGTATAGTCGCTCATTAGGCCCCAGCTTTAGCTGGGGTCTAATTAAATTGTTCGTTTTCGGGCTTCAGCCCAATAATTTTACATAATTGAAAAACGCATACATTGGGCTTTAGCCCGATCGAACTCTGGTTTTTAATTATTTCTCTCCATAACCCGGAGCTAAAACACCGTACTATTAGGATCCCTGGTTATTTATTAATTTTGTTTTACGAGATAAACCTAGTATCGTGCGTTTGCTCGGAACATTAAAGCTCCAACTGTCAGATTTGTACGTGGGTCTATTAAAATTGCTCCTCCATTGAGTTTATTGTCTTGATAAAAATCAAAAGCAAGTTCTTCAGCTGTTTTAAGAACAATCCGGCCAATATCATTTAATTGAAAAGTATCTGTTTGAATTTTTTCAAGCGTATTGATATTTACCTTGTGAAGGATCTCGCGGATTTTACACTTGGTAACCTTGCTATTATGCTGAATCAAGTACATGATAGAAGAATCCAGTGGACGGGTATCCATCCAGCATAAATCAGCTTCAATCTCCTGAGAAACCAAAGGCTCATGAGAAGAGTTGACTAAAATATCACCACGACCAATATCTATATTGTCTTTGAGATGAAGGGTAACAGACATTCCAGACTGTGCCTCGTCTTGTTCAATGAAGTTGGTTTCGATTTTACTAATCTCTGAACGGATTCCTGAGGGCAAAACAGTAATCTTATCATTTACATGAAAACTACCACTTAGAACTCGACCTGCATAACCGCGATAATCATGAAGTTCATCCGTTTGAGGTCTGATAACCCATTGTACAGGCATCCTAGCCTGA